>Ga0105240_10000137_pt1 | contig 149925 bp, 137 predicted proteins | sample KBSC54metaG_FD_80426 | JGI IMG/M metagenome (GOLD analysis project Ga0105240, IMG submission 80426) | Corn rhizosphere microbial communities from Kellogg Biological Station, Michigan, USA - KBS C5-4 metaG | ecosystem: Host-associated > Plants > Roots > Rhizosphere > Soil | place: Michigan...
AGGGTTGGGATACAGTAATGAATCAGCTCGGCGTGATGTTCGGCGATCGTCTCAAACCCGAGGTCGCCGACGCTATGTGATGTAAATGGCTCCGCTGTTTACACAGTTTGCGTTACAGCCTCCGGAATAATTCAAGTGCGTTGGCGCACCCGATGTCTTCAACCGGCTGCGTGTTGAAGCTTATACTCGCTCACCATCTGTTCCATTTGGTCTTTCAGATGAAGTTTGAGTTTTTTCAGACGATGCTCTTCTACTTCTTCCTGAGGGGTAAGAGCGGCTTTGCTCTCCAGCCCATCCACCAGCTCATCGTACTCGTGATGCTGGCGCATCAGGTCTCTGTATTGCTCGTTCGTCTGCATCAGATGCGCTTTGATTTCTTCGAGAGTATTCCGATCCATTCTGGGCATGTCTCCTTGAGTGGAGTTGCCACGCCTTGCCGCCCTTTCACTTCCGGGCGGCCCGGTGGGAAGCTTCACTTCGTTTGAAGTGCAAGCGCTCATCGCGCCTGTCTAACCAGGACTTTACCATGAACGTTTCTTCATCACAACGGCATTGACAGAACCATTTTCGTAGTAGGCTTTCCGAATGGAAATCCGCTCCCAGCCGAGCTTCGCGTAAAGACCGATTGCGGATGTATTTGTCTCCGCCGCTTCCAGAAAAATTTCACCTCTCGCTGCTTCCATTAACGCGGTGAGAAGAGCAGACGCAACACCCCTCCGCCGCGCCGAAGGGGCCACCGCGAGGTTCAGTAGCTCGGCTTCGGATTCGGCGAGTTGCCGCCAGGCGCAGAAACCCACGACAGCAGCGTCAGAGATCGCGATCAGCACGGAATAGTTCGAATAATCCCCCACCGGCCATTGAGCCGCTTCGGGGCAGGCGGACTGAATCCGGCCAATCGCGGCATAATCGCTTTCATACGCTTCTCGAACGGTGATCAAAACACATTGTCCCCGGATGACCGCGCTGTGCGTCAATACAGGTGTGAAGGTCCTCGCCGCGGTGGCCATGTGTATCGGGGGTTCGCTCGTGTGGGCTGCCGGGATTCACGAGGCGCAATCCGCCCGGCTCAAATTCGATGCCATTGAAACGGGGAAGGCCGCCCCTGGGTCGCGCATCGTGTTCTCAGCCGCGGAACTGAATGCGTGGCTGGCCGGCGCCGCAAAGACCTACGCGCCGGAAGGGGCGAGGAATGTTCGGATGGTGCTCGGCGCGAGCCGGGCAACGGGATTTGCGGATATCGATTTCGTGCGACTCCGGCAAGCCGCAACTGGAGAGAGTACCGGCTGGCTCATGAAGAATCTGTTCTCCGGAGAGCGTCCGGTTCGTGTAACGGCGCGCTTTGAATCGCGTAATGGCGAGGCGAGGGTGACTGTGGAACGGGTCGAGATCTCCGGCGTGGCCATAGAGGGCGCGGCGCTCGATTTTGCGATAGACGCCTTCGTGCGACCGGAATTTCCCAACGCGGTGGTGTCCGAATGGTTTCCGCTGCGGTACAACGTGGACCACTTTACAGTGAATCCGTCAGGGGTTGTCGTGTTTATGGGGCGTTAACGGTTTTCATCAGTGGCTTCTTTCGCACCTTCTCCTATCGATCACGTTCTCGCCAAAGCTGAAGTGGAGCGCCAGAAAAGATCCGGACGTACGGGTGAAGCGGGATTCGCCAGGCCTCTCGCTTTTAGGGCAAGGAAATCCACCATTTTTCCCGCAATGTCCACTCCTGCGCGGACCTGTGCATGCGGGAAATAACAGGGGAAATTTGCCTCAAGAAACCATGCGCCGCCGATTGAGTCTTCGAGGACGTCCACGCCGGCGAACTCCAATCCGGAAGCCTTGACAGCCCTCACGGCGATGTCGATTATGCGGGCGGATGGCGTCGCTTCAAAATCCGCCGGGTCCGTTGGTCCCGCGGATCGAAAGTCGTCCTCTACTCGCTTGTTCCGGTACGATGCGATAACAGAATCGCCGACCACGATCAGGCGCCAGTGGAGCGCATCGGGAATGAATTGACACAGCAACGGGTTGTGGCCCTGGGCGAGAATGAAATCGACCATGGGTTTCAGAGACTTCATGGATTCGGCCAGCATGACGCCGATGCCGGACGAACGGCCCAGGACTTTCACTACAACGGGGAACCCGCCGAGTTGATCGGCATGTGCGCCGAGCGCGGAAGGGTCGGCTGAAGCGAGATAGACGGTTCGGGGAATCGGAATGCCCGCCGCTTCCACCAGAATCGTTTGCGAATTCACTCCGAAATAGACGCCGTTCGGTTGCGCGTAAAAGGCGGATACGCCGGGGGTGAACAGAAATTGTTCCACTCGGGATGACGCGTTCGATACGGCGGCGCGGTAGAGCATGTCACCTGCCGCAAGCTTCTTCGCGGGCTCGAAGCTGAACGTCTTTGCCTCGATAGCTTCGAATGGTATGCCGCGGGCTGCGCATGCTTCGCGCAGCAATCGTTCGGTTTCTTCGGGAACGCTCTTTTCGGAGACGAAACAGAATTTCATGTTGGGCAGAGTGCGTTACCGCTCCTTAACCCCTGAACTTTTCCTTCTGTTCCGTCGTTCCGCCGGAGATTTGCTCCAGCGTTTCCCCGGTCAGTTCGGTCGCAGCTTCACGCTGTTCGTCGGTTTGATCTTCGGTTCGAATTTTTTCTTCGCTCATATACCCTCTCAAAGGGCATAACGCGAAGAACGGCGGCAATCGCTCAGGGTCGTTTAAATTCTTTTTTGATGGCTGATCAACTGCCATCCCGAATCACGCGGCATGAATCGATATCAAACGTAACTTCCCCGATAGTGAGTTGGGTCTGATCGCGCAGGCTCCAGGCGAATTGGGCGAAGTGACGGGCATCGTCAAAATTGCTGGCGATCCCGAACGAGACACGAACTGCGCCCGTGCTTTTGCCCGTGCCGCGTTCGCGCAGAAGTTTCAGCAGAGCATGGAGCGTGAGGCTATCGCCATAGGCGGCGGATGCAATCTGAACATCCTGGACCGTGATTCCTTCGGCCGTCTCGCCCGCTCCCGGATTGCAGAAGCAGCCCGTTCGAAGCGAAATTCCCGCGTTGCCGGCGAGTTCCTCAACCCTCCAATAGTCCAGCAAGTGCCCCGCCGGGTCATAGAAATTCATGGTCACGGTGCCGCCGCGGTCGGTTGTCGAAACCGGTCCGTAGATTCGTACCATGGGGCGTCCATTGCTGTGCTGGTAGCTCATCAGGCGGTTCAACAACCATCCGGTGAGGGCCCGCACCCGCGCCCGAATCGTTTGGACTCCGATGGAGGTCAGGTACTCCAGACCGAACTGCACAGCCGGTATCGAAAGGTAGTTGACGGTGCCGTCTTCAAAGGCTCCCTCATTGTGAAGCAGGACATGGGAGCGACCCTGAACGGACGCGAAGTTGACGGTGCCTCCGGCAAACCAGGGTCGCTTGAGCCGATCGAAGATGTCGCGCCGAATGAGTAAAGCGCCGAGTCCGGTGGGATATCCGAACATTTTGTAAAACGAGAATACAGCGAAATCAGGCTTCACGGCGGAGATGTCGAGTGCGTTGGTGGGCGCAAAGGCGGCGCCGTCGAGCAGAACCCGCCAGCCCTTCGCCTGAGCGCGCGCGACAAGCTGAAGCGGGTGCTTCACGCCCGTGAAATTCGATTGCGCGGGGAATGCGAACAGGTGGGGGCAGCCGGGAATGGCGCGGTCGAGCGCGGCGTGGAGTTCCGGGAGGTTCAGCCGCAACTCCGGCATTGCGAGAGGAGCGTATTCGACTTCGGCGCCTTTGGACTTTGCGAATTCGCGAATCCCGTTCACCGAATTGTGATTGTCGGCGGTGAGCAGGAGGCGGCTTCCAGGGGCGAAGGGAAATGCTTCGCCGATCAGTTTCAGGCCGCCGGACGCGTTCTGTGTAAAGACCGCGACGTACTCATCGGGTGAGGCATTGAAATAGCGCAGAACCGCCGTGCGCGCCCTTTCCACGTGTTCTGTCATGGCGGCGGAGGCACGATTGGCCGAGTGCGGATTCCCGAACACGCCGCCGGCCATGAACTCCAGATGCCGCCGGAGTTGCGAGTCGGCGTAAAGGGATCCGCCTGTGTAGTCCAAATAGACGTGACCCGTGGCATTCAGGCGCGGGTATTCGCGGTCACGCAGCGCGTCAATTCGCTCAGGCGGCCCGTATTCGGGGAATTGGCCGAGGAATTCGGAGAGTTCGCGCACTCTCAAATGGTAGCGGGCAGCGGTTTCCCGGCCGACAGCTTCCACGCATCGTAGCCGCCCGTGAGGTTCACCACGTTCGGGAATCCCGCCGATTGCAAAATGCTCGCCGCAATGGAACTGCGATAGCCGCCCTTACAATGCACGATAATCGTGCCTTCGGTTTTGATTTCCGATAGCCTTTGCGACAGCTGCGGCAAAGGAAGGGAGACCGAACCCGGAATGGAGCCCGCGAGCCTTTCCGCCGGTTCGCGGCCGTCGACCACGATGCGGGAGGCCGGCGCGTGCCTGAGCAAGTCTTCCAAATCCAGGGCGGAGATTTGAGTCAGCGGCTGGACGGGATGCCCCGACTGTATCCACGCGGCAACCCCTCCCCCGAGAGAGCCGGCAACATTCTCCAGCCCCACCCTGGCGAGTCTGAGGCGGGCTTCGGCCACGCCGGAATCGTCTTCGGCGACGATGACGACCTTTTGCCCGATACCGAGGACACGCGCGGCCCAGGAAGCAAACTGTCCTCCCAGCGCGACATGGATCGACCCTGGAATGTGGGCCGCCGAGAAATCCATCATGGAGCGGGTATCGAGCACAACGGCCCCTGCCTTTTGCAGAGCGTCGGTTTCCCCGGGGCTCAGGCGCGCTACGGGCGTCAGTTGATCGAGTGCCGCGGCGCCGGATCGATTACGCTCCACTTCGTCCTGAAAATAAGTTGGCCGGGGCGGCAAATCTCCGGTTAGCAGTTCGATAAACTCCTCACGGGTGGCGGCTCTCAGGGCATAATTTTCCCGCCGCTCGCGCCCGATTGTGGAACTGGAATCCGAACTCATCTGCTTGCCGCAGAGGGAGCCCGCGCCGTGTGCCGGATAGACGAGCGTGTCATCCGGCAGCATCATGAGCTTACTGTGGAGGCTTTCGTAGAGCAGGCCGGCGAGTTCCCGAGGTGTCTTGTTCGGCGAAAGGTCGGGACGCCCCACGTCTCCGATAAAAAGCGTGTCGCCGGTGAAGGCGGCCAGGATAATTCCGGTGGCATCGATGGCCAGAATGGAGATGCTTTCCTCGGTGTGTCCCGGTGTTGAGAGGATTCGTAGTTTGCCGGAACCGAGGGGCAGTTCGTCGCCGTCGCTTAGCCCCTTGTGATGGAACTTCGCTCCGGAATCCGCGCCAAGGCAGATTTCCGCTCCGGTTCGGGCCCCAAGTTCGATATGACCGGATACGAAATCGGCGTGCAGGTGGGTTTCGATCACCCATCGGATTTGCACGCCCAGTTCGCGGGCGCGATCAATGTAGACCTGGACGTCTCTCTGCGGGTCAATGACGGCAGCCTCCCCGCCATCGTGGACAAGATACGAAGCATGCGCGAGACAGCCGAGGTAGAACCGCTCAATTTCCATGCTAAATGGATTTCAGATATTCGAAACTCTTGCGCAGGCTATCGAGAGGATCGCCCGCAGTCTGATCCTGCTCAACGAAATAATGTTTCACGCCTGCCGCGGGCGCTGCCTTGAGGATGGCGGGAAAATTGAGCGAGCCCGATCCAACTTCCTTGAAGGCGGTCTTCGGCACACTTTCGGTGTACTGGACGGGAGTATCTTTGTCTTTGTCCTTGAGATGAAGCAGTCCGACGCGGCCTTTCCACTCTTTCAACATTTCCACGGGATCGTGCCCGGCAACACTAACCCAGAACACGTCCATTTCAAGGGTGACCAATTTTTTGTCGAGGCGTTCTTTAAAGATGTCGATAGGGCGTTCGCCGGGCTTGCCGCCGAACTCGAAGGCGTGGTTGTGATACGCGAACTGCAGACCGGATTTGGCGCAGAGTTCTCCGGTGTGATTCATCTGGTCGGCGGTCTTGCGGTAGAAATCGAGATCCCCGCGGGCTTGAGGCTGAATGTAGGCCATGGTGAAGTACTGAACTCCCGCCTTGCTGACGCTCTCAATAGCCTCCTCCACGGGAACAGGTTTCATGCCCTTGTATTTATCCCAGTCGCCTGTAATGAGCGGAGTTTCCACGTGGCAGGAAACGGCCTTCATGCCGTTCTGTTTAATCAGCGGCAGCAGTGCAATCAGGTCTAACCTGCCCGCGCCTTCGATTTCCTTGTATCCGATGTCCGCAATCGTTTTGATCACGTGTTCGGAATCTTTCATCAGCGTTCCGCGCACGGTGTAAAGCTGCACGCCGATTGTTCTGTTGCCGGCGCCGCGCAGCAGTGGCGTGCTCGCGAGAGCCATCGTGGAAGTCAGCCATTGACGGCGGGATAAGTTTAAGGTCTGCGGCATAGCGTCTACAGTTTATCCCGCGACTCACGAAAACGGAACGACAGACAGGAAGAGGGGACAGACGCATTTCAAAATAAATGCGTCTGGCCTCTTTTTGTATACAACAGCTACGGGCTGACGGTTGCTAACGTATCCTTCGCCATCTTCAGGTGTTCCTGCAGGGTGGGAAGCGTATCGGCCGCCCATTTTTTTACATCCGGGTCCGTCCCGTTGTTGGCTTCCTTCTCAAATTCAGCAACGTCCTTCTCGTGGTCGGAAACCATATCTTTCATATAGGTCCGATCGAATTCGGAGCCCGACATCTTGCCAAGCTTCGTTGCCATGGCTTCGCTTTTAGAATCCGGTTTCGTCGGGACCGTAACTCCCTTTTTGTCCGCCAGCGCCTTCAGTTCATCGTTGGCTTTTGAATGGTCTGTGACCATTCGCTGGCCGAAATCCTTCACCTTCTGATTCGACGCTTTCTCAGACGCCAACTGGCCCATTTTCACTTCAGCCGCTCCGCCCGCGGCGGCATTCCGCATAAAAGTCCTGTCCGCGCTGGAAAGCTTTTCCATGCTGGAAGTCTTGTTCGTGCTGGAAGTCTTAGTCGTGGTGGAAGACTTCGTTGTGGAAGTCTTGTCCGCGGTGGAACCGGTGGTTTGTGCCAGGGCCGAACCCCCAATCGCCAGCCCCAGCGAAAACATTACAGCGATCGTTTTTGTCATGTTATGTTTCTCCTGTTAGAAACGAGATCCTTAGAAACGAACTCCGAAAGTTACCGGGATGTAATCGGTATGGCGATCGTTTCCGAGGAAGAGTTTGTGGTAGCGCGCTTCCCCGTAGAACTTGGCGTGCCACTTACTGCCGAAAGCGACGCCGGCGCCGATGTTGACCCCTGGTTTATAGACCGTGAATGAACTAAGTACCTGTGTAGCGGGTACTCCAACCTGATAGAAACCAAAGAACGGATCGAAGGCAGTCACCGCGGCTGTGGTGGGCGCCGTGAATTCCTGGTTCCGGTGATAAATGCCCACGCCACCGATGATGTAAGTGTCAAACGAGGCGTGAGGCGAGACGTGAACAACGGGATCCAGTGTGAAATCCCAGATATTGACGTTTCCTCCGGGAAAACCTTCGTTGTTGAGTGTGGTGGAATTGATGCCAAGAGATGTGTAATCGAACTGGAGCATGGCGCCTACGCGCGGTACAAAATTGTAACCGGCCCCCAAACCGAGTGTCCAGCCGGTATCGAGCCTTCGGCCCGTATTGCCAACGGGTTGCGTGAAGCCCACGCCCGCGTTGAACGTGAATTTACTTGCCTCTTGCGCGCTGGCCACGGCGCAAGAGACAGCCGCAACGGAAATAGAAAGCGCAAAACTTTTAAGATGAGATTTCATAATTCCAGATCTTCCTAGTTAAGTGTCAGGTTTTGACCCCTGCTGGAAGAAATTGAAGCAAGATAAATACCTAGGTGAGGTCTGTTACACAAGCGGCTGGCGGGTGCGAAAGATCGTCCTGAACTTTGAAGCCGCTACGCTAACTAATGTGGCGGTTGTGCAATTTCGGCAACTTTTCTTCCGCTTCGTAGCGCTACCTTCAGTCTATTTGGCGGACTCGCAGGCGGTGCGCATTGCCGGCAGATATTCCGACAGCAATTTCGATTTTTGCTGAATCCAGGTGCGATTTTCACGATGCTGCGCTTCGGCCTCTTCGAGAGCGGGGCCTAACGCACCCGGACCGCCGGGGATGGTGCGCGAGTCCACGAAGTTCCGTGGACCCAGGGCTATTAAGAGTTCGTCGATGGACAGTCCCAGAGCACGACCTGTGACCAGAGGCGCGAGTTCAACGGTCATGCTCGCCATCGCCTCCGCCGAATAGTTCCCGCTCAACGCCTTCACCGCATGAGAAACCAGGTGATGAGCATTCCGGAAGCTCAGACCCTCGCGGCGCACCAGCGTGTCGGCAAGTTCTGTGACCGTCAGAAAATCCGCGTCCGCTGCTTCAGCCATGCGCGCGGTCTGAAATTGGCAATCGCTCAGCACTCCGGCCAGCAGGCGTAATGCCCGCTGCGCACTTGCCGTCATGGTGAATACCAGAGGCTGAATATCGTCTTCGGAATCGTTAATGTCGCCGAAAGGCGTGTTGTGGACACACGTAAACACGGCCTGCGCCTCAGAAAGCGCGCGGCTCGCCAGAATCCGCGTATGTTCCAGAGGCACGGGATTCCGCTTCTGCGGCATAATGCTTGAGATCTGAACCCACGCATCGGGCAGGCGCAGAAAGCCAAGCGCCGGGTTACACCACAGCAGCAGATCCTGCGCGAACTTGCCGAGACTTGCCATCGTGGAGGCCACCGCGCCCGCTAATTCGGTCAGGTAATCTGTAGCGGCAATCGCACCGTAGGAGTTGAGTTGCAGGCCTTCGAAACCAAGCAGTTGCGCGACATACCCGCGATCAATGGGAAACGCCGTGGTGGTGATCGCGCATGCCCCCAGCGGGCTCCGGTTGATGGTGAGAAAGGCGGCCTGCAGGCGCGTCTCGTCGCGCCCTAAGACTTCGGCGTAGGCCATCAGGTAATGACCCAGCGTGGTGGGCTGAGCGGGTTGGGTGTGGGTATAGGCCGGCATCAGCGTATCCGCATGTTCGCGGACGAGCGACAGAAGAACTCCGCGAAGAGAGGAAACAGCCTTCAGGATTTTCAGCGCCTCACGCCGCGCGCACATCCGGTACAGGGCAATGCAGATATCGTTACGGCTTCGCGCGGTATGCATCCTGCCCGCATGATCCGCTCCAGCCAAAGCCGCGAGCCTGGACTCGATATAGAAGAAAAGATCTTCGTAGCGACCTTCGTAAGGCGCTGACCGAATCTCTTCCGTGTCCAGAGCGTCGAGCGCCGCAATGCAGGCCCTGGCAGAGGCCCGGGGAATGATGTGTTGCCGCGCGAGCATCAGCGTGTGCGCGTAGTGAATCTCAATCAGCGAATCGAGAAACAATCGCTGGGCATCGCGGAAATTATGCGACAGGACTGTTTCCGCGTAAACCGGCGCCGGAAACTCGTTGGGCAATTACCAGTCCACCCGAAGCCCAAGCTGCACGATTCTGCTCTCGAGTACGGTGGAATTGGGGCTCAGAACAGATGGAATTACAGCCTGTCCCAGCGCATCCACCGTCAGCGTGGAATTGTACGCCGTGATGTTCTTATGATTGAAAATGTTGTTAACCTCCGCGAAGAACTTCGGCTTCAGATGTTCGTGCCACGTGAACAGCGTGCGTGTGTAACGCGAATCGATCTGATAAACGTTGGCGCCGCGACCCGCATTCCTGCCGAAATACAAAGGGCGGCTGGTAGCGAGCGTATCGTTATTCAGGTTCTTATTCGAAGTGAAGTTGATCTCATCGCCGGATGAGATGTTGGCGAGCAGCGTGAGTTGATTGTCATTGGCGAGCCGCCGCGCAAACGCGTTCCCGATTTTGAACGTGGGCTCAATAAACAAGCTGGCGGTCAGTGCCTGAGGGCGGTTCACGGAGCTGTTCCCGCGATCTCGTCCGCGGTTTGTGGGATCTTCAATCGCCACGTTCTGTTCGAAGCTGTTGGCGTCCGGCGCATCGCTGATGGAATGCGACCAGGTGTATGACACACTCGCCTGATAACCCTGACCGAACTGGTGCTTGAAATGGGCAATGAGTGCCTCATAATCGGCAATTGCGCCCACGTCCTGCAGCGTGATGTTTCCGAACTGCGGATATACGCGCGATGAGACAGAGGTGGAAAACACGGGCCGCCCGTCCGCCAGAAACGAGGTTGGGTTCGTGAGGTTGAGATTCCGCAGATAGCCCTGGTTTCGCGCGCCCGTATGCGTGAACCCGATCATCAGGCTGTCATTCTTGCCCAGTTGACGTTCGATCTGAAGATTCGCATTCAGCGTGTAGGCGTTCTTGAAATTCGGTGTCACGGTGGTGATCGCCGGAGTTACAGGCGCCGCCCCGGCTATGAACGTGAGGACGTTCGGGAACGCCGGCGCTCCCGCCGACGTGGGTGACAATGTGCTGGTGAAAGAGCGCGCGGAACCGTCGTTATTCAGCGCGTTGTACCAGAGATTGGTGGGCGGCGCTTCATAGAAATACCCGCCGTTGGCGCGAACCACTGTCTTGGGGTCCAACTGCCATGCAATGCCTATGCGCGGCGCAAAATCGCCGTTCGGGGTGCGGAAATTCCGGGTCCATGCAAACGGCGCATTGGCTTCTCCGGGAGGTCCCGCGAACCGGTCGTATCTCACTCCATAGTTCAGGGTCAGGTTCGGCCGGATCTTCCACGAATCCTGCACGAAGAAATCCTGGAACAGAGACTTGTAATGCGTACCGGGGACGCCCAGGACGGTCGCATAGGTGCTATAGCCGAAGGGTTTTGCGCCGGACTTCGCGGCCAGATAAGAAGCGATATCGCTGAATGTGTAGCGGCTGAAAACGTTGCCCACCTGGTTATCGTTGATCGCCTGGAATCCGTAGCCCGCCTTGAAAGTATGGCCGCCACGAATCCACGTCACGTTATCGCTGACGCTTGGAATCTTCTCGGCAAAATGGTCGCCGATAGCGCTGGATCCGTTGAACGTCGCGATCCCGCTGATCACGATTTGAACGCCCGTGGCGGTGATGGGGTCGGCGATATGCGCTTCATTGCGATAGGGAATGGACGCGCGAAATTCATTCAGCAAGTTCGGCGTAAATGTCGACAGCACCTGCAAGCCGACGATGTGCGCGCGGTCTCTGAAATCAGCCGCAACGTCAAGCGCGTTCTTGCCGCCTACCGCGGTATTGAACGGATACTCGTTCCGGAAATAGTTATACCGGACGAAGGCCTGATGCTTCGAATTGATGATCCAGTCCAAACGCAAATTCAGGAATTGCGCGTGTTGAACCGCGGGCGCGGTAGCGAGCAGAGTCGGGGAAAGTCCGATTTGCGCAGCCTGATTGGGGTCGATTGTGTTCGGGCTGGGCAAACCGCGCGTCAGATGCTCATAGCCGCCAAAAATGAAGAGCTTATCTTTGATGATTGGACCCGCGCCGTTCACGGCGAAATCAGTGAGTGTGAGATCCGGCTTTGGCTGGCTAAGCGCGAGCAGCGTGGGGCGGGCGTTGGCGTCAACGGGCCGGCCAATGTAATAGAACTCGCTGTGCGCCTGATTCGAGCCCGAGTTGGTAATCACGTTGAAGATATTGCCGGAAGTGCCGCCAAATTCCGGAGCGAAACTGTTCGAGACAGTCTGGACTTCACGCACATAAATGTCGGAAATAGGGAACAGACGCAGACCGTAGCGATCGCTTTCGGTATTCACCATTCCGTCCATCTGATAATTGATCCGGTCCAGTAAACCATTGGTGTTGATGGTGCGGGGAATGCCAAGTTCGGCATTCGGATGTCCGCTGACGCCCGGCTGGAAAATGATGAAGTTGTAGGGATTGCGCGAAGTGAGCGGCAGATTATCCACCTCCTGGTGCGAGATGGTGCGCCCGGTCTCAAGGCGCGAAGGCTCCAGTACGGGCGTGCCGCCCGTCACTTCCACAGATGTGCTGACCTGCCCGACCACGAGCCGCGCCTCAATCTCCGCCTGCGTGCCCGCATTGAGAATGATGCCGGTGTTCCGCATGGTCTCAAAGCCTTCCTTTTTCACCGTCACTGTCCACGTCCCGAGCGGTAGATTGGGGAAAACGAAGTAGCCGTCTTCAGACGTTTCGAAGGTGCGCGAAAATCCTGTATCGGGGCTGAGCGCTTCCACGATCGCCTTCGGCACGGGTGCGCCGGCAGGATCGATTACGCGCCCCCGGATGGTTCCGTTAATAGCTTGTGTTTGAGCGCTCAGGAATATCGCTCCGAGCGCCAGAAGCGAGAGGGCTGCGAGCAGTTGTCGTTTCATTTGTTGGACTCTCCACTAAAATCAACTTGTGCGGCTCCGGGCTGTGCCGGCAAATGGCGGCGGCCTGAAACCGGGTACAAACCCCTATGGCAAACTATTGTAGCGAGTTAGTCATTCGATTCGCAGTTCGTACACGGATGTCCATCATGCGCCCAACCGGTAAGTTTTGCTATATCCTCCCCATCCTGCTGGTCATCACGACCGTGGCTGGAATCACAGTTCGCAAAGCGGTTGCCGAGGCCGACGCAATGCCGATTCAGCCCGATCGCGGTGCGGCGGGAATGGCCCGGATTCTGCGGCAGATTCGCACTCGCGCGAGCCTCGCGCTGGTGGTTGCCCATCCGGACGACGAAGATGGCGGCATGCTCGTCTGGGAATCTCGCGGCATGGGCGCGCGCGCCATTCAATTGACTCTGAACCGCGGCGAAGGCGGGCAGAACGAGATGTCATCGGACGTGTATGACGCCATGGGCCTCGTCCGCACACAGGAACTTTTGCAGGCAGGCCGCTTCTACGGAGTGGATCAATACTGGACCCGCGCCATCGACTACGGCTTCTCGAAAACGCGCGAAGAGGCCCTCGATAAGTGGGGGCACGACCGTGTTCTCTCAGACGTAGTGCGAGTGATCCGCATGACCCGGCCTTTGGTGATCACATCTGTGTTCACGGGGAATCCGACCGACGGTCATGGGAATCATCAGGTAGCCGGAGAACTGGCGCAGGAAGCGTATGTGGCCGCGGGCGATCCGACTAAGTTCCCGGAACAGATCAAAGAGGGCCTTCGCCCCTGGTCACCGCTCAAGGTATACGCGCGATCACCTTTCTTCGACATCACGAAAGAAGGCATGTATGACTACGCTATCGATAAGTACGTTCCAGTCCGGTTCTTCGATTATGTGAATCAGAAATGGACCACCGAGAAACCGCCTGTAAATCTGACGGTAGATGAGGCAAAACTGATTTCCGGCACGGGTCTGACCGCGACGCAGATTGCCCGGGAGGGCTGGGGACTTCAGAAGTCACAGAACGGCGGGGGGACGCTGCCGCAACCCGCGCCCGCTTCGGTCACTTATCACCGCTACGGGTCGCGCGTAAACACTTCGGATCAGGAGCAAACGTTCTTCGATGGCATCGATACGTCACTGAATGGTATTGCAACGCTGGCGATGGGCGACACACAATTCCTGAAGACCGGCCTGGCGAACATTGCATCGAAAGCCGACCAGGCGTTTGCGGCGTACTCCCCGGAGAGGCCTTCCGCAATCGCGCCCTTGCTCGCGGACGGCCTCAGGGCGACACGCGATCTGATCGCTCTGGTTCAAGCCGGCAAGTTGGCGGAACCCGGCAAGAGCGACGTGCTCTTTGAATTGGGCGTGAAGGAAAAGCAATTTCAGACTGGTCTCGCCGCTTCTCTCGACCTCAGCTTTCAGACCGGCGTTTCGCCTCAGGTGAAGCTGCCCGAAAACGAGGGCAGGGGAGGCCGCGGCGGGCGTGGTGGGTTCGGTATGACGCGCGGCGGTAGTTTCACAATGGCGATTCCGGGTCAGGCATTCGCAGTGGAAACGCTGGTATTCAACATGGGTACCGAACCGGTGGAGCTGGAGAGCGTATCGCTCATTCCCTCCGATGGCAAAAACTGGAACGTGGAGTTGCAGGGCAAGCCTTCGCACGCGGTGCCTCCGGGTAAACAGGAGCCGTCGCGCATGGCGGTGAAGGTGCCTGAGGACGCAACGATTACCCGGCCTTATTACAAGCGCGATTCGCTGGAGCAGCCTTATTACGACCTTCTCGATGTGCGCTATCTGAATCTCTCGACAGCGCCTTATCCCCTCACGGCGCAGGCGAAGTTTGTTTATCGCGGCGTACCGTTTGTTGTCGAGCAGGTGGTGCAGTCACAGGAACGCGTGGCGGGGACCGGTCAGGTGCAGCAGCCGCTGATGGTGGGTCCGGCGATCTCGGTTAGCCTGGGGCTGCCCGGCGGCGCGATTCCGCTGACCGCCAAATCCCTCTCGCTGACAGCAACAGTTCACAGCAATGTCAAGGGCGCGGCACAGGGCACGCTGCGTTTAACTCTGCCCGCGGGCTGGCGCTCGGAACCAGCCGAAGCGCAGTTCAACATGGCGCGGGACGGCGAAGATCGTGTGATCCCGTTTAACGTGATTCCCTCAGGTGTGAAGCCGGAGCACTACATGATTTCCGCGGTGGCGGAATTTCAGGGGCGAAAGTATTCGGAGGGTTATCGGATGACCGGGTATCCGGGCGTTCGAAGTTATCCGTTCTACACGGGCGCGTTCTACCGCGCAACCGGTGTGGATGTGAAAACGGTTTCGGGCCTGCGGCTCGGCTATCTGCCGGGCACCGGTGATGAAGTTCCTAAAGCGATTGAAAATTTGGGACACGAAGTGCGCGTGCTGGCCACCAGCGATCTTACTCAGGGCGATCTGTCGGGTTATGACGCGATCGTACTGGGAGTGCGCGCCTATGCAGTCCGGGCCGATCTCAAAGCCGCCAACGGGCGCCTGCTCGACTATGTGAAAAACGGCGGGGTCCTGGTGGTTCAGTACAATCTGCAGGACTTCGATCATAACTACGGGCCGTATCCGTTCGAGTTGGGCGCTAGTCCTCAGAAGGTTGTGGACGAGGCTTCGTCTGTGAAGATTCTGGAACCGGCGAACCCTTTGTTTACCTGGCCGAATAAGATCTCGGCTGAGGATTTCAAGGGCTGGGAAGAAGAGCGCGGCCACGGGTTCATGAAGACGTGGGATAAGCAGTATACGCCGCTTGTGGAGACTCACGACCCCGAACAGGATGAGCAGAAGGGCGGGCTGCTGGTGGCGCGCTACGGCAAGGGTTTTTATATTTACGATGCGTTTGCGATTTATCGCCAACTGCCTTCAGGCGTGGCCGGGGCGTACAGGCTGCTAGGGAATATGATCAGTTTGAAGAAGAACCCGGCTTATAACTGAGCCCCGGCGGTTACGAGCCCATGCGGGCTATTCCAGTAACCGAAACGTGTACATCTTACCGATGGACGCTGAGTTTGCGGAACCAAAAGCGCCCGGCGGCAGAAATCCGTACTCGCCGGCTCCAATGCTGCCCGGCAAAATGATTTCGAATACGCGGGTCGCCGTCTTCTTTGATTCAAACGGCACGACGTCGCGCGTGGCTCCGCCTGAGATATGCATAACACCTCCGGTCACCGTGCGGAACTCGCGATAATCCTTATTCTGATGAAGTCTTAATAGCTGGTATTCGGTGATCGCCACGCCTTCCGGAGTAACAATCTTGAACTCCAGCGGTGTCTTCACTGAATTCCGGCTGTTAGCACCCGTCACGTTGCCGTTGATGTCGCCCTTGACGATGCCGCCGGTTGCCATGCTCTTCAGAACTCCACCGGTCTTCCAATTGACCACTTCCGGATTCACCTCGACCCATTCGCCATTTTTTTTGTACATCACGCCTATCTCAACCGACGCGGGTGCGGCGACCGCCGCCGGGGCGCTGTTTCCGGTAACCAGAGCTTTGATCACTTTGTCCGAAATGCCTGCGCCTTTCAGCTTTATCAGGTCGTCGGTACTTAGGTCGAATTTTGCATTATCCTTCGCAAGCTGGGCAATGATAATGTCCTCGCCCAACCCGGCCTTGTTCATTTTGATGATGTCGTCGACGGTTAGTGCGGCAAAAGCGATCTGCAGCGAAAGAGAGCAGGTCAGTATTTTAAGGAAGATACGATTCACGAGATTCCAGCTTTCACCAAAAGTATTTGGGCTGCGGACAGTATACGCCAGACCTCGTGAGATTTAGCACATTTTTTGCCTGGTGAACGATTGCGTGGTTGAACTGTGCGAGCCCGGAAATATAATGGCTGGACTCAGGGAGACAAAATGCCAATCGACCGCAGGACGTTTCTTCGCCTTGGCGGACTTGCTGCCGCGGCTAAACCCGCGCTGCCATTCCAGGCGGAGAAGAGCGGGCTGAAGATTACCGGGATTCGCCTCGTCAATCCTAAACCGAAGCATCCGCTACCGGCTTATACGATTGCGAAGGATGCGTGGTCCACGGGCGGAGTGGAAGTCGCAAGTCCGATGTCCATTTATCCGGAATATAAGGCGATGCGTTCACTGTTCATGCCGGATCCGGGCAAAGTTGCGGGCTTTACTGTCGAAATCTCAACCGATAAAGGTATCAAAGGCTACGGACAAGGTGGCCCTGGCGGCGGCATGATCGTGGAAGAACACTTCTCCAAACTGCTGCTTGGTAAAGACCCTTTCGATATCGAGCGCAACTGGGATATCCTCTGGCGCTCCAGCATGAACTATGACCGGGCAGGCATCGCAAGCCACGCGATCAGCGGCATCGATCTGGCCTTGTGGGACATCTTGGGCACGGCACTGCAAGTGCCCGTTTACAAACTGATCGGCGGCAAAACCAAAGACCGCATACCCGCCTATTGCACCGGCAACGATATCGACCAGCACATCGAATTCGGTTTCAAGCGTTTGAAACTTGCCGTTCCGCATGGTCCCGCGGACGGGCGTGAAGGTATGCGCAAGAATTTAGAGCTGGTGAAATCCACGCGCGAAAAGCTTGGTCCGGATGGCGACATCATGCTCAATTGCTGGATGGCATGGAATGAACGCTACACCATTGAAATGGCCGAGATGCTTGCTCCGTACCGGATTTATTGGATGGAGGAATGCCTTCCTCCTCACGATTACGAGGGCTTCGGCCGCCTGAACGCGGCGATCACTTCCACGCGTATCGTGACTGGCGAACACGAATACAACCGATACGGTTATCGTCAGCTTCTGGAACACCGCGCGGCGCAGATCTGGCAGGCGGATATCCACTGGGTCGGCGGTCTGACTGAGCTTAGACGCATTGCGGCGATGGCGTCCGCCTACGATATTCCGGTGATCCCACATGTGGGCGGGACGTTCGACGGCGTGCATTTCACAATGGCGACTACGAATGCGCCGTGGTCGGAAATGTTTATGCCGGCGCCCGGAGGGCCGAAGTCCGTGTACGAACTTTGGGGCGAGCAGAACAATATCACGCGCGGTCCGGAAGGCATTTATACAAAGCCATCGGAGCGACCGGGGTTCGGCTGGGATATCACCGTCTGAACGTGAAGTCGACCCTTTGGTACACTGTCTCTTTATGGCAGCGCCCCGCACAGCCCGGCAGCACCATCATCACCATCGGGCGATCAGTGTGCGACGGGTCCTGTCTTAATCGATTTTGCAACTCTAAAAACGAAAGGATGCCCGCCGCGCAAACGGCGGGCATTTTTATTGCCGCTCGCCGTGGCGTTGGCGGGTTTGAACCAATGACGAATCTTGATTTCTCTAAATTAGACGGCCTGCTGCCCGCAGTCGTGCAGGACGCCGCCTCCCGCCGTGTCCTCATGCTCGGCTTTATGAATGAAGAGGCGTGGCGCAAAACTCTCGAATCCGGCAACGTGACCTTCTATAGCCGCTCGCGCAATAAGCTCTGGATGAAGGGCGAAAGTTCCGGCAACGTACTGCGCGTAAAAGCGATCTCCACTGACTGCGATGACGATACTCTCCTCATCCAGGTGGAAGCGACCGGCCCCGGCGTTTGCCACAATGGTTTCCAAAGCTGCTTCTACAGAACCCTGATTGACGGCGTGTGGGTGGAAACCGAACAGCCCACTTACGATCCCAATGCGGTCTACGGGGCCACCAAATGAAGCTTAAACTCGGCATTCCCAAGGGCAGCCTTGAAAACGCCACCATCGATCTCTTTCGCCGCGCTGGTTTCAACATCACGACAAGCTCGCGCTCATATTTCCCGGTGGTTGACGACCCGGAAATGGAATGCATGCTCATCCGCGCTCAGGAAATGGCCCGCTACGTGGAAAACGGCATTCTCGATGCCGGGCTCACCGGGCTGGATTGGGTCTCCGAGGTGGGCGCGGAGGTGGAAACCGTAGCGAACCTGGTCTACGCGAAGCAGAGTTTCGGTAAGGTCCGCTGGGTTCTCGCCGTTCCTGAATCGAGCGCGGTCCAGACCGTGAAGGATCTCGAAGGCAAGATCATCGCGACGGAACTGGTCGCGACAACGAAGCGCTATCTCGCCGGCAACAGCGTTACGGCGCACGTGGAGTTCAGTTGGGGCGCAACTGAAGTCAAACCGCCTGAACTTGCGGATGCCATCGTGGAAGTTACCGAAACCGGCTCATCTCTGCGCGCCAACAAGCTGCGCATCGTAGAGACCGTGCTCGAATCCAACACGCAGCTTATCGCGAACAAAGAGTCGTGGCAAGACGAATGGAAGCGCAAGAAGCTCCAGGATCTGAAGCTCCTGCTCGATGGCGCAATCGCGGCTCTGGGCAAAGTCGGGCTGATGCTGAATGTCCATAAAAGCAATTTAGACGCGGTTCTTACCGTGTTGCCGTCGCTCAAGGGCCCCACCATCTCGCACCTCAGCGACGGGGAATGGCTTGCGGTGAACACGATCCTTGATGAGTCGACTGTTCGGACCATCATTCCGCGGCTCAAGCAGGCTGGCGGTGAAGGCATTGTGGAATATCCACTCAACAAGATCGTGATGTAAGGCGGGCAACATGCTGAGAATTTTGGAATCGAAAGCAATGGGCAAGGTGCTTGCCCGCCGTGCCGCGCGCATGACGGAAGCGGAAGAGACCGTTCGCCCGATTCTCGAGGCCGTTCGAAAAACGGGCGACAAAGGCCTGCTTGAATACGCGCGGAAGTTCGACAAACTGGACCGGAAATCCGTTCGGGTGCCGGTCTCCGAACTCGCCGCGGCGGCTGACCGGCTCACGCCCGCGTTCCGCTCCGCCGTTGAAGTCTCTGCTGCCAATGTTCGGGCCTACGCCGAGAAGCAGTTGCCCCGCGAGTATTCGTCGGCCTTTAGCCCGGGTCGTCGGCTGGGCCAGATAGTCAGGCCACTCGATACCGTGGCGGCCTATGTTCCGGCGGGCCGATACCCGTTGCCCTCGACGGTCATCATGACCGCGGTTCCCGCTCTGGTGGCAGGCGTGAAGAACGTTTGTATTGCTTGTCCGAAACCGGTGGATGAAGTCTTCGGAACCGCCCACATTCTGGGTGTGGATCAGGTCTTCCAAATGGGAGGAGCGCAGGCCATTGCCGCGTTTGCTTATGGTACGAAAACTGTGCCTCGCGCGGACCGCATCGTGGGGCCTGGCAACATCTACGTCGCCGCGGCCAAGAAACTGCTCGCGGGCGAAGTCGGCATCGATTTCGTTGCCGGACCCACTGAGATCCTGATCATTGCGAATGAGGGCGATGCGAGATTCATTGCCGCCGATATGCTCGCGCAGGCGGAACACGATACGGACGCTTGCGCGATCCTGCTGACTACCTCGAAACGGCTTGCGAACCAGGTTGCCAGGGAAGTTGAGCGGCAGCTGCTGACCCTTTCGACGGCGGCTGTAGCCCGCAAAGCCATTGAGAAGAACAGTGCCATCGTCATGGTGAAATCGCTTGATGAGGCGGCCGACGTTTCCAACGCCTTCGCGCCGGAGCACTTGTCTATACACCACGAAGAGCTGATTCCGAAGATTCGTCATGCGGGCAGCATTTTTGTGGGCCCGTTCAGCCCCGAAGCGGCCGGCGACTACGCCTCCGGACCGAATCATGTGCTTCCCACCAGCGGCGTGGCTCGGCTTCGCGGCGGGCTTTCGGCGGCCGATTACGTGAAGGTGATTTCGGTGCAGCAACTCGATTCGAGAGCGCTTGCCAAACTCGCGCCCGCCATCACGATTCTTGCGCGAGCCGAAGGTCTTGAAGCCCACGCCCGCTCTGTGGAGGTGCGGCTTGCCTGAACCCCGCGCATCTGTCGTCGCAATGGCGCCGTACCACCCGCCCACCGGGAATCGCGGCGATAAGCTGCGCCTCGATTTCAATGAGAACACCGTCGGCTGCTCGCCGCGTGTGATTGAAGCCCTGCGAGCGGGCATCTCCGCATCCGGCCTCACGGTATATCCCGACTACACGAGCGTTCGCGGGGCACTTTCGAATTTTTTCAAAGTCTCACCCGACCAACTTCTGCTGACGAATGGGACTGACGAGGCGATTCAGGTTCTCATCAATACCTATGTGGATGATCGCGATGAGGTCATCACACTGCGCCCTTCCTACGCCATGTACCGCTTCTACGCGGAGGTCGCGGGCGCAAAGCTCATCGACATCGATTACGTTCCGCCCTCTCTCGAATTCCCTCTCGGAACCCTGCTCTCCGCAATCACGCCCAACACGAAAGCTATTCTGGTTTCGAATCCGAATAACCCAACCGGCACTTCGATCCATCTCCACGCGGTGGAGCAAATCCTGCAGGCAGCGCCTCAAGCAGCCGTGCTGATCGATGAAGCCTACTTCGAATTCTTCGGCGTCACTGCGCTTGGCCTGATTGGGCATTACCGGAACCTGTTCGTCAGCCGAACCTTTTCAAAGGTGTATGGCATGGCGGCGATGCGTATGGGTTGCCTGTTTTCGCAGGCGGATAACGTGAAGTTTCTTCACAAGGCACAGTCGCCCTACAGCGTGAATATGCTGGCCGCGATGGCAGCGGAAGCCGCCGTGAAAGACCCGGAGTACGTCGCGAATTACGTGGCCGAAGCTCTCGAATCGCGCGCGCTCCTGTGCGCTGCGCTTGACCGGCTTGCAATCCGCTACGTCCCGAGTTCCGCGAATTTCGTCTTAGGACACTTCGGCGAGCGCGCGGTTGAAATCCGGGACACGCTTCGCGAAAAAGCCATCCTGGTCCGGGACCGGAGCTACGAAATTACAGGCGGCGTCCGCATAACTGTGGGGGCACTGGCGCAAACCAGGACTCTGATTGCGGAACTGGAACGCATATGGTGAAAGATCTTATCGTGTTCGATATGGATGGTGTTCTCGTCGAAGTCACCGAATCTTATCGGGCTACCATCCAGGCCACTGTGAAGCACTTCACCGGCATTGAGCCGACACGCACTGAAATTCAGGACTGGAAGAATCGCGGCGGCTACAACGACGATTGGAAGCTCTCCAGTCACATGATCGCGGCCCACGGGCATGACGTGGCCTTCCAAACCGTGATAGATAAGTTCCAGGAAATCTTCCACGGCGATGAATCGGCGAAAGGCCTTATCGAGCGTGAAGTGTGGACGGCGATTGAAGGCCTCTTCCAAAGGCTTTCGGAGAACTACCGTTTGGCCGTATTCACCGGGCGTCTGCGCTGGGAAGCTCACGTAACGCTCGACCGCTTCTGTCAGGGCATCTTCGATCCAGTGGTCGGCTGCGACGATGTCGTCAACAGCAAGCCCAACCCCGAAGGCCTGCTCAAGATTCGCGACGGTGTCGAACACAAACGTATCTGGTATGTCGGCGATACCGTCGACGATGCCCGCGCTTCACGCGCGGCGGATGTTCCGTTCATCGGCATCGCGGCTACGGCAAACCCGCGCTACAACGAACTGGTGAAGCTGCTGCGCGACGAAGGCGCTATCGCGATTCTCGACGACATCAATCAACTGGAGGCCGCAATTGCCCAGAACCGCTAAGATTCAGCGCGACACCAAAGAAACGCGGATAGCAGGCCACCTGCGCATCGAAGGACGGGGCCAATACAGCATCGCCACCGGAATCCGGTTCCTCGACCACATGCTTGAGCTGTTCGCCAAACATGGCGGCTTCGATCTCACGATTGAAGCGCAGGGCGATCTTGATGTCGATCAGCACCACACCGTGGAGGACGTCGGCATTGTGATGGGCCAGCTCTTCGCGAAGGCACTGGGCGATCGCAAAGGCATAAACCGCGCGGGCTACTTCGTGCAACCGATGGATGAAACGCTCGCCGTAGTCGCGGTGGATCTCGGCGGACGCCCGGCGCTCGTCTACAAAGACCGTGTAAAGGTTCGACTGGTGGGCGATCTGCAAACCGAACTGGTGGAAGATTTCTTCGACGGGTTTGTGCATCACGCGGGCGCGAATTTTCACGCAAAGGTCCTCTACGGCCGCTCCAATCATCACAAGCTCGAAGCCATTTTCAAGTGCTGGGCCCGAGCTATGAAATACGCCTGTTCCGTGGACGCGCGACTCAAAGATCAGCTTCCCTCTACGAAGGGTCTTCTATGATTGCGATCCTGGATTACGGGGCGGGGAATCTGCGTTCGGTGCAGAACACGCTTGATGAAATCGGCGCGGATTACGAACTGGTCAACGATGCGGCGGGGCTGGAACGCGCGCCCAAAATTATCCTTCCCGGCGTAGGACATTTTGGGCAGATGTTGCGCGCTCTCGACGGGATGAATGTCCGTCAGGCCCTAATCGCCCGCATTAAGGCCGGCGTGCCTTTTCTGGGTATCTGCCTCGGCTTGCAGGGGCTGTTCGAACGAAGTGAAGAAGCTCCCGATCAGGAGGGGCTCGGCATTTTTCCCGGCACGGTCAGGCGCTTCGACGATTCCGCCCGTGTGCCGCACATGGGCTGGAATCAGCTGGATCTTGTGAGGCCCTCGAAGCTCCTGGCGGGCTTGCCCCATCGCCCGCATGTTTACTTCGCCCACAGTTACTACGTCCCGGTAGTCGAGCAAGCCGCCGCGACTTGCATTTACTCGACGCCCTACACTGCCGTCCTCGAATGCGACAATGTTTTCGGCGTTCAGTGTCATCCCGAAAAATCAGGCCCTCTCGGCTTGGCTATGGTTGCTAACTTCGTGAGGAACGTCCAGTGTTAGCCAAGCGAATCATCCCCTGTCTCGATGTCACCGCCGGCCGTGTGGTGAAGGGCGTAAACTTCGTAAACCTCCGCGATGCGGGAGACCCTGTCGAACTGGCCGATCGCTACAACCAACAGAGCGCGGATGAGCTGGTCTTTCTCGACATTACAGCGTCGAGCGACGCCCGCGGAACCATGGCCGACGTCGTGGCCCGCACCGCGAAGAAAGTGTTCATCCCGCTCACTGTCGGCGGCGGTATTCGGTCAATCGCGGATGCGCGCCTGATCCTGATGTCCGGCGCGGACAAAGTCTCCGTCAACACCGCTGCGATCCGGCGGCCCGAACTTATCTCCGAACTTAGTCGGGAATTCGGCGCGCAGGCCGTGGTGCTCGCCATCGACGCCCGGCGACATAGTCCCGGCAAGTGGCACGTCTATACGCGCGGCGGTCGCGACGATGAGGGCATCGATGCCATCGAATGGGCGGCGCGCGGCGAAGAACTCGGAGCAGGTGAGATCCTGCTCACCTCCATGGATACAGACGGTGTGCGGACCGGCTTCGATTGCGCCTTGACGCGCACAGTATCGCGCGCCACTCACATCCCCGTAATCGCGTCCGGAGGCGCGGGTCAGCCCGATCATTTCGTGCGGGTCCTCACGGACGGCGAAGCCGACGCCGCGCTTGCCGCATCCATATTTCATTACGGCACGTACACCGTCGACGATCTGAAACAGCACCTTGAACGCGCCGGCATTCCCGTTAGGAAAACGATTTGATCATCCCCTGTATAGACCTCATGGACGGCAAGGTCGTCCAGTTAGTGCAAGGCCGCAAGAAAGCTCTGGAAGGCGACGCGCCCGATATCATGCGTGAGCGTTTCGCCGCGTTCCCGCAAATTCAGGTCATCGATCTCGATGCCGCCATGGGTCGCGGCGCCAACGACGAGTTGGTCGAGATGCTCGCCGGCACCGCCGTCATTCGCGCGGGAGGCGGCGTTAGAAGTATTGACCGGGCCGAGGCGCTTTTGAAACACGGTGCGTTCCGCGTGATCGTAGGCACCGCGGCGTTTCGCGCCCGCGGCCCAAATTTCGGCTTTCTGAAGGAGTTAGTGGACGCGATCGGCCGCGACCGCGTGGTGATCGCTCTTGACTCAAAAAGCGGTCGCATTGTAGTAAAAGGCTGGCAGCAGGCGACCGCGTTCACGGCTGAAGAAGTCATTCAGCAGTTGGAACCATACTGCTCCGGTTTTCTTTGCACTTATGTCGATAAAGAAGGCATGATGCAGGGCACCGATCTCGATTGGTTCCGCCGCCTCCGAGCCGCCACCAATCTCGAAATCACCGCCGCCGGGGGGATCACAACAATCGAAGATATCCGCGCCCTCGATGCCATGCGGATCCACTCCGCCGTCGGAATGGCCATCTATACAGGCCGTCTCGATTTAACTGAACTCGCCGCGATCAATGCCCAGCAGGCGAACTGAATCGTACTCGCAGGCAGGGCGTCGATTCGATCGCTACTTAATCGCGACCGTCGCGTTGTTCTGCGTGGAACGTCCGTTGATGCTGACCACAACCGGTACGTTTGCGCCCACGGGGGCGTTAGCGGGCACGGTCACGTTGATCTGCATCAGGCCCGAAAGAAGACCGGGCGTTTCGCCCGCATACGCAACCTGGGCGATCTGACCGCCAATGCTGACCAGCACTTGCAAGGGGGTTTGTGGCAGCGGCGCCACAGTGGGTACCCGAGAGCCTTCCACGCTGGCGGGGCTCGTTTGCCCTTCGCCGGTTCCGTAGAGAACCAGCGCCTTGCCTCTGGTGGCGGGATTGCCGGCTGAGTTCACCGACAGGTCATCGTTCAATGCGGCGATCTGGCGTTGTCCGCTCGAATCCGAGGTGAACAGGCCCGGCGCCGCGGGAACGCTCGGGATTGTAGTGCCGACGGATGAAACAGCGTTATAAGACACCTTCATCACGGTTTGACCCTGCACAATGTTGTACGGCACCTGGACAGTGCTCTGAGTGGATGAGACGTAGTAGATGGGCGCGGGAATGCCGTCGAAGGTAACGCCGGTATTGGCAAGCGACTGCGGCGCGGTTCCCGAAGGAGCGATCGTAAGGTTTGCAGGTCCAATACTCGATCCGAAAATCGTCACAAGTTCGCCTGGAGCCACCGCGCCAGTGGCATAGCTGGCCGCGCTGGTGACGCTGAGCACTGTGGGGATCGGCGCAGGCTTGACGATTAGGGTGACAAGGATCGGTTGCGGGCTGGCGTTCGCGGCGCTGGAGGTTACATTTACGACACCGGTGTAGGTGCCGACGCCCAGGCCGGCTGGTGCGATGCCGACGACCACGGCGCCGGGTGTTGTGGCCGGCGAAGGAACGGACGTGAGCCACTTCCCGCCGTCATTTGTCACCGGCGTTGCGGTGAAGGTCTGCGCCGCGCCATTGAGCGACCCTACTTTCGTGGACTGGGTCAAAGGCGCCGGATCGTTGATCTGATAAACGAAAGTGAGACTGCCGGGCGATAGCGAAAGCGTTGCCGGAGGTCCCACCACGAGGGTAACCGGGACAGTAACGGAATTGCTCGGGCCAGACTGCACTGTAATGGTGCCCATGTACGTTCCCTGGGCCAGCCCGGAATCGTTTGCCCTGACGTTAACTGTCGCGGGGGCGACCGCGTTATTCACGTCAACCTGCAGCCAGTTGCCGCCATCGAGAGCGCTCGAATTGATCATCAGCGGTATCGGCGTCGCAGCCACGATGGTAAGCGGTTGCGGAGCCGAAACGCCATAGTTTTGGGGTTCGTTGATGCTGATGCTTGATGGGGTGACGGCCAGACCCGAAGTTCCCACCGTCAGAGTAACCGGAATCTGAGCAACGTTGTTGGGGGCTTTGACGGTTACGTTCCCCGTGTAGGTGCCGCCTGTCAGCGCCGCCGGGTTGACAGAAACGTTAATGGTGCCCGGTGTGACGCTGGATGAGGGGGAAACAATCAGCCACGGCGCGCCGTCGTCCGTTATGCCGACCGCGGTAACCGTCGCATTGTCGCTGGTAGTCACCGCCACTGCCTGGGCCGCGGGGATCGCGGCTCCCGGCTGAAATGCAAATGCCAGCGCTGTGGGTGCCACTGAAATCGTTTCGTTTTGATTGCCGCCGCCTCCGCCAGGTCCCACCTGGAGAAATACAGTAATGGTCAAACTCGATGAGCCTGCCGGGGTCGGGGTCACCGTCAGGTTAATGGCCGCGCTGTAAGTCCCGGGGGCCAAACTTGTCACCGAATCTTTTATATAAAGTGTGAGGACTCCACTTGGTCCCTGGAGATCTAACGGATTATTAGGCGGCGGAAACACAGTGAGCCAGTCACCGCCCTGGGCATAGCTGATAGTGTACGTCTGAAGCCTGGCCGCAATGTCTGAGGTAACGAGAATCTGCTGAGGCCCGGGGACCGCCCCTCCCGGCGTGTAGTTAAAAGCGGCAAGCTGCGGCGTGATCGTAATAACCGGCTGCGCCAAGGCCGGGCTTCCAAGCGAAAGAGCAGCGCACGCGGCTGCAATAAAGGCGAATCCAGGGGCAATCTTATGACGAAGCAAGTGGCGGTCTCCTAAGCGAATCTATCGAACTTCAGACTTCCCCTCAAACCCTAACACCAGGAAATTGTTTCCATTATACGGGTTCCTTGTACCTGAAACGCCACCGTTGTTTGGATGCTAGATTCACATATGAGCCCCATGGCCCCTGTTTCCCTGTCGGAAAAAATCCTTCTCGCGCTGCTGATTGTAATTTCGCTAACTGGTTTTTGGCTTCGTTTTCGCAGAGTCCTGCGGATTGTGCTGGCGGCCAAACAGAACGCGGAATTTCAAATCGGCAGTCTCATGCCACGCCTGCGGGATTTCATCTGGGAAGTGCTTGTTCAGGGAAAAGTGATCTCCCAGCGCCCCATTGCAGGCGCAGCCCATGCTTTTGTGTTCTGGGGTTTTATCGCCTTCAGCATGGTCACCCTGAACCACATCGCCGCTGGTTTCGGCTTCCCCCTGCTCTCGCGTGACAGCGCATTCGGCAAAATTTATTTCGGAATTGTCGCCATCTTTGCGCTGCTCGTTGCGTGTTCGATTTCGTACCTTGCGCTCCGCCGATTCGTGCTGCGCCCCATTTGGTTGGGCAAGGTTTCGCCGGAATCGGGAATCATAGCGGGCCTGATTTTCACCCTGATGCTCACCTATCTTGCATCTTTCGTGTTCTCTGAAACCACGCTCGCGGGACACGCAAACTGGTGGTTTCATACCCTGGCCCTGCTCGTATTCCTGCCGCTGATACCGCACACCAAGCATCTGCACCTTGTGCTGAGCCCCGCCACAATTCTTCTCAAACGCGAAGGTTTTAGCGACATCCCCAAGCTATCCGGCGATGAAGATTTCGGGCTTGTAACCGGCAAAGATGTTACGCGCATCGATGCGCTCCAGGCTTTTTCCTGCGTCGAGTGCGGTCGCTGTTCACAACATTGCCCCGCGTACAACACAGGAAAGTCTCTCAATCCGAAACAGATTATTCTCGGCCTTAGAACCTTTCTCAACGAAGAAGGGCCGCAATCGGAGGCCACGCTGCTGGGCGCTCACATTGACGAAGAATCGGTATTTCAGTGCACCACCTGCGGGGCATGTGAATTCCAGTGTCCCGTCGGAATCCAGCACCTTCCGATGATTGTCGGCATGCGTCGCGGCGCGGTGAACACGGGGGCGTGGGAAAACTCTTTCGGCACAAAGCTCTTCCTCACCATGGAGCGCAACGGCAATGCCCTCGGCATGGCTGGCGGCGAACGCGCGAAATTCATCGAGAAAAGTGCGCTGCCCTATTACGACGGCACGCAGGAGTACTGCCTCTGGCTGGGCTGCATGGGCGCTTACGACCCCGCGGGGCGCGAAACGATTCTCGCGCTCGTAAAAGTGCTCCGTTATCTAGGCATCACGTTCGGCGTATTGCGCAAAGAAAAGTGCAATGGCGATCCCGCGCGGCGTCTGGGCAACGACTTGCTTTTCACCACCCTCGCCGAAGAAAATCTCGACAACATCGCCACCAGCAAAGCTGCCAAATTTCTCAGCATTTGCCCCCACTGCGTTCGCACCATGAGCACAGACTGGCGCGAGGCCGGCAAAACTGTCGAGATCGAGCACCACTCCGAACTCCTCGCAAGGCATAAGATGCGCCTCCCCATGGCCGAGGAAACGGGGCGCGAAACCGTTGTGTATCACGATCCCTGCTATCTGGGGCGCTACAGAGGCGTGTACGAAGAGCCGCGTGAAGTGCTTAGCAGAGCGGTGGAACTGCTCGAAGCGCCCCGCAACCGCGAAAAATCTTTCTGTTGCGGCGCGGGCGGCGGCCAGATGTTCCTCGGCGAAGAAAAAGGCAAACGGATCAACGTTGCCCGCGCCGAAGAACTTGTCGCGACTGGCGCGCAAACCGTGGCCGCGGGCTGCCCCTTCTGCGCCTCCATGTTCCGCGACGCGTTGAAGACAGTCAGCGAAAATCCGCCGCAATTGCTGGACATCGCGCAGATTGTGGCGCGAGGTTTACCCGACAATTGACGGTCCACGCTACACTGGCAACTCAGGCAAAAATGACTTGGTTTCATAACCAATGCGGCGCGTGTAACTCTACCCGGTTGCTGCGGTCCCGCAGGCGCTCATGGCGGGAGCGAATTCTGGGTTTATTTCTTCTGCCGTGGTGCTGCGAAAAATGCGGCTGGCGGGGTTTCAAGCTCCGCTGGATGAAAGCGCCGGACCCGGACGCCAAGCCGGCTGCCTGAATCACTTCACGAAACGGTACTCCCGCGCCTGAGCCTGAATTCCCTCAAGCTCGGCATCGGAAAACCCGAACGCTCGCTTCGCGATTTCAAATTCACCCGCCAGCGTGCAATCGAAAACGCCGGGGTCGTCAGTGTTGAGCGTGAGCGGTACTCCCGCGTCGAACAGTTTCCGAACCGGATGCGCTCCCAACGATTCCACAGCCCCCGTTTTTACATTGCTGGTAATGCAGACCTCAAGCGGGATATCTTCGTCCCGAAGCTTTCGCATCAGTTCCGGGTCATCAGCCGCGCGAATGCCGTGCCCGATTCGTTCCGCGCCAAGATCCAGCGCCGCCCGAATCGAGTGCGGTCCGTCAGTCTCTCCGGCATGAGCCGTGAGTCGCAGCCCCGCATCTCTGGCATACTCGTACGCTTTAGTGAAGGCCCAAGCCGGCCCGGCCACTTCATCTCCTCCAATTCCAAATGAGATCGCGCCATCACCGGCATACTCTGCCGATAATCGGGCAACTTGCATCACATGCTCCGGTCCGAACTGCCGGATCGCATCCAGATTCCACCAGATCTCGACGGGCGCATCCGGCATCGTTTCCTGCTGCGCACGCCGAATAGCCTTCCACACCGCCTCGAAGTCGAAACCGCGCCACAGAATTACACCCGCGGCCAGCGTCACCTCGGCATAACCCACCCTCTGCAGGGCCAACCGCCGCATCATGCGGCTCGTAATCAGCGCATAATCCTCCGGCCCGCGCAGGCGTTGCGCAATGAACTTAAAGCAACCGAGGAAGCCCGCGAAATCGCAAAAGTTCCACATCCGGTCTACCTGCTCCGTTGTTAGCGAGCGGTCAAGCAGCATTACAGTCTCGCGATCTACCGTTCCTTCAAGATGCAGGTGAAGCTCTGCCAAGCCATCCCGGCTTAAGCCATTAGCCATATAATCGAAGTTCTCATGAACGTTGCCGAAATGGAAGCAATCATCGGTGGATATCACGGCGACGCCTTCAGCGTTCTCGGACCTCACCCTGTCAGAATCCCGAGGGGCACTGGCCGTAACAGCGGCAAAGCGACCTGGGAGGTGCGCGCATTTCTGCCACAAGCAAGAAATGCGGTGCTGGTTTTCGATGCTCCCGTAGCCGCCATCAATGGGCAGCCGGTCATTGAAATACCAATGGAGAAGCGCCACAAAGAGGGCTTCTTCGTTACCGAACTAAAAAATGAACCGGGCGTCTACCGCTTTCGAATCGAGGACTGGAGCGGTACGTTCACCACGCTCGAAGACCCGTTTCGCTTCGGCGCCATCATTACTGATTTCGACCTGCATCTGCACTCCGAAGGCACGCTGTACGAAGTCTGGAGGTCGTTCGGTTCGCGTCCCATGGATCTCGCTGGTATCGCGGGCGTGCAGTTCGCGGTGTGGGCGCCGAACGCCGAATACGTGTCCGTTGCCGGCGATTTCAACGATTGGGATACGCGTCGCCATCCCATGCGCAAACGAAACTCCGGAGCATGGGAAATCTTCATCCCCGGCGCGCAGGAAGGGCAGTCGTATAAGTACCTGATCCGTTCAAAGCATTTCGGACATCAGCAATTAAAGGCAGACCCTTTCGCTTTGCGCACCGAAGTTCCGCCGAAGTCCGCCTCCATAATCTGTTCACTCAAAGACTACGAATGGCGGGACGGCGAGTGGATGAACAAACGCGCTGAAACTCAGGCCCTCAAAGAGCCAATGTCCATCTATGAAGTGCATCTCGAATCCTGGATGCACGGGCCAGAGGGCCGCTGCCTCACCTATCGGGAACTTGCCGTCAGGCTTGTGGATTACGCGAAACTCATGGGGTACACGCATCTTGAACTACTGCCCGTTCAGGAGCACCCTTATTCAGGGTCATGGGGTTATCAGGTAACCGGATACTTCGCGCCGACGGCCCGCTTCGGCGTTCCGCATGACTTCATGCACTTCGTGGACGCGTGTCACGAGTCCGGCATCGGCGTAATTATCGACTGGGTGCCGGGCCACTTTCCGAAAGACGCGCACGGTCTCGCATTCTTCGACGGTACCGCTCTGTTTGAACACGCCGACCCCCGCCAGGGCGAGCATCTCGACTGGGGAACCCTCATCTTCAACTTCGGCCGCAATGAAGTTCGCGAGTTCCTCATCGCGAGCGCGCTGTTCTGGCTGAACGAATATCACATCGACGGTTTGCGCGTGGATGCCGTTGCCAGCATGCTTTACCTCGACTACTCGCGAGAGCACGGCGACTGGATTCCGAACCGCTACGGCGGCCGTGAAAATCTGGAAGCCATCGATTTCATCCGCAAATTCAATGAGCTCGCGCACAAAGTTCCCGGCGCGGTAACCATCGCCGAAGAATCCACCTCGTTCCCCGCTGTTTCGAGACCGCTCTACGCGGGCGGTCTGGGCTTCACGATGAAATGGAATATGGGCTGGATGCACGACATGCTGAACTACTTCGCGACTGACCCTGTCTATCGCAAGTACCATCACAACGACATCACCTTCAGCATGATCTACGCTTTTTCTGAAAACTTCGTGCTTCCCGTCTCGCACGATGAAGTGGTGTATGGCAAGCGCTCTCTGCTCTCAAAGATGCCGGGGGACGACTGGCAAAAATTCGCCAACGTTCGCGCATTTCTGGCATACATGTACGCTCACCCGGGCAAAAAGTTGTTATTCATGGGCTGCGATATCGGCGACTACAACGAGTGGAATCACAAATCGACCGTCCCCTGGCAGGTGTTGCAATATCCTCTGCACGCGGGTTTGCAGAGTTGTGTGCGGGAACTGAACCGAATCTATTGCGAACAGCCGGCGCTTTACGAAGTCGATTTCGAATACCAGGGCTTTGAATGGATCGACTTTTCCGACGTTGAGAGTTCCGTCATCTCCTTCATCCGCCGCGCCGCCGACCCGCGCGATTACATTGTCTTCATCTGCAACTTCACTCCCGTCCCCCGGTATAACTATGGAATCGGCGTCCCTGAACTTACCCACTACCAGGAGATTCTCAATACGGACTCCCTTCAGTTTGGCGGCTCCAACATGGGAAACAGCGGGGGCGCGCTTTCTCAGGATCTGCCGCGCCACAACCGGCCGCACAGCATCTCAATAACGCTTCCGCCTTTGGCCGTGATCGCGTTCAAGCCTCAGCGGCCTTTCGCCTGATCGAATGCGTTATGACGCCATCGTAATTGGCGGCGGCCATAACGGCCTGGTCACCGCCGCGTATCTTGCCCGTGCGGGCAAGAGCGTGGTCGTGCTTGAACGCCGTGAAATTCCGGGCGGCTGCGCCGTCACGGAAGAGCTCTGGCCAGGTTACAAAGTCTCCACGGGCGCTTACCTCATCAGCCTGTTGCAGGAACGCATTGTCCGCGAACTCGAGCTCGAAAAATTCGGTTACCGCGTTCTCCCCAAAGACCCCGCGTTCTTCTCTGCCTTCCCCGACGGGCGCCACTTGTTTTTCTGGCGGGACGAGAAGAAAACGCTGGCCGAAATAGCGAAGCTCTCCGAGCGGGATGCCGTTGCGTTCCCGAAATACGAAGCGTATCTGGAACGCCTCGCCGTAATTGTGGAATCGCTGTTGCTTGTGACGCCTCCCGAGCTGCCTCCAAAAAAGCCCGGGGATTTCGTCGAATACCTCAAACTCCTTGCCCGATTCCGCAAGCTTGGCGCACGTGAGATCACTGGCCTTGTCAAGATATTCACCCAAAGCGCGGCCGACCTTCTTGACGAATGGTTCGAATCGCCCGAAATCAAAGTCACCCTTGCCACAGATGGCGTAATTGGCGCAAACGGCGGACCCCGCTCGGCGGGCACGGCTTACATCCTGATGCACCACTGTATGGGCGGAGTGGCCGGAAAACGCGGACTCTGGGGGTTTGTCAAAGGCGGTATGGGCGCAGTCTCGAACGCGATCGCCGCATCGGCCCGCAGCCATGGCGCGGAAGTGCGCACTAATGCTCCGGTGAACCGCGTGCTCGTTCGCGGAGGCGCCGCCCGCGGCGTCGTGCTCGAAAACGGGGATGAGCTTCACGCGCCGGTAGTCGCTTCCAATCTCGACCCCAAACTGACCTTCCTGAAAATGCTCGAGCCGAATCAACTCGACCCGGAGTTTCGCGCCTCCATTGAGCATTTCCGCGTGGAAGGCACGTCCCTCAAGATGAATCTCGCGTTACGCGGCCTCCCTGATTTCACAGCCCTGCCTGGCACGCCTGGCGCGCAGCACGGGGCCACCATGCACCTCTGCCCGTCCATCGATTACGTCGAACGAGCCTGGGATGACGCGAAGTACGGCCGCCCTTCACACAACCCGCTCATTGAAATGACATGCCCCACCATCTACGACGCCGACCTGGCGCCCGCGGGCAGGCACATTATGGGCATCTTTCTGCAATACGCGCCATACACGCTGCGCGATGCGAATTGGGACGATTTGCGCGAACCCTACGGAAACAGGGTTCTGGAAGTTATCTCCGAATACGCGCCCAACATGCGTCAAATTGTGGAGCATCGTCAAGTGCTCACACCGCTCGATCTCGAACGCCGCTTTGGCATCTCAGGCGGCAACATTTTCCACGGAGAAATGGCCCTCGACCAGATGTTTGTCCTGCGACCTGTCGCAGGCTGGGCCAGATACCGCACGCCAATCCGCGGCTATTACCTCTGCGGCTCCGGCGCTCACCCCGGCGGAGGGGTTATGGGCGCTCCCGGTTACAATGCCGCGCGCGAAATTCTGAAGGCATCCTGGCCGGGCGCCCTGGGGACTTTGCTACCGGCCTGACTCGCCGATGCCCATCACCTGGTGAAAAGCTTCGACCGTCACCAGCGACGGCTTGAAATTTCCAAACCGATGGCCTTCCGCGATAGTGAGCGGAGTCCATCCCTCTTTATTCTTGCGGTCCCAGATCTCTCTCTTTGCGCCCTTCGACGCGAGGAACAACACTGCTTTGGGCGAGTTTTTGTAAGCCGCGCTGTGCATAGCCGTTTCGCCATTCTTGTCCACGGCATTGATGTCGGCTCCCAGATCGAGAGCGACCTGCAATGCCTCCACCACTTCGTCTTCAGTACCGGCATCTTCGCCCGGGGAGCGCGTCCCCAGGCCCGCGGCGGCCATCAGTGCGGTGCTGTTATCCGCATTCGTAATGGAGGGGTCCGCGCCGAGTTTCACAAGCAGCCGCATCAGTTCAGCATCGGCACATTTCGCCGCCATGAAATAGGGGGTTGCGCCCATCGTATTCAGCGCCGTGAGGCCGAGCTTCACCGCCTTCGTCATACGGGCATTGACGTTCGCGCCCTTTTCGACCATCTTCTTAACAAATTCGAGGCTGGTCATATTACCCGAGCCTTCAGGCGCGGGATCGTTATCGCCCAAACCCGGCTTGCGAATCACGGTGACCACATGGAGCGCGGTATACCCGGAAGCGGCGGCGTTTGGATCCGCGCCGCGGTCGAGCAGGAAGGCGGCCAGTTGAAAATGCGCATTTGCGGCGGCGAGCAGCAGCGCACTTTCGCCGGCCCGCGGCCACCCGGCTCCTGAAGCTGGTCGGGAGGGGCCTGTGGCCTTGTGAGGCTCTACGGTTTCATTTACATCGGCGCCCGCATCGAGCAGTGCGCGGGCCGCATTCAGGCGTCCTTCGCGCACGGCAAAGAGGAGCGGGGTGTAGCCGGAATCGAGCCGTTCGTGCAGATTCGCGCCCGCCTTTAACAAGGCCTGGATCGCTTCGACATTGCCTTCAGCCGCTGCCCACATCAGGGCTGTTTGCCCGCTCTTCGGTTCTCGCGCATTAACGGATGCATCGTGGGCGATCAAAACTTTCACAGCTTCCGCGCGACCGGTGCGTGAGGCAGTCATGAGCGCGGTTTCGCCGCCCGGAAGAACCGTATTGGGATCGGCTCCGGCTTTGAGCAACATCTCAATAACCGGCGCATTCCCGTTCGTGCATGCGAGCGAGAGCGGCGTGACGCCGTAGCGGTTCGCGGCCTTCACGTTCGCGCCCGCATCGAGCAGCAGGCGCACGGCATCGGTATCGTCGCGAAACACCGCCCAATGCAGAGCGGACATTCCGTCCACCTGCGCGGCATTCACATCCGCGTGCTTCGCGAGCAACGTACGAAGAGCGGCCTTGTCCATCTCCTCGGCCGCATCGGCCACAGGGGCTGCCGCGTTTGCGGCCAGCAGACTGGTGGCGAATGCGCCTGCTATAAGAGCCCTGCCAAACACGCAAATCACGCGGTCGCGGGCGCCAGCAATTCCGGCACCTTGCCCTTGCTGTCCGCAAAACTATCTATGTGGACGCCCGCTTTATCAAGCAGTGTCAGGTGGACATTGGCCAGCGGCGCCGCTTCTTTGTAGCTGATGTGATGACCGCCTTTGTGACTTGGGCCGCCCGCGACAAGAATCGGCATATTCACATGGTCGTGTTTATCGCCATTACCCATGCCGCTGCCGTACAGGTACATCGAGTGGTCGAGCAGGTTTCCGTCCCCATCGGGCGTACTCTTCAACTTGTCCAGGAAGTAAGAGAACAGCGAGACGTGGAACGCGTTGATGATCGCAACCTTCGCAAGTTTTTCGGCGTCGCCGCCATTGTGCGTGAGCGGGTGGTGTGGATCTGACACGCCGATTTCGGGATACGTTCGAGTGCTGGTTTCGCGGGCAAGCTGAAACGTGATCACGCGCGTTACGTCGGACTGAAGCGCGAGCACCTGCAGGTCAAACATCAGCTTCGCGTGGTCGGCGTAGGCGGCGGGAACACCGAGGGGCCTGTCGAGATCCCGCGCTTGTCCATTCGACGTCTCAGACTCGGCCTTCTGAATACGACGCTCGACTTCGCGCACCGTATCAAGGTATTGATTGACCCTGGCCTGATCGTCAGCGCCGAGCTTCCTGCGCAACCGCGAGATGTCTTCCGAAACGACATCGAGCAGGCTGGCGCGGCGATGAAGTTCTGCCATCCGGTCTGCCACGCTGCCACCTTCTCCGAAGAGTCGCTCAAAGGCAATACGGGGATGAGCTTCGGCGGGCAGAGGCGTAGTGGGCGATGACCACGAGAGATTGTTTTGATACACGCAGGCATACCCGTTATCGCATTGGCCCACGGTGGTGAGCAGGTCCATCGCGAGTTCGAGCGATGGCAGGCGGGTGCCTTTGCCGATATTCTGCGCGGCGATCTGATCCACTGTCGTGCCCAGCTGGTAATCGGAACTCTCGGTCCACTTTGCTGTGGCGCAGCTCAGAAAAGCCGCGTTCGACGTCGCGTGTGTGCCCGGGTAGGCATTGCGAATCTCAAGGTTCGTGAAGACGGAGAGCTGGTCTGTGAATGGCTTGAGCGAACGCAGCGTGGGGGAAAGCTCGGTGAGATCCGCGCCGGGCGGGGTCCACTGCGTCATATGCGCGCCCATGGGGATGTAAACGAATCCGAGGCGCCGCACCGGATTGCCGGCTGTGGCCGAAAGCGGCGTGAGGGCCGGAATCATCGCGTCAAGCAGTGGCAGAGCCAATGCGGTTCCCATGCCACGCAGCAGGGTGCGGCGCGGCAGCGACTTTTTCGTAACAATCATTTCGATCTCCTCATTTGGCACTCCGCATTTCAAACGGAGCGCTGTTGACGATGCCCAGAATTATAGATGAGAAACGGTAATCCGCCGCCCGCGCATCGCCCACGATTTTGCGCACGGCCGGTTGGTCATAATATTCGGTCCCGCGACCGAGTGAATAAGTGAGCAGCTTTTCGGTAAGCGTGCTGACGAAGATTTCGGGATGGGCTAACAGCGCCTTCTGAAGTCCTGCCGGGCCTTCGAATTTTGTGCCGTCGGGCAGCACTCCCGATGCGTCGATTGGATTGCCATCTTCCGTGGCGCGCCACCGGCCAACCGCGTCGAAGTTCTCAAGACCGAAGCCGAGGGGGTCCATAACGTTATGGCAACCTGCGCAGGCGGGATTGGCGCGATGCTGGGCGATACGTTCGCGCATGGGCAGATTCTTCGAAATACCGGCTGCTTCTTTGAGCGCCGGAACGTTGGGCGGTGGCGGGGCCGGTGGTGAGCCGAGAATATTATCGAGTATCCACTTGCCGCGGATCACGGGCGATGTTCGCGTGGCGTAAGAGGTGACGGACAGAATGCTGCCCTGGCCAAGAAGTCCGCCGCGCACGTCATCGGCAGTGAACTCTACTTTGCGGAACCGGCTCCCATATATATTCGGAATCCCGTAGTGTTTTGCCAGACGCTCATTCACGAAGGAATATTTGGCGCTCAGCATATCGAGTACGCTGTGGTCCTCCCGCACGATGCTTTCGAGAAACATCTGCGTCTCAGTGTGGAACGCGCGCCGCAGGTTGTCATCGAAGTCGGGGAAGGTGCGCATGTCCGGAGTAAGAGATGCGAGGTTGCGCAGATGCAGCCACTGGTCGGCAAAGTTGGTGATCAGCGCCGCGGACCGGGAATCGGCCAACATGCGGCGCGTCTGTTGTTCGAGAATGGCGGGTTTGTGTAGTTCGCCCCGGATCGCGAGTTCAAGCAGTTCGTCGTCGGGAATACTGCTCCAGAGGAAGAAGGAGAGGCGCGAGGCAAGATCGAGATCGGGCAGCTTGTAGGCCGTTTGCGGGCGAATGTTTCCCGGATCCCGTTCCACGCGGAAGAGGAATTCCGGACTGATGAGGACGGCGCTTAAGCCCATCTCGATTCCGGCATCGAAGCCGTCGCGTTTGGCATCGCGGTAGAGGCGGAGGGGGGCCTGGAGATCCGTATCGGTAACAGGCCGGCGATAGGCCCGACGCATAGTGGTGGTGAAAATGCGTCTTGCGCACGCGTCTTCAGCGGTAGCGGATGCGGGTGTGCAGACGAAGATGCGACGGCGGCTCGGAGTATCGCCCGGACCCTTCGCATCGAATGGGCCGTTGACGGTGAGGGAATAGACGGCCGGCTGAATGCGCGGGTGCCGATCCATATTGAAATGCGCCTGATACGGTTGGCGCTCATTTTCGAGCAGCAGCGATGGTTTCTTCAGGAACGCAACGCCTACCTGATGCGGGCCGGCCTTCACGGGAAATCGAACGTGCAGGTGCTCGTCCGCAAGATGGTGGTCGGTGCCCTTCGGTGGCGGTTGAACGGTGAAGACCTGGATTCGCTGGCCGTCAATGGTTATTTCGAGTTCGTGGGTGTCTTTGAGGCCTTCTATATATTCGTTGCGGTCGCGCGCGAGGCGGACGCGGAACTCGTAGTCGGCGTCGAGCGGGAAGGTGTAGCGGATCAGTGTGCCGCCTCGTGTCCCAACGGGCAGGCCGTCAAAGCGCTCTTCCTGGGTGAGGTCCGGAGGCAGGCTGAACGTCTCTCCGCCGGGTGCATGAATCGGGCTTCCCACCGCGAGACGAACGATACGGCGCGAGGCCGTCAAATAGCGATCGAGAAGAGTCGGAGAGAGGTCGGCGACGGTGATGTTATCGAAGCCATGGCTGGATTCGTCAATGGGCAGAAGGTTCGCCACGTCAACGTCTATGTTGAAAAGATCGCGGACGGAGTTTTGATATTCAGTGCGGTTCAGCCGCCGAAAGGTGTCTGTGCGGCCAGGGTTTAGAACAGCGGTGTCCAGATCGTGCTCAAGCGCGGATTGGAGCGAGGCGTAGGTCGCTTCGTCAGGCCGGGGCAAGCCGGCAGGTGGCATGGACCGGGCGCGCAATTTGCGGACGATTTTCTCCCAAAGTTCGGGGTTACGGTTTGGCGCGGCGGCGGGATCGAAAGTCAGGTTGCCGGCTTTCGTTTTTGGGTTATGGCAGGCATTGCAGTATTGAGTTAAGACGGCGGTTGTGGTGGCGCCCTGGGCCCCGCCGGAAATGAGAAAAAGTAACGCGATGATGGTGGCGCCCGTTAGGTGAACCGGCGGATTGGGCGGGCGGCACATTATTTTCAGTTCAAAGTATATCGGGAAAGCGGGTTGGAACTGAAGGGGCTCACGAGCATTTCGGTCCGCCCTCGGTTCGCTCGGCAAATGGGTGAGCGCAAGCCCCGAGAACTTACGCGCCCGCTTCCACAGCCAATCGCCGCCATTCCGACCCTGAAATGCCCCAGCCCCACAACTCATAAAGCAAAGCGCCGTCGTGCGGTGGCAGCGAAAAGTCGTACTTAGGGGCGTCGCGAAACCGCTCCTCTTCAAGCCGAAATTCTTGCAAAAAGCGTTGTTGCGATTGGAAGCACCCGAACATTTGGTTCTTGGTCTCCTGCTCCGCGTCCGACAACGGGCAAATCTCAACCGGGCTTGAAGGGCACGGCAGAAAGTTTTCCGTATCCATGGTCCCGTCGGGCCCGGCGTGATAAAGCCGATATTCCATATGCCGGAACGGCTCGCTGAACCCCGCCTTCGCCACCGCAAACGCCGCGCTGTCGTGATCCGGATGGCCGCCTTCATAGGCCGGCGATAGGACAACGCCAGGTCGAAGTTCCTCGAAAATCACGGTCATACGCGCCACAAGCTCCGGTAAGTGCAGATAGCATTCCCTGTCCACGAAATCGAAGCGCCGTGTGCTCGCGGCCCCGATCCCAACCACCGCAAGCGCACGCGCCGCTTCGCCCCGTCGCGCTGCCGCATAATCCTCTCGCGATTCAAAACCCGCCGCGTGGGCATCCGAAACATCTCGCGGGCTGCCATTCGTTACATAAAGCACCGCGATCTCGCTATCGCGATGCTTCAGCATCCAGCCCGCGGCCCCGACGGTCTCATCATCCGGATGTGGTGCGACGATCAAACAGCGCATTCGCCTGGGCGCCTACCAGTTCACCAGCCAGGAGGTCCCTCCAACGGCCCTTTGTATGAGATACTCCTCACCGGTCTCCTTCGGAATCATGCGGCTGTAGATACGGCTATACCCATCCACCATCCGGTCGCACGAGAAGTACTTGCGCGCAACCTTGCGGCATTCGTCGCCATCGAGCCTGTCCACCGCGGCAATTGCCCGCGCCATCTCCTTTGGGTTCGAAACCAGATATCCGGTTCGTCCGTGTTCCACAATCTCCGGCAGAGCGCCCGAACGGTACGCAATGACCGGAGTGCCCGCGGCCAATGCCTCCATGGCAACCAGCGAACTCGTTTCCTGCACGGTGCTGGGGATCAGCAGACATTTCGCCTCGGCGAGCAACTGCCTCTTGCGATTGAAGCCCACCGGGCCGATAAACCGCCGCCGGCTGTCGAGACGCGGCACGATCTCCCGATCGAAGTATTGGTGATGCACCGCATACGGGATCAGTTCGCCCGCCAGCACCATCTCGCACCCGGCCAGTTTCGCCGCCTCCAGTGAAAAGTGAAAGCCCTTCTCCGGACAGATTCTCCCTAATGCCAGCGCATAGTTCCGCTTGACGGCCGGCCCATTTAGCCTCGCGACGTCCACCCCGTTCGGAACCACCGGCAGCATCAACGCGCTTCTTGGGCATGATTTCTGTTGTGATACGGAAACACAATTCATGTAGAAGCTCTTCCGGCGGCAGCGGAAGATACTCGCCGGATACCAGTCCGGCGGCAGATGCAAAGTCGCCAGCACGGGAATCGTCCCGCCCGGAAGGTAATGATGAAAATCCAGGCTGTGCATATGGATCATGTCAACCCTGCGGGTGGCCAGCGTATCTGCGATCAGTTCCTTGTGAATCCTTCTGGCCCATTGCCGTTCGGCTTCATCGATCGTCCCTCGGGCGGCAGGGGAGGGGACTAATGTGCCCTGGATGGCTGAACCCTCGGCTGCGATAACGATCGACCTGTGCCCGGCCTTAGTCAGCGCACGGTCTAGTATGGTCAACACTTGCTCAGAGCCGCCGGCGGCGTCATCGCCGACTGGAGTAAGTGGGTAGGCAACGCTTAGGACTGTGTAACTCATTTTGGGAGTGGGGAATGTCTTCGGTGGATTGGATTCGTTTTGCGTGAAGCTTCACTTAGAATTACCAAGTTTCAGCAATCGGTCTGCCAACCCGTTGGCCGCCTGCTTGCAATGTGTAACTTGAATGAGATCCCTCAGCCCTGAGGTTGTAGTCATCGGCGAGTTCTTTGTCGATGAGGTTCTCAGCGGCTTTCAGTCTCTGCCGAGACTCGGAGAAGAATCCTTCGCGCGTCAGCTGCATCGTGACGTGGGAGGGGGCGCCGCAATCACCGCGTGCGGTCTCGCCAAATTAGGTGTTCCTGTCGCCGTACTCGGCGCAGTCGGAAAAGAGGATGGCCAGTGGGTGGCAAAACGTCTGATCAATTGCGGCGTCGATTGCTCCGGCCTGGAGTACGACGCTCAGGAACCCACTGGCCTGACCGTCAGCGTGTCTACCCGCGAGGACCGTGCATTTTTCAGCTATTACGGAGCCAATCGCCTTCTCTCAAAGCTTCTCCGCAAGCCTTCCACGCTGCAGACCGCGAGAAAGGCAAAACACGTGCATTTCGCGTGCGCTCCGGATACCGAACAGGACGCGCCGCTGTTGAACAGGCTGCGTCGCGCGCGATGTCGGGTCTCAATAGATGTGCAGTCTCACATTAGCTGGCTTACCCGCCTCGAAAGCCTGAATCTGCTCCGCACATGCAACATCTTTTTCCCAAATGAGCGTGAAGCTGAGTGGATCTCAGGAGAGGAAGGCACACATAAAATCCTGCGCTCACTTTCCGATAAAGGCATTCGTGGCGTGGGGTTGAAACTTGGAGGTAAAGGCGCGGCGCTCCTTTGGCGGAAGCGTCAGTTGCTGACCGACCCGTTCCCGGTGGATACCGTCGATACCACCGGCGCGGGTGACAGCTTCAATGCGGGCTTCATTTATGCGTGGCTCCGGGGAAAAAATGCCCAGACCTCGCTTGAAATTGCAAACCTCTGTGGAGCTCTTTCTACCCGGAAACCCGGCGGCATCGAGGCCTTTCCCAGCCTGGCGGAATTAAAGGAAGCTGCCTTGCAGTCGAGAGTCAAAATATGAAAATATGCATCGTCGGCTGCGGGCTGCGCACGCCTCTGCTGATCCATGGCATCGCCCGTTCATCTTTGAATTCCGCACACCTGGCGTTGTATGACATCTCACCCGGAAGGGCAGAACTGATGTCGGCGCTCGGTGAGCCGATCGCGGCCCACACACCTCTCAAAATCTCCACACCCGCCACTCTGCCCGATGCCATTCGCGACTCATCATTCGTCATAAGTAGTATTCGCCCCGGGGGCATGGAAGCCCGTGCCCGGGACGAACAAATCGCTCTGGAATGCGGGTTTGCCGGCCAGGAAACTACCGGGCCGGGTGGCTTCGCCATGGCAAACAGAACCGTTCCCGTTGCCCTTGAACATGCGCGGCTGGTGGAACGCCTCGCTCCTGAGGCATGGATCGTAAATTTTACGAATCCCGCCGGAATCATCACCCAGGCAATTTCTTCTCACACGGGAGCACGCATCATCGGCATCTGCGACACTCCCTCCGAACTCTTCTTTCGCATCAGCCTCGGGCTGGGAAAGCGCCAGGACGAGGTTGAGTGCGATTACTTCGGCCTGAACCATCTGGGTTGGGTGGACGCTGTTCGGGTTCGCACCGCCACGGGCACGGAAGATTGCACGGACCGCATCTTCAATGACGATGAGTTACTTAGAAGCCTTTATTCCGCCCCGCTATTCTCCCCGCAATTGATTCGCAGCCTGCGGCTCATACCCACTGAGTATCTGTATTTCTATTACAACCAGAGGACCGCTCGCGCCAATCAGCTCCTGGCCGGAGCCACCCGCGCGAAAGAGTTAGTCGAACTCAACAGGGGCGTAATCGCCGACCTTGAAAGGAGCGTACATAAAGGTGACGCTGAGGGTGCTTTACGTGCATATCGACGCTATCTGAATCGCAGAAACTCAAGTTACATGCATTTGGAAGGGGAAGGCAAATCCGCCTTTGTTGAAGCTGAAGTAGATTGGAATCCATTTGAGGGCGCTACGGGATACCATCGCATTGCGGTCGATGCCATTCAGGCGCTTTGCGCCGGTTCGCCTTCGCGCATGGTGCTGAATGTCACCAACCACGGTGCGATCCAGGACCTCGCACCTGATGACGTTGTGGAAGTTCCCTGCCTGATCGACCGTAATGGCCCCCGGCACATTCGTTCGCGCAGTCTGCCCGAAGCCGCCAGGGGACTTACAATCTCAGCCAAGTACTACGAACGGCTCGCCATCCGCGCCGCGCTTAGCCACGAGCGCTCCCAATCGGTGCATGCGCTGTTCTCTAACCCGTCCGTCGGCGACTGGCAAGTGGCCGCCAACTGTGTGGACAAACTTTTCGAACCCTCTCAAGTGTAAATACGATGACTGGCACTCAATCGCTCGGTACCGCACCTTCAAAAGTTCCTCGTCACATTCCGCGCCCCGAATACCCGCGCCCTCAATTTGCGCGCACGGACTGGCTGAATCTTAACGGTATCTGGGATTTTGAATTTGACGACGCGAACCTGGGCCTTCAGGAACGCTGGGCTGTATCGCGCCCGCGCTTCTCAAAAAGGATCATTGTTCCGTTCTCGTTTGAAACCCCCATGAGCGGGATCATGGAGCATTCCTTCCACTCCTGCGTTTGGTACCGTAAGCGGATCACGGTTCCCGAAGCATGGCTGGGCCAGCGTTTTCTGCTTCATTTCGGAGCGGTGGATTATCGCGCCACCATATGGGTGAACGGAGTACTGGTAGCCACCCACGAGGGCGGCCACACTCCCTTTGAATGCGACATCACCGGCGCGATGAAAAAGAACAAAGGCGTAGTCGTCGTTCGCGCCGAAGACCCCGCCACCGATCGCTATATCCCCAGGGGTAAGCAGCATTGGGAAGAGCATCCGGCGGGCATCTTCTATGCCCGCACTACCGGCATCTGGCAGACCGTTTGGATCGAGCCGGTGCCGCGAAGTTACCTTCGAAACGTGCATATTACTGCGCGCCTTGACGGAACCGCGGAACTTGACGCGATCATCATCGACCCCGGGGAATCCCAGTTTCTGAAAGCTACTGTCAGGAAAGACGGGAACACGGTTGGAGAGGTGCTCAGTCTCGCGGAAGGGCCGCGAGCCTCCGTCGAGATTCAGATTCCAAACGCCGATCTGTGGACGCCCGAAGCCCCGCATCTTTACGACCTGCAACTGGAACTGCACAGCCCCACGGGAATTATCGATACCGTCAGTTCTTACTTCGGCTTCCGTTCCATCTCTACTAATAAGGGCAGCGTTTACCTGAACGGCAAGCCCATCTACCTTAAAACCGTTCTCGACCAGGGGTATTGGCCCGAATCCAATCTCACTCCTCCCGACGATGCCGCGATTCAGTTCGATCTCCGCATCACGAAAGAAATGGGCTTCAACGGGGTCCGCAAGCATCAAAAAGTGGAAGATCCACGCTATCTTTATTGGGCAGACCGAATGGGCGTTCTTGTTTCAGCCGAAATGGCGAACGCATACCTCTTCGACAACGATGCGGTGGCCCGCATGACCCGCGAATGGATCGAAGTCGTAAACCGCGATTACAACCACCCCTGCATTGTTATCTGGGTTCCGGTGAACGAAAGCTGGGGAATTCCCAACATCGCGGACAATCGTCAGCAGGCGCATCTCAAAGCGCTCTACTATCTCACGAAATCGCTCGACGACACACGGCTCGTGATAGATAACGACGGCTGGGAGCACACCGAAGTGACCGACCTGTTTGCCATTCACGATTACACGCCCACCGGCGCCGAACTGCTCACGCGTTACGCCGTGGAGGGGGTGCCGCTCACTCTGAACGACAAGTTATATCTCGCCCCGAATCACACCTACAACGGCGCCCCGGTGTTCCTCTCTGAGTTCGGTGGAGTCGCCTACGTACTGCCCGAGGACCGGACGAAGGTGCCGGAGAACTCATGGGGCTATTCGGGCGTGGAAGCCACCCCACGCGAAGCTCTGTCGAGAATTGAGTCGCTGTTTGAAGCGATAAGTCACATACCCAAGATTGCGGGCATCTGCTACACGCAGCTTTATGATGTGGAGCAGGAGGTAAACGGGCTGCTCACCTATGATCGCCGTCTGAAGTTCGACCCCACTCTGGTCAGCCGGTTTAACTCGCTTTTGAAGTAGCGGTATCGAAGCGGCTGAACGATTCCCCCATCGACCGTCCCGCCGCCATTGCGTTCGGGCGGCGCATTGATGCGCTCATCGCCTTCTCAACCAGCCGATTCATGGAATTCCACGTATCGTCCCACGAAAGTGTTTCAAGGAATGCGTCCGCGCGGCTGCGCCACTTCATGCTCATCCCGTAGGTCATGGCTCGTTCGCAGGCCGTTACGAATTCATCCGCGTCGCGCGCGATCCTGGCCAGCCCTAATGCCTCATAGGGCTTCACCACATCGCGAATCGGGGTCGATACAACAGGTAGACCCGCCGCCAGATACTCGGGCGTCTTTGTCGGGCTGATGAAGCGCGTGGAATCGTTCAGCGCAAACGGCAGCAGCCCCACATCCCAGCCGGCAAAGTATTTCGGTAACTCGGAATAATCCTTGATGCCGATCCAGTGCAGGTTATCCCTGCGCGGAAGGGATGCCGGGTCGATCTTTACTACTGGCCCCAGCATTACGATTTGCCACTGCGGCCGCTGTTCGGCCAAATGGCCGATCAAATCCAGATCCATCCGTTCATCAATCACGCCCGCATATCCGAGTCTGGGACGAGGTATATGGTTGTGCTCGCTGTAGGGTTCGGTCACACACCTCGCCTGACGGAAGTGAGCTACGTCCACTCCGCTTGGAAACGCGTACACGCAGTGGTGACGGCTTCTCTTCGATTCAAAAAGGCTCGCTCCTCCTGTAAACACAAGATCGGCTCTGTTGAAAAGCTGCTGTTCCACTTCGCAAATCCGCGGGGGTGCCCCGCGGAACAGCGAGAGCTCGTCCATGCAGTCGTAGACCGTCACATCAGGCGAGATTTCCCGCGCGAACTCAAGCGCCATCGGCGTGTAGAACCAGGCTATATAACGGGTAATGGTTTGCGTCTCCCGGAAATGCCGCAAAAGCTCTTCAAGCGTATCGCTGACGTCGGCATTCCTGTTTTTTTCGGGCAAATGAGGCGTTGCGATCACCACGCCCGTTTTGGCGCAGACCTGCGTACTCATTCTTGCTTCGGGAACATTCTTAAATTCCGGCTCTTCAATGAAGAACACCCGCCTGTGGCGCGCGAACCGGCTCATCAGATGCTGGGGGCGCTGGAAAACGAATCCCCATCGCAAATGCGAAAAGCAAAGCATATCCGTCGCGTCTTTGATACTGTCCCCCATAGTGCCACTGAGGGTATCGCTCCATCTGTCGTTCATCAATGTTCTCCTTGTCCGGATAGTAGTTGCGCGCTGCGGGCGCGGATCTCTTCCTGTTTCAAAATTTCCTGGGCGAGGGGCTCGTAAACGGCGCGGGATCCATCCGGCTCAGCATAATCCCACAAACCGTTACAACAATGCCGGTCGTCATTCCATCCAGGGTGGTTGAGGATGGGGTAGAGGCAAATACCATGCACGGGAACACCCAATTGGATAGCCGTTCTCACTTCCGCTGCTATATAGGCGAACCACTCCGCCCGCCGCCCGTTTTCATTGCCCGTCTCAGCCACGAACATAGGTAGCCGGTAACGATTCCAAACCTCCTGGAGAATTTTATGGAAAGGTCGGTAGGCCGGGTCGCCGCGCCAAATTGTCGCGCCGTAATTCCACCACTGGTTGCGCTCGTAGTAATTCACTCCAATAACATCGAGGGCTCCCGACCATCCTCCAAGTTCCGGGTTCAATCTTCCGAGCAGCATGTCCCAGGCTTGAAACATCGATAGCCTGTATGCTTCCGCGCTGTCAACATCCCCGGGTTTTTTTGGATCGCCTACTATATGGATCACAGGCTCCGGCGAGACAATTTTCACGTTGCGCAATTCGCTCCGCAGCGCCGCCACCGCGTGCAGCGATCCCCAAATCAGCTGGGTTTTCATTTCACCGCCCCGGCCTTGAGCGAAGGGGTTCATGAAACCCTGGTCGCCTCCGGCCCATGCGAGGAAGGATATCTCATTTACAGGCGCAACGAAGGCGGGCTCATCACCCATTTCGCTCTTCCAAAACCTGGCAAACCGCATTGCCAATTCGCCCAGGGACTGCACCCACGCCGCATCGAAAACATTCAGTTTGTCCGGCCATCCAAAATGGACCAAATCCCAAATCACCTGAATGCCCTCGTCCCTTGCCGCCGCGATCCTCGGCTTCACGGAACTGAAATCGTACTTCCCCGGCGTCGGCTCAATCAGGTGCCATCGCAGGCCTTCCCGCGCCGTCCTCATGCCGAGTAGTTTCATGCGCGCGTAATCCTCGCGGGCAAATCGGTCGTGCTGGGTGGAGGCGATCAGGTCAAGCCGCTTCCCGTCTTTTCGTAAATGAGAAGAGCACTCGAAACCTGCCTGAATAAAACTCGAAAAAAGAGGTTGCCATGCGCCGTTCGGGTTCGTCATGGGACGCATTTTGCGAGAAAGTAACTCGCGCTAATCTGTAACATTTTTGGCATTGCGTGTATTTTGTTCCCTGGTTTGTTCGGCGCGTGGTTCGGGGCTGTTCCCATGTTCAACGAAGTCGTGAGCGATGCAGGTAAATGGCCAGACATGTCGGAGCAAGGCGGGATGCGGGGAGTATGCATTGGGTTGCCGGATGGTGCGCGCGACCGCAAAGGCACGAATATTGCTGTGGTGGCAGCAGGCACTGTGCCGGAAACACTAAGGAGCAATGCGTAAATGTTTGACTATCTGGTAGTTGGCGCTGGTTTCGCGGGCGCGGTTGTTGCCGAGAGAATGGCATCGCAATTCGGCAAGACCGTTCTGGTTGTGGATAAGCGCCCCCACGTTGGAGGAAACGCTTATGATTGCCGCGACGAAGCCGGCGTGCTGATTCACAAATACGGTCCTCATATCTTTCATACGAATTCCGCCGAGGTGTTCAGCTATTTGTCTCACTTCACAGAGTGGCGTCCCTACGAGCATCGTGTGCGCGCGCAGGTGGCCGGCACGCTTGTGCCTGTTCCTATCAACCTCGACACAGTCAGGATCCTGTATGGATTTGATTTTTCGAGCGATGAACTTGAGCGCTACTTCGCAACCGTCGCGGAGCCGCGCAACTGCATTCGCACGTCTGAAGATGTTGTCGTGAGCCGCGTTGGCCGCGACCTTTATGAAAAGCTGTTTCAGGGTTACACGCGCAAGCAGTGGGGGCTCGACCCTTCAGAGCTCGATTCATCCGTGATCGCGCGTATTCCCGTCAGGACGAATCGGGACGACCGCTACTTCACCGATACCTGGCAGGCAATGCCGCTCAACGGATATACAAGAATGTTCGAGAACATGCTCGACCACCCGAATATCACCGTCCTGACAAGCGTGGATTACCGCGACGTGCTCTCTTCCGTGAAGTACAAACAAATGGTGTACACCGGCCCTGTCGACGAATTCTTCGAGTATCGCTATGGGAAGCTGCCCTATCGCTCGCTGCGGTTTCAGCATGAACATATCAACCGTGAAATATTTCAACCCGCCGCGGTCGTGAATTATCCAAACGATCATAATTACACGCGAATTACGGAATTCAAATATCTGACCGGCCAAAAACATCCCGGAACCAGCATTGTTTATGAATTTCCGCAGGCGGAAGGAGATCCATATTACCCGGTTCCCAGAAAAGAGAATCAGGACCTTTACGCGAAATATCAGGCGCTGGCCGCCGCCTGCCCGCGCACTCACTTTGTTGGGAGGCTCGCGACTTACAAGTACTACAACATGGACCAGGTAGTGGCCCAGGCTCTCACCCTTTGCGCCCGTATCACCGGCACGGAGAGGCGCGAAGTGGCGGGCGCCGGCGCGGCGGCTACCCTGGTGCGCACCCCCGCGGCAACCGCGCTCACCCAATAGGATGACCGCAATGGTGAGGAGGCGTGAGTGAGTGATACCGTATAGCCAAATGGCCGAGGCTCCGCCAGGATTTGAATGGGCGGCTGACCGCCGGGCTCATGACCAGTCCGCGCTCGTGGACTTTCTCATCAACGAAATCAATCTTGGGTTTACATATCTTGAGACGGCGAGGCTTGCCACGGAACCCGAACACGCTCGTTCTCTGCTGGAACAGGTTCGGTACGCTGTCGCGGCGGCAAGGCATTTCCGCGGACGTGTGGAAGACCGGAAGCAGTGGCACGCAATTCACGAACGCCTCAATCAGCTCGAAGACGCGCTAAACTCATTTCCGTCGTGAACGGAACGAAGCAAATGTGTGAAACCCTGCTCTTTGGGGCTGCGTTATAATCTCTGTTGCGTTATAAGTCAAACTTCCCCGCGGCTTCCCTCGTCTTCCTGTTGGCCGCGCTTTCGTCTTCCCTAGGCGCTCAGACGGTCCGCTTCCACACGAACCTTGGCGATATGGATGTCGCGCTGACGCCCTCCGTTGCCCCCGCGACAGTTGCGAATTTCCTGAGCTACATGAACAAGGGCCTATACGCCAACACGATCTTTCACAGATCCGTCGGCGGGTTTGTAATTCAGGGCGGCGGCTTTCAGTTGCAGGGTAATTTACCCGTGGCAACCGCGACCGATCCGCCGGTGAAGAATGAATTCAATGTGTCGAACACCCGCGGCACAATCGCCATGGCCAAGGTGGGAAATGACGCGAACAGCGCCACTAACCAATGGTTTTTTAACCTCGATGACAATGGCGGTAATCTGGATGGCCAAAACGGCGGTTTTACGGTGTTCGGGAAGATCGTTAATAATGCCGGCCTGCAGGTCATGGACAGGATTGCCGCGCAGCCGGTATATAGCCTGACGAACATCAACAGCGCTTTCGATTCGATTCCATTGACGGGTTACAAGGGCACCGGCGCGGTTGTCGCATCGAATTACGTATCTGTGATCTCTGTGTTTCAGATTCCCGTGATTACTACCGGCGGAGTCCAAAGCGCCGCGAGCTTTGCGACCACTGGAATCACCGGCGTCGCTCCCGGGGAATTTATTGCGATCTACGGGCAGAGCATGGGCCCTTCAAATCTCGCGACTCTCACGGTTGACGGGAACGGAATCGTGAACACCAGCCTCGGCGGGACGCGGGTTTTGTTCGACGGCACGCCCGCTCCCATCGTGTATACCTCGGCCGCACAGATTAGCGTCGTGGCACCCTACAATCTTGCCGGTAAAGATACCGTGAAGATGGTCGTGGAGTACCAGGGCGTTCAGGGCACGGGGCTCACGCTGGCTGTGGCGGCGGCAAATCCCGCGATTTTCACGCTCAACAGCAGCGGCACGGGGGATGGCGCAATCGTTCGTTTCCCGGATGGTTCGATTATTTCTTCAAAAAGCCCTGCTTCGGTGGGCGACATCCTGATCCTCTTCGGTGAAGGGCAGGGCGCTATGGCTCCGACACTGCCTGACGGAGCGATTGTTGGGAGCAATTTGCCATATCCAACCGTTCCGCCGGTACTGCTGATTGATGGGCAAGCGGTTCCAACGGATTATGCGGGCGGCGCGCCCAGCCTCATAAACGGCGTTTTGCAGGTGAACTTTAAGGTCCCCCAACTTGCCGCGGGAACCCATCAAATCCAGTTACGAACCGCCGACAGGACCAGCCCTTCCGGCGTAACTCTGGTTACCAAATAGCCGTTCTTCAAAAAGGGGACAGACGCATTTTTCTTCACGGCATTCGGGCGACGCCTGTCGCCTGCCGGCCAGCGCGCCTCCCTCCAGATAAATCTGAGAAAAACCGGCGCGCGCCACACCACCTAACCTGAGCGAGTTTGTCGCTTCGGGAAGAGGTTGTGACATGCCGCTGTTCAGAACAAGAAGCGCCGCCGTATTTGGGATCGATGCGTATCCGGTGGATGTGGAAGTCGATCTGTATCGGGGTGGCATGGGGCGCGATTTCATGCTCGTAGGCATGCCGGACACGGCCGTGAGGGAGAGCCGCGAGCGCATCAAATCCGCCCTGATGAATTCGGGTTTTGGTTACCCCAGTCAGGCCGTGACTGTCAATCTGGCTCCGGCCCACGTTCGCAAAGAAGGTGCGGGATTCGATCTGCCGATGGCGTTGGCAATTTTGGGCGCGATGGGCACCTGTAAGGGGCTCGATAAGCATCTGGCGATCGGAGAATTGTCCCTCGACGGCGCCATACGACCTGTGCGAGGCGCGCTTTCTGTCGCGGTGTGCGCGCGCGAGCATAAGATCGAGAACCTGATTGTGCCGGCGGAAAATGCTTCTGAAGCCTGCGTTGTGGAAGGGGTGAAAGTCTTCGGAGTCCGGCATCTGGCGGAAGTGGTTGCCATGCTGGCGAAACCGGAGGATTTCGCGCCCATGTCGGCGGCGGCTCCGGGGTCATCGCGGGTGGAAACAGAGCCCACACACGATTTTCGCGATGTGCGCGGGCAGACCACCGCCAAGCGCGCGCTTCAGGTGGCCGCGGCGGGCAATCACAATGTTCTGATGATCGGGCCGCCCGGTTCCGGGAAAACTATGCTGGCGAAAAGGCTTGCGGGAATCCTGCCGCATCTGACCTTCGATGAAGCGATCGAGGCCACCCGCATTCACAGCATTGCGGGGTTGCTGCCGCCGGGGGGCAGCTTGTTGCGCACACGACCGTTCCGTGCGCCGCATCATACGATTTCCGATGCGGGGCTGATCGGGGGCGGGTCGGGCGCGGCCCGGGCGGGTGAGGTGAGCCTGGCGCACCATGGGATGCTGTTTCTGGATGAATTTCCCGAGTTTCCTCGCAACGTGCTGGAGATTCTGCGACAGCCGATCGAAGACGGTTCGGTTACTATTGCGCGTTCGAACATGACGCTCTGCTTTCCGGCCAATTTCATGCTGGTAGCGGCCATGAACCCTTGTCCGTGCGGTTACTATGGCGACCCCACGCGCGAGTGCCGTTGCACGCCGGCCATTATTCAGCGATATTTGGGGAAGATCAGCGGGCCCTTGCTGGACCGGATCGATATTCAGATTGAGGTCCCGGCCGTGCCTTACAAAGAGCTGAGGGCTGGGGAGGTTACGGAGTCGTCGGCGGACATGCTGGCGCGGGTGGAGCGGGCACGCGATGTGCAGAATGCCCGGGGCCACACGAATTCACGAATGCCGACAAGGCTGATTCGCAAGCAATGCGCGCTGGACGATTCCGGGGAGCGGACGCTCGAAATGGCGATGCGCCGCATGAGCCTTTCGGCGCGGGCGCATGACAGGATTTTGAAAGTGGCGCGCACGGTGGCGGATCTGGACCGTTCGGAATGCGTCTCGGCGAAGCATATCGCGGAGGCCGTGCAGTACCGGAGTTTGGATCGGAATTATTGGAACTGACCGGTCAAAGATTGCTCGCCGAAATGCGAGGTTCCCAAACGACGGCGTGAAAGCATTCGAGATACTGCATAGTGAATGCGAATCGGGCTGCTCTCGGATACTCACGGCTTTTTGGACGAGGCTGTCTTCGGTTACTTTTCGGAGTGCGATGAGGTGTGGCACGCGGGGGACTTTGGGTCGCGCGAAATATTGGACCGGCTGAAGGAATTCAAACCTGTCCGCGGGGTTTACGGGAACGTTGACGGTTCGGATCTGCGTGCCGAACTACCGGAAGATCTCTCTTGGGAATGCGAGGGATTGCCGGTTTTTATGACCCACATTGGCGGTTATCCGGGCAATTATGACGCAAGGGCGGGGAAGGTGCTCCGGCGATTGCATCCGGGCCTCTTCATTTGCGGGCATTCGCACATTTTGAAGGTGATGCGGGACCCGGCGCTGGGGCTGCTTCATATGAACCCCGGGGCGTGCGGCCATAATGGGTGGCATCTGATGAGGACGGTGCTGCGATTCACCGTTATGGACGCAAAAGTTTCAGCCGTTGAGGCAATTGAATTGGGTGCGCGGGGGCGGCGGAAATCGGAGTAGGGTTGATCCGGGGATCCGACCCGGCGATGTTGAATTAGCGATCTTTCAATTATCGGTGGGATCCTTATCGGCGCGGTCGATTACCAGAACTTCAAGCGGAGCTTTGCGACGGTCGAGGCGCAGGCCAAGGGTCTGAATCGCAGAGAAGAATGAATCCCCCGCGCCGCCCTCAAGCGCCTGCTTGACCACTTCCGGGGGAAGCGAAACGCCCGCGGCGATGGCAGACCGAATGGTCATGCCGCGAAAATCTTCCGGTGTAATTTCGATTGTGAAGTCATAATTGCCCTTTAGATTCGTCATATCAACCACCGGGCGGTCCACGAACCGGGCAATGGTGTCCGCGAAGGCGAGCATGGTCAGCTTCGTGCCCTCAATCTTGTTGTTGCCGAACGCAAAGGCCGAGCCGTTGCCGAGGTTTAGGTTCATTCCCCCGCGCCCGCCGCTTACCGCGACGTTGACAACGGGTTTTGAAGGATCCGCCGCGAGGGTGTCCGGATCGATTTTCGATTCCTTTAATTTGGGGCCATCCTTTCCGACGACCAGCCCGTAGACCGCGAATTCCTTCGACTCGCGGTGGAACGCCAGATGAAAGCGATCGGCGAGCAGGGATTGGATCATCTCGCGGACACCGGACGCCGGCGCGCCCGCGGGCAGCGTAGCGGCAATATCGTAACGCAGGGAGGCCATCCATTCAGGCGCCTGAATTTGGAAATCCTTGACATCGTAGGCCATCCGCAGATAATCCTTCAGCGAGAGAGCCGTGCAGAATATCCGGGAGCCGTCCATATGGACTCCGATTTTGACGCTCTGATCGATGGGAGGGGACGGTTTAACCGACGCGACCTCAAATTCCATGCGTTTTGGCGCTGTCTGTGCGGACAATACGGTAGCGGCTACCAGAGCGGTGGCCAGGCTATAGGTGGCTCTCATAAAGGGTCTTATACGGAAGCGGGAAGAAAAAGATCCCTGTATTTTAGCTTCCATTGGCGGTCGGGGTTGTAACGGTGCGGCACCGTAATATGCTGTCCCTTCTGCGTTTCCGGTGATAACTTGAACACGCAGCTGTGTGTAAGGAGATTTTCGTTGATCGGAAAACGTTCTATTGCATGTGTATTGGCGCTCGCGGCAATGGCAGTCTGGGCTGCTCCGCAGACGCCTCCCGTCGCACAACAGGGTCGCGGTCGCGGCCGGGGCGGTCCGCGCCTTCGAAAAACGGTCCTTATCTGGGCCGATACCCGCAACGGCATCGCGCAGCACGATTCCGTCTCGCACGCCATGTCCGTGATCGAAAGACTCGGCTATGAATCGGGCGCCTATGATGCGTTTATCCGGACAGACTCCAACATTATTTCCTACCATCCGCTCATGACGGGCGGTCAACCCGCGAGCGGCGGCCCCAGTCTGAACAACGTCGACGCGATCTTCTACATGGGGCACCGCGATGTTCCTCTGGACGAGGGGCAAAAAGCGGACTTGCTGAAGTTCGTGCATGACAATGGCAAGGGTTTTGTCGCGGCTCACGTCGCGCTCACTTCACTCGCGTCGTGGCCCGAATTCGGTGAGATGCTGGGCGCCCGCTATGACGATCATCCGTACGGAACGGTGGCAGGCAGCGTGATAAATGAAGACCCGGGTTTCCCCGCCACCAAACATTTCCCCCTAACCTTCAACATGACGGACGAGTTTTACCAGGCCAAAGACTTGTCCCGCGAGAAAAGCCGCGTTTTGCTGCGCCTCGATCTCTCGAAACTGCCGGCAAACGATAAGGTTCACAGCACCAACGGCGATTTCCCGCTAGCGTGGGCAAAGATGTACGGCAAGGGTCGCGTGTTCTACAGCTCCTTCGCTCACGCTTCGAAAACATGGGACGATCCCGATGTTTATCACATGTACTTCGAGGCCATTCGCTGGGCTTTGGGTATAACCGACGCGGACGTCACACCTCGCCCGTACACAACCGCCGCCGCAACGCATTAGCCTCATTCTCTAAGGCTCGAAAGAACATGTCATGAATAAGCTTCTGAAGGTTTTTGTGCCCGCAACGCTTGCGGCGGGCGCGATGTTGTGGGCTCAGAACAACTGGGCATCTTATGGCCAGGATCAGGGCGCCACTCGTTTTTCTAAACTGGCGCAGATCAATGCCTCGAATGTCCGGACACTCGAAAAGGCGTGGACATTTCACACGGGGGCCAACGCCGCCAACGAGGCCACGCCCATTGTCGTAGACAGCGTGATGTACCTTTCGGCGAGCAATGGGTACTTCGCGGTCGATGCCGTCACCGGCGCTCAGCTGTGGAAGTACGATGCGACCGTAACCACACTTCGCGGTGTCGCCTACTGGCCAGGAGATGCGCGGTCGCCCGCTCGCGTGATCGGCGCGGTGGGCAACAAAGTGGTTGCTCTGGATGCGAAGACCGGGAAGCCTGTGCTGGAGTTCGGGCAGGACGGTCTGATTGACATCGGGACCAGAATGACGTCGCCCCCGGCGATCTATAAAGAGCTTCTGATTTTGCCCACCATGGACCGCCTGGTTCGCGCGTGGAATGTTCGCACCGGCGCGCTTGCCTGGACTTTCAATCTGGTGCCGCGGCCCGGAGAGCCCGGCCACGATTCCTGGGAAAGTGATGCGTGGAAGACGACGGGCGGTGTAAACGTATGGGGCCACATTACGGTGGATGCGGCGCTCGGCCTGGCGTTCGTTCCCACCGCGCCGCCGTCGCCGGATTACGTGGGGGTGAACCGCCCGGGAGATACCCTCTACGGCACTTCGCTCGTCGCTCTCGATGCCAACACGGGAAAGCTGAAGTGGTACCAGCAATTGGTTCATCACGATCTCTGGGATTTCGATTCCGCGTCCGCGCCAACCCTGGTGGAGGTGGTTCAGAAGGGCGTCAGGACCCCGGCGGTGGTTCACATGGGCAAGATGGGCCTGATGTTCATATTCGACCGCCGAACCGGTAAGCCGATTTTCGGCATGGAGGAGCGTCCGGTGCCGCCGAGCACAGTGCCGGGCGAAAAATCTTCACCCACGCAGCCGTTCCCGATGAAGCCGGAGCCCATTGCCCGCATAGCCATGACTAAGGCGGAACTGCCCAAAGACATCACACCCGAACTTGCGTCGTACTGCCAGGGTCTGTGGGAAAAATACAAGCTGGAAGACGCGGTGCCATACAACCCGTGGAAAGCGGGTCAGGACGTGGTCGAATTTCCGGGCGCGGTGGGCGGTGGTAACTGGAACGGAACTTCATATAATCCGCAACTCGGTTTGATCTTTACCAATGTGATGAATGCCGGCCAGTGGGGGCACGTTGAACTCCGTCAGCCGGGTCAGGGCCGGGGGCGCGGCGGGCGCGGCAGAGGTGGCCCTCCGGCGGATGGTCCTGCTCCCGATCGCGAAGGATTCCCGGGCGGATCGACGCCCGCATCCGGCCCGTCATACGGGAAGGTCACCCCGGAAGGGGGTCGATTCTGGCAGCCCGATACACGGTATTCCTGCGCGCCTCCTCCATGGGGCGAACTTGTGGCGGTGAACGCGAATACCGGAGACATCGCGTGGCGGGCGCCTTTGGGAACGTTCGACGAACTCATGGCGAAAGGTCTCAAAACGGGTGCCCCAAATCTTGGCGGCGGAATTGCGACCGCCGGGAATTTGATCTTCATTGGTGCGACCGTCGATAGCCGCTTTCGAGCCTTCGATGCCCGGAATGGGAAGGAATTGTGGTCGGTCAAAGTGGATGCGCCGGCGCATTCCATCCCCGCCACTTATCTGGGCCGCGATGGCAGGCAATATGTGGTGGTCTCCGCGGCTGGCGGCGGGTTTCTGCGCGATCCGGTAGCCGACGCGGTAATAGCGTTTGCTCTTCCGGCTAAAAAGAAATAGACACTGCCGTTAGCTTCAAAAACCAAAGCGGCAGGTATTCACGATAATTTCGGAGAGCGCGCGACAATAATATCGTGCAACCAAGAGGTCACGACATCATTGTCATCGGAACATCGGCGGGCGGTATGGAAGCCCTGGATGACCTTGTGAGCCAGCTGCCGACGGATCTTGCTTCCGCAGTTTTCATCGTCCAGCACATGGCCCCTGAAAACACCGGTATCGCACTGCTTCGCCGCCTCGAAAGGCACAAGGCTTTTCACTGTTCACTGGCGGCGGATGGCGACAAAATTCAGAACGGCAAAATCTATATTGGCCCTCCGGATCATCATCTTCTAATCAAGAAGGATCATGTTCTCGTTACCAAGGGCGCGCGCGAGAATCGATATCGTCCAGGCATTGATCCGCTCTTTCGGTCCGCCGCGGCCACCCACGGTTCTCATGTAATCGGCGTGCTCTTGACGGGGCTGCTCGATGACGGCACGGCCGGTTTGATCGCGGTGAAAAAATGTGGCGGCATCACAATCGTTCAGGACCCAAAAGGTGCCGCTTACCCGGAAATGCCCCAAAGCGCGCTGAACAATCTCAAAGTGGATTACTGCGCGCCGATTTCAGAAATTGCCGGACTACTGGAACAATATTCGAAGATTCCTCCTCGCAAAGCCGCATCGGTTCCGGACGCCGTTCGCGTTGAGGCCGGAATCGCCGAACGCGTATTGAGTGACGTGGCGCAAGTTGGCGGTTTGGGAAAGCAGGTGCCCTACAACTGCCCCAACTGCGGCGGCGTTCTCTGGGAGATGACTGCCGCCGGATTGGTCAGATACCGCTGCCACACCGGCCATTCTTTTACGGCAAAGGCGCTGCTCACGAGTCAGACCGAAAAAATCGAGGAAACACTTTGGGTTTCCCTGCGGATGTTTGAGGAGCGCAAGAACCTTCTGAACAACCTTGCCAAAGATGAAAAGCCCGGCTTCGGCAGGCGAAAATATACGGAACAAGTTCAAGCCGCGGAGATCCATATCGAACGGATTCGTGCGATGCTGCTTGCCGAGGCGCCGGAGCACCAGGAGGATTAGCCGGCCGCAAATCCGCGGACAACTTAGGCCCGGGGTTCATCGGCCCTGATTGACAGAAGGCGGCAGCGAATACACCATTACCGCGATCAGCAGGTACACTACAATCAGCTGAACCCCTTCGAGCCAGTTCGATTCTCCGTCGCCGGCGACGAGCACGGTGATGCATACGGCAACAACAAGGGCGAGTAACTCGACATCTGTGAACACCAGATCGAGTGGTCGCGGCGCGACCCAATTGCTGGCGATGACGAGCGCCGGGGCTACAAACAGCGCGACCTGAATACTGCTTCCCGCCGTGATTCCTACCGATAAATCCATCCGATTACGGAGGGCTGCGCGAATTGCGGACACGGATTCCGCGGCATTGCCCGCCACTGCCAGTACCACTAGGCCGATAAAGAAATTGCTTAGCCCGAACCGCCGCGCCACAGGCTCAAGCGAACCCACCAGAATCTCGCCCACCCATCCGATCACCCCGGCGCTAAGTGCCAGCGCTGCCAAAGCTTTCCATGCGGGCCATGGCGGCGCGGCGTCGGCCCTCTCGCGCTTTTGCGTACTCAGCACGTCTCTGTGCGTGTGAAGTGTGAACAGAAGACCCAGGGCGTAAGTGAGAGCCAGAATTATGGCGAAATCCAGACTTAATCGCGCTTCCCGACCCGCCAGCCCCGGTCCGCCGGCGAGTGTCTTGTATGCGGCCGGGAAAATCAGAGCTATCGCGGCCAACGTTAGGGTTGTGGTCTGAGTGCGCGCCCTGAGGGCGTTGAAGCAGAGCGTTTTGTGTCGCACTCCGCCCACCAGCATCGCGGCGCCCATAGTCAATAAAAGATTTACAAGAATGGAACCGCTGATGGATGCCTTCACCACGTCCATAAGCCCGCTCCGCAACGCGAAAAAGCCGATGACCAGTTCGCCCGCATTGCCAAACGTCACATTCAGCAACGCGCCAAGCACCGATCCGCTGCGAAACGAAAGCTGTTCCGTGGCCTCGCTCAAAACGGTCGCCAGCGGGACCATCGCCGCGCATGACAGCAGAAAGAGAAGAATGGCCCGTGACGGCCATAGATACCGGACCGCAAGCGCGGCCACCACCGTGGCCGACGCTGTAGCGTAAACGGTCCATTTCATGGCGAAACTGGCTCACGCATTCCGCATACGCTCCTCGGCAGCCTGTTGCTCCGGTTTCGACTCCTGACGAATTTCCCGCTCGAGAAAGTAGTTCAGCGCGGTTCGCAGCGCCGCAATAGCCGCAAGCTGCTCAATGTCTTTCCACGACGGCGTGATCGCGGTGCGAAGAATGTCCGCGGCCAGCTCGAACTCGAGACCAACCGCCAGCCACCGCCCGAGCGTGAGCCGCACTTCGTTTTTTGCCGATCCCGCCGCGGCACGGTTCGCGAATAGGATGACGGCTTTAATGGTCGCCTCTATCGAAGCAAGCCCAATGATCAGCGCCGCGGCGAATTCCACGCCGCGCGCCAGATAGTCGATCCATGTCTTAGCTTGATCGAACAGGGTAATCAGCCTTTACCGCGCATTTCATCCGCATCGTGCGCGTCCGCTCTCAGACACTGCGCTGTGCGGCATGATCTGTCAAACCTGCCGAGGCTCTCTTCCTTGTCAGCCCGACCGCAAATGCCGCCGCGCCCGCGGCCACACCGGCCAATACGCCGCGATGCAGGTTGGCCCAATTCTGCGCGCTCCACGACTTTGCTTTTTCTGTGAATATGCCGCGGGCGCCATAAGGGCCCGGCACGGTATCGAACATATTGTCCGGCCGGCCAGGCTCAACGGGCTGCTCCGTCTGCTGAGCATCGAATCCGATGGAGCCGAGGTAGTGATCCGCATAGCCTGGGGCAACCTCCTGTCCGTAAATAGCTTTCACCGTAGGAAACCCGACGAAGACTTCGCGCCGCTTGTGATGCGCCGCCCAGTACACCGCGCGGGCAGGAACTTCCGGCTCGTAGATCGTGCCTACAGGAGCCGGATGCCGGGGTAGCCGTGTGCGGCACCAACTGAACTGCGGCGTGTTGACAGCGGGCAGATGCACCACTGTGAGATGAACGTTGCTCCTGTCATGAATCAACTCACACCGAAGTGAATCCGTAAAGCCCACAATGGCATGTTTGGCGCCGCAGTAGGGCGATTGCAGAGGAATGGAACGGTAGGCCAGCGCCGAGCCCATCTGCACGATCGAGCCTTTGTTGCGGGGCTTCATGCGTTTCAGAGCCGCCATGGTGCCCCACACGAAGCCGAGATAGGTGACCTCGGTGGAACGACGGAACTCCTCGGGCTTGATCTCCGTAAAAGGCGCGAAGATCGTTACCATCGCGCAGTTCACCCACACATCGATGGGTCCCAGGGCGCTCTCAATCTGAGCCGCCGCGTTCTCCACTTGCTCCGGATCCGCAACATCGCAGGGCGCCGCTACAGCTTTACCCCCGCATTCTTCTACAAACCGCTTAGCGGTCTCAAGCCGGTCGCGGTTACGCGCGATTAACCCAATATTTGCGCCGTTTTTCGCGAACTCATCCGCGATCGCGCGACCGACTCCAGCACCAGCACCTGTGATAACAACTGTTTCGCCTTGCATTGTAAACGAAAGAATGCATCTGCCGTTCCAATCGCGCTCACCACGGAATTGCCGGCTCGGCGCGGCGTGCGAACCCATCCTTTCCGTAGGCGGTTATCACTTTCCAGGAAACGGCAGCCAGCCGCGCGTGATGTAATCTCCCGCTGTCCAGATGACAAAAATCAGAAACCACATCACGCCCGCCGCGATTACAACGCGGACGAGCTTGCCTTCAAACAGTGCGTGCATGAAGATCCCGGCGATTAAAGCGGCTTTCACCGCGGCAATGCCGACCGCCGCCATCATGTTAAAGGGGCCCATGTCGATAAAGCCGAGAAGCGTTGTCAGCAGCGTAAGCCCAAGCAGCCCGAGCCACGTCAGCGCGTACGATTTGCGCGACACGGTGGGCGTCATGGATGCAACCCCGGGATATAGAAAATGGCGTACAGAAATACCCAAATAATGTCAATGAAGTGCCAATAGAGCCCCGTCACTTCAATGGTGTTGTAATACTCCGCGGTGATCTTACCCGCAAGATTCCGCAGCAGAGTGAACGTCAGCAAACCCAGCCCGACGAACATGTGCAGCGCGTGCAGCATGGTCATGATGAAGTAAAAGACAAAGAACAATTCGACCTTGCCCGGATTGGCGGCTGCCGAATCGAACCACACGCCCGGAGCCTTGTGATCCAGATAGTGCTTGTAATACTCGGTGAACTTGATGACCAGGAATACACATCCGATCGCCATTGTGGCCAGCAGAAATATGTTCACCAGTTTCCTGCTGCCCATTTGAGCGCTGTGGACCGCGAGCGCCATCGTGAAACTGCTGCAAATCAGCACCGCGGTATTGACGGATCCGAGCACAATATCCATATCGGCGCTGCCTTCCGTGAAGGCCTGCGGATAATACATGCGGTAGACCGTGTAGGCCACGAATAATCCGCCGAAGAGCATCATCTCCGAAACGATGAAAATCCACATGCCCAGGCTGGCTGTTTCGCGCTGCTGCTCGGGATTCGCGAATTGTTCGTGCAGCGCCAGCGGCGCTATCTCAGGAGACAAGCTGTAACTCCTCTTTCAGTGCTTCGTAGTCGTAGGCCCCGTAAGTCACTACCGGCGTAACCTCAAAGTTGTGTTTCGGCGGCGGCGATTCCGTCTTCCATTCCAGACCCGTGGCCCGCCAGGGATTTGGCCCCGCCGCCGGGCCGTACTTCCAGGACCAAAGCAGGTAGAACAAGGGCATCACGTATCCCACCGCGAGAATGGAAGCCCCCGCGGTGGAGAGAACGTTGAGCATGTGGAACTCCGGCGGATAGGCGGCGTAGCGGCGCGGCATGCCTAGATATCCGAGAATAAATTGCGGAAAGAACGTGAGATTGAAGCCGAGAAAAACCGTAGCCGCTGAAAGACGCGCGATACCTTCCGGATACATTTTCCCGCTGATCTTGGGCCACCAGTAATGAACACCCCCCAGATAGGCCATCACGGTTCCGCCCACCATGATGTAGTGAAAATGCGCAATCACGAAATACGTATCAGTGACATGCACGTCCAGTCCGAGCGCGGCCAGAAACAGTCCGGTCATTCCTCCGATGGTGAAGAGGCCGATGAATCCCACCGCGTAGAGCATCGGCGTGTCCCACGAAACGGCGCCCCCGTAGACGGTCGCCGTCCAGTTGAAAACCTTGATTGCTGACGGCACGGCGATGAAATAGCTGAGCAGCGAAAAGGTCATCGCGGAATAAACGGACGTGCCCGCCACAAACATATGATGGCCCCATACGAAAAACCCAAGGACCGCGATCGCAATGCTCGAGAAAGCGACGGCTTTATAGCCGAACAGCGGCTTGCGCGAAAAGGCGGGGATGATTTCGCTCACTACAGCCATGCCCGGCAGCACCATAATGTATACCGCCGGATGCGAGTAAAACCAGAACATGTGCTGAAAGAGCACCGGGTCGCCCCCCAGCGCCGGGTCAAAGATGCCGACCTGCGCGAGCCGTTCCACCGCGACCATCAGCAGCGTGATGGCGAGAACCGGGGTTGCCAGCACCAAAATCATACTGGTGGCATACATCGACCAGCAAAAAATCGGTAACCGGAACCACGTCAGGCCCGGAGCGCGCATCTTGTGAATCGTCACGATAAAGTTGAGCCCGGTCGCGATAGACGAAAAGCCGTTGACCAGGATCCCGATCGCCGCGGCCACAACGTAAGTTGTCGAATAAGAAGTACTGAACGGCGTATAAAATGTCCAGCCGGTGTCCACGCCGCCCCGGCAAAGCGCATAAATAGTGATGCCGGCCCCCAGCATGAACACGTACCAGCTCAGCAGGTTCAGTTTCGGAAAGGCGAGATCCTTCGCTCCGATTGCCATCGGGATGAAAAAATTTCCCAGCGTATTCGGGATTGAGGGGATCAGGAAAAACCAAACCATAATGATCCCGTGCATCGTGAACAGCTTGTTGTAGGTTTCCGCCTGGACCAGATTGGTCTCGGGCGTAAGAAGTTCGAGGCGCATCAGAAGGGCGAAGAAGCCGCCAAGAAAGAAAAAGGCGGTGATCGAACCCGTGTACAGAATCCCGATGCGTTTGTGATCCGTTGTGAAGAGCCAGGACAGAATGCCCTGTTTCTCAGTCAGATAATTCTTCGGTACAAGACTTGTAGCGGCCTGCATGATTTATCTGGTCTCCGGTTTCGAACCGGCGATGCCACTGCTCCCCGGTCCTGCGATTCCTTTGTGGCTTCCATATTCCTTCGGCACGGTGCCCGGGTTCGAATGCTGCTCAACTCCGGTCCGCGGACCGATCGCTCTGATAAACGAGATCAGATCCACCACCTGCTCTTCGGAAAGCTGCCCCTGAAACGTGGGCATGATGGCCTGATACCCGTTGACGACCTTGGCGCGCGGGTCGAGAATGGATTCCCGAATATAGCTGTCGTCCGCGATTACGGTGTCGCCGGTATTGAGTTCAACCGGGCGCCCATAGAGATTCCGCAGGTTCGGGCATCGCCCCGCGTCATCGAAATGATGGCAATTGGCGCAGGCGTATTGATGAAAGAGTTTCTCGCCTTGCGCGGCCAAAGAGCCTTCGGCGCCTCCATCGGCCAGCCATGCCTGGTAGTCGTGCGGCTCCATGGCGTAAATCCAGCCGATCATTCCGCTGTGTTTTGCGCCGCAATATTCAGCGCAGAACAGGTGGTACTTACCGGCTCTGGTTGCCTCGAACCAGATGCTGGTATAGCGGCCCGGCAGCACGTCCTGCTTGATCCGAAAGTCCGGAACAAAAAAGCTGTGGATTACGTCCTGCGACACCATGGTCAGCTTGACGGGCTGGTTCACGGGAACGTGCAGTTCGTTAATTTCACGCTGCCCGTCCGGATGCTGCAGCTTCCACATCCACTGTTTTCCCACCACGTATATGGGAACGGCATTGTCGGGCGGCCGTTCGATGTCGAAGTACAACTTGGAGCCATACGCGAACATGCCCATGAACGCGAAGAACGGGACTACCGTCCACGTCACTTCGAGTGGAATGTTGAGCTGCCGCTGTGAGCCCATCTGGTTATCACGCTTGCGATGAAAGCGAATCATCGAATAAATCAGGATGATGGCGATGAGCAGCGCCACTGCGGAACACACAATCACCATCGTCCAGAAAAACCATTCGTATTCGCCGGAAATCGACGATGCGGGCCCGGAAGTGAGAATGTCCGATCTCATCGATGCACAACCCGCGGGCCAGGTTCGGCTACTACGGCCTGGCGATCCGTTTTCAAATCTCGCCGCCAAAGCACAGCTAACAAACTAAAGCCGACAACAATGGTGAGAATAGCGGCGAGCTTCAGAGTCCTGAGCACCAGCAGACTGTATTTGCCCGTCGAGGGATCGTAGTGATAACAGAACAGCAGCACCTGATCCACCGGCGATCCGATGCGATTGCGCGAAGCCTCAATAAGCGACAGCTTGAGATCCTTGGGCTGATACTCCACGCCATACAGGTAGCGCGCAAGTTTGCCTTCCGGAGTAGCGATCATCACGCCACTCGCATGAATGAACATCCCGCTGTTCGGGTCGCGCCGATAGTGAAATCCAATCGCGCCGGTAAGCGAATCGATCGAAGCCTGCGTGCCGGTCAGAAAATGCCACCCGGCAAAGTTCCCCGAAGATGAATGGCGACGGGTATAGAAATCGCGCTTCAACCGCGCATCCTCGGCGGTTTCCGCCGGATCGATACTGAACACTACCACCTCAAAGTCTTTGCCCGGCTCGAGCGAAAGGGGTCGCAGTCCAGCGACAACGCCCTTGAGAATCTGGCTGCAGAGCATCGGGCACCGATAGTAAACGGGAACCAAAAGAACTGGCCTTTTTCCGAACCACGCGCGCAGGGGAACGGTCGCGCCGTTCTCATCCCGGAACTCGGAATCAAGGGGGAGCAGGGCGTTCAGACGCTGATCGATGCCAACCCCCTGGAGCACACGAGGCAGTGTTGTGGCCGCGAAGGCCATCCAGCACGCCAGCGGGAAAATCACGCAAATCGGGAAGATTCGTTTCATCGGGGTTCCGGCGCCACCTTGTTTTCAAAACCAACAGCGCGGTCGCCCGTATGCGGCGGGAACAATTTCAGGTCGGCGGGCGCGCTTTGCGGCGGAATCCCCCGGTTCACCAGAATCCGCATGGCTTGCTCAATGGGCAACCCAACCACGCCTTTCTGCCGATCTACCCACCAATATTTGTTCAGCACCGCGTGTTCATAAACCCGCTGATCTTCAAGATCGCGCCGCGGCGATTCCTGAATACGCGGCTCGGGCGGCATAGGGTTGCCGTGAGCTTCGATGGCGAGCGGAGGTGGGCTGATTACAGATCGATGGTGCGCGAGCGCCGTGAAATAGAAGTAAATGAGCCCCGTAAAAATAGCGCCGAATACAAGCACAGACGCACCCGTGATCACGACTCCGAACGCATTGATATCGGAGTGCTCAAAGCGAACGCTGGGGTCCACCGGCACTGTGGGTCCTTCAGGCGCCTGCGACCGGGGCAAGTCGTGTACGGCTCGCGCAACCGACGACTCAATCTCTTCGACATCGGTCGCGATAGACCGCAACGCCCTCCACAGACGCTGCCCGCTTTCCTTAAGCCTCGACATGCTGCAGAGCCGCCTCCAGGTTCGGCGCGTGAAGGGGCATGAGTGGACGTTTGCCCAACTCCCAGCAGAAAGCCGCGCACCAGATTGCAATCAGCGCCAGCGGCGTAGTGAAGTTCAGCCACACTAGCCGGAAACCGCGCTGATAATAGCTGGGCATTACGATCCAGAACATTTAGACAAACCGCATCGCAAGAAGCAGGCCAACCACTCCGGCCAGCAGTTTGCGATTCCGCTTTAAAGGCCGGGAGAGTAACAGCAGAAACGGAATGATGAACTGAAAGACAATCAGAGCGCCGCCAAACCAGCCCCATGATGTATTCATGCGCCGTATGTACCACGTAATTTCCCCCGCCAGATCGCCTTCCCAAACAATGAGAAGTTGAGAGAACGAGAAATACGCCCAGATCATCACGAACATCAGAAGCATCTTGCCCAAATCGTGAAAGTGAACCGGCCTCAGTGTGTGGCTCATCGGTTCACGTTCGGCAAGCAAGCCAAGAACGACGATCACAAAAGCCATGGAGGAGAGGCACTGCATAGCGACAAACAGAAACCCCCACATGGTCGAGTACCAGTCGGTGGTGAGGGACTCGGCCCAGTCCACTGAGGAAAATGTAACCGTGAAAACGTAAACGATCAGACCTGGCGCGCTCAGGCGGGAGAACTTGGTGGCTTCGGCCCCGCCCTTATCTTCATCGGCGGACCATTTGTTCAGCAGCCATGCGAAAAGAATCCAGATGGCGAAATACACGATCGTTCGCACGATAAAAAGAGTGGGGTTCATCCATTCATGACGGTGCTGCAGAACGGCTTCCCTGACCACCAGCTCGGGATGTGCCCAATCGTAGAGAAAAGGGATTCCGAACGCGATTGGGATAAAGAGCAGCGCAAGCAGCGGCAGTGTGCGGGTCGCCGCTTCGAGAGTCCTCCGGCTAACCACGCCCCATGCGCCGCCGGTGAGATATTGCAGCATCAATATCCCGAGAGAGCCGAGCGCCAAGCCTGTGCAAATCAGAAACCCCGTCAGATAGGAGCGGAAAAAATCGTGCGGTGAGAAAAACGCGCCCACAATCGACGCTATAAACAAAATCACCGATACGCCAAGCGAAGCCCGTATCCAGCGGGCGAGGTCTTGTCTGAGTGCGCTGGAGGGCGCAAACTGAGGCATCATTGTTTTGCCTCCAATGAACTGCGTTGCTCAGGCGGCACATCGGCGGCTGTTCCCATGCGGCTCAGTTCCAGCGCTCGAATGTACGCCACGATTGCCCAGCGGTCCGCAACCGGCACCTGGTCGCCATAGTCGCCCATGCCTCCAAAGCCGTTGGTGATTACGTCGAAGATATAGCCCGGCGGCTCACGGCGAATTCGGTCCGTGTGGAAATCGGCCGGCGTGCGAACGCCGCGTTGCGCCACCATACCATTGCCATCTCCCAAACGGCTGTGACACGGGCTGCAAAAAATGTCGAAGCGCTCGCGCCCGCGTTCGAGCAGTTCCATCGTGATGGGGAATGGAATCGTCTGTGCCCACTGACCTTTCACGTATCCCGTGTGAACCGTATCGCCGTTATTCAGTTCATCCGTCGCAACGGTATCGGCGGGGATGGGACGCGCGGATCTTCCGTCGGTGAAGAACTCGCTTACCCGCAGAGGCCTGTATTTTGGCTGATCCTGCATATCCCGGCGGCAGCCTGTCGCCACCAGCGTCAGGCAGAGGCATTCGACGATTTTGTACCGCTTAAGAGTTCTCAACTTCCCAAACTCCGATCGGGTCGAATCGCTCAAGAACATGGGCCGCGGCTTTGCTGTCGAAATCATGCGACCTCGCCTGAATGCACAAAAAGAACCGGTCCTGACTTGCGCCGGCAAAGCTTTCGATGTTGAACACGGGGTGATTTAGACGCGGCAGTCCGGCCACCCACAGCATTCCAAAAAACGCGCCCGCCGACGCGAACAATACAGTCAGTTCGAAAAGGATGACAATGAACGACGGCCAGCTATACAGCGGTCGGCCACCCACATTGATCGGGTAATCGATGGCTGCAATGTAATACTGCATCGACCACGCGGTCGCGGATCCGAGCACCCCTGTGACAAATACAATTGCGGGTACCGGATTTAACGTATGGATCACCTCATCGAGTTCTTTGATGGGGTACGGCGTATACGCTTCGAGCGCGGAGTAACCCTGCTCTTTCGAATAGCGCGCCGCATCCAGCAGCTTCTCCGGATCCTCGAATTCCGCGGCGACACCGAACACCGGCAGGTCGGAATTCATTTGACCGTGCCTCCGCCGGGCTTCGAATAAGGAAGCAACTCCCGGACTTCGTACATCGAGATCATAGGCAGGAACCGGATAAACAGAAAGAACAAAACGATAAACAGACCCATGGAGCCGTAGAGAGTTGCATTATCCACCAGAGTGGCGATGAAGTTGGCCCACGAAGAAGGAAGAAAATCCTGGTTAAGGCTCGTCACGATGATCATGTATCGCTCGAGCCACATGCCGATGAGCACCACAACGGAGACGGCAAAGAGCGGCTGCGGCGTGACCCTGATCTTTTTGAACCACAGAGCCTGCGGAGCCACCACGTTGCAGAAGATTACGAGCCAATAGCTCCATGCCAGGGGACCGTATGCCCGGTTCGCTACGACATGCATTTCATAGACGTCGCCGCTGTACCACGCGGTGAACGGCTCAATCACATAGGTGTAGCCGAGCACCAGACCGGTGGCCAGCATGAGCTTCGCGCAATTATCCAGATGCCGTTTCGTGATCACGTTATGCAGGCCATAGACGGTGCGCAGCGGGATGCAGAGCACCAGCACCATGGCGAAGCCGGAAAAGATGGCGCCGGCCACGAAATACGGAGGGAAGATCGTTGAGTGCCATCCGGGCAGAATCGCGATCGTGAAATCGAAGCTGACCACCGTATGGACGGAAAGCACCAGGGGAGTGGCAAGGCCGGCGAGCAACAGCGACGCTGTTTCGTGAAACTGCCAGTGCCGTGAAGCGCCCCGCCATCCAAGCGCGAGCACGCCATAGATACCGTACTTCCAGCGGCTGGTGCTGCGGTCGCGAATGGTCGCGAGATCGGGAATGATGCCGAGATACCAGAACAGCAGCGATACGGTGGCGTAAGTAGACACGGCGAACACGTCCCACACCAGGGGGCTCCGGAACTGTGGCTGAACGGTCATCGTGTTCGGATATGGAAGCAGCCAGTAGAAGACCCATGGGCGGCCGAGGTGAAGCAGCGGGAACATGCCCGCGCACGCGACTGCGAACAGCGTCATGGCTTCCGCGAAACGATTGATGGAATTGCGCCAGCTCTGCCGCAGCAGCAGCAAAATCGCCGAGATCAGCGTCCCCGCGTGGCCAATCCCGATCCACCACACGAAATTCGTAATGGCGAATCCCCATGCGACGGGAACGTTGATCCCGAAGAGGCCCACGCCGCGCCCCAACAGCCACACAATTGCAATCCCAAAGCAGGTGAGCAGCGTCACCCCGGCGCCAAACCCGCACCACCAGAACAGAGGAGTCTTGCGTGTGAGAACGATGGACGATATCTGCTCAGTAACTGTCGCGAAGGTCTCGCTGGCGGTAATGACCGGATATTCCCTCCCCGGATCAAGCCGCCGCTGAGCATGACGCTGTTTTTCCTCGATTGCAGTCACGATGCATGATCCTCAAGCGCGGAGTTCGGATTGCGCAGTTCAGCGAGATAGGTGGTGCGCGGGCGTGTATTCAGTTCAGCCAAAAGCGAGTAGTTGAGTTTCTCGGCCTTGAGTTGAGCCACGCGGTTCGAGCGATTGTTGATATCGCCGAACACGATAGCCTTAGTAGGACATGCCTGCTGGCACGCCGTCTGGATCTCGCCGTCGGAAATGAAGCGGTCCTCATTGCGCGAATGAATCTCTGCCTCGCGTATTCGCTGTACGCAATACGTGCATTTCTCCATCACTCCCCGGCTGCGCACCGTAACGTCGGGATTGCGCTGCAGCTTCAGCGACTCTGTATACCAATCGGAATAGAGAAGAAAATTAAAACGGCGGACCTTATAGGGGCAGTTGTTCGAGCAATAGCGAGTGCCCACGCAGCGGTTGTAAACCATATCGTTCAAACCGTCGCTGCTGTGATTGGTGGCCTGCACGGGGCACACCACCTCGCACGGCGCATCCTCGCAATGCATGCAGGGAACCGGCTGATAAACGGCCCGCGGGTTGTCGGCGTGGCCCTTGTAATAGGTGTCGATGCGCAGCCAGTGCATACCGCGCCGCGCCAGCACCTGATCCTTACCCACCACCGGAATGTTGTTCTCGGCCTGGCATGCGACCACGCACGCGTTGCAATTTACGCAGGCAGTCAGATCGATGGACATACCCCATGAATACCCGCTGTAATTCCAGCGGGGATACAGAGTGTCGCTGTCCCCGGGTTCGCGCTCCTTAATCTGCGCCAGTTTCGGATCTCGCCGGTATTCCTCAATGGGCATCGAAATTGCCGGGTCGCGTCCTTCCAGGCTTTGGATCATCTGCGTGGTCGCGAGCGGATAGGATCTCCCCGTCTTGCGTATCTCGACTCCCGATGCCGCCCAAAGCGCATTCGATTGCCGCAGCGTATAAGCATCGAAGCCGGCCCCATCGCCCGCGCGACCGGATTGCCGCCGGCCGTATCCCAGATGCACTGTCACGGAGTTGTCCGGATGACCCGGAGAAATCCAGACAGAGCCCTCTACCGCATTGCCGCCATACCGCAGTTCCACCACCTGCTGCGCCCCAATGCCAAGCTTCGAAGCCATAGCGGGACCCATATGCACGGCGTTGTCCCAGGTGAGCTTGCTCATCGGCCGCGGCAGTTCCTGCAACCAAACATTATTCGCGTAGCGGCCATCATAGATGTACACATCGGGCCTGAAGACAATCTCGATCGCGCCCGCGCTGGCCGGCTGTCCGGATGCCGCGGGGGCCGCCGCCGAGGCTTTCACAGCGATCGGGGGAAGCGCGGTATCGGCCACTATGCCGTCGTGCAGGGTCTGGCGCCACCACGTCTCGAAATCGGCGGCCCGGGTCCTGCCCTGCCAGTAATCGCGAACGATGTCGTGACCAGGTCTGCCGGGATTCTGAGCCATCGCATCCAGCACTTCAATGTGGGAACGCGATTCATACAGCGGCTGAATCAGCGGTTGCTGGATCGTGACCGTACCGTCATAGCCGCGTGCATCTCCCCAGCTTTCAAGTAAATGCGATTCCGCCACATGCCAGGCGCATTTGAAAGATGTCTCATTAGCGTGCGAGGCGACGTGGATTGTAGCCGGCGCTTTCGAGAGTGCCGCCGAAAAGGTGAGATCCGCGGGCGCATTGTATACGGGATTACCGCCAAGAATCACCAGCGTCTCAACTTTGCCGGCCGAGAGATCGGCTACCAGCCGCCTGAGTGAATCGACCTGATCGACAGGTTCGGTCTCGACGGGATCGCTGTAAATGACAGTGCTGCCCACATTGCCGAGCGCCGCATTCATCTGGTGCGCGAGCACATGGACGGCGGGCGATTGATACTCCCCGGCAATTACAACGCTCGCGCCTTTATGGGCGGAGAGATCGCCCGCCGCCGCTGAGAGGAAGCGGCTGCGCGCGTCATTACCGGTATTCGCGGCGCCTGTTCCGGCAATCGCCGCCGCAAGGTCGCGCGCGAAGCTTTCAACCGCCGCATAACCCATCGGGAGCCGATGATCCGCCTTGCCGCCCGTGCTCGACACCGAGGATTCAACCGCATACAGCCGATTCATATCCAAACGATTGCCCCGTCTGCGTCGCTCGGCGAAATCATGCGCGTAGCGCGTAGAGGCCGCGCCGCACGCAAGAAAATCCGAGTCGAGCGAGAGCACAATATCCGCGGCATCGAAGCGGTACCGCGTATGAACCGGACGCCCGAATGCAACCTGCGAAGCCGCGCGCGCGGAGTGCGGTCCGGCGGGTTCATAACGATGCCATTGCGACCCGGGCGCCTCGGCAATAACCGCCCGAATGCGATCTGCCAGGGATGGCGAGCACACGGTTTCGGTAAGTATCCGCAAGCCTCCGCCGGCGCCGTTTCGCGCGCGATCCATGGCCGTGTTCAGTGCGATCAGCAGCGCATTCCATGTGGAGGGCACGCCCAAGTGACTTACGCCCTGCGCACGGTCCGGATCGTAGAGATCCATAAGGCAAGCCTGAGCCGTCACCGAACTCGCCCCCAGACTTCCAGGATGGCCCGGATTGCCTTCAATCTTCGTCGGGCGTCCAAGATGGCTTTCCACCATCACGCCTTCTGCGACGCCACAGACCGGAACGGCGGTCGCATAAAATTTGGGTCGTCCGGGAATGACGTTCTCGGGCGGGTCCACGTACGGCATGATCGTCTCGGTTGGCTGGCGTGTGCATCCGGTCAGTCCCGCAAGCGCGAGCGAGCCCGCCATAAGGGACAAAAATCGCCGTCTGCTTGCTTCCGGAATTTCGATCAGACCTTCATCCTCATCTTCCGGCGCTTGCGGTGTGCTCCGTAACAACGCGCTTAAGGGAACAAAATCGCCCGCCGGGTCTGTCATTCGGTCACCTGTGGCATGTCGAGCAACTCGTGAGCCGTTGCAGACGATACTCGCGCATCAGCCTTTCACCCAGCTCAATCTGATTCGGAGGAGGGGCGTAACTCATATTGAAAACTTCCGCCCGCGGACGCACGAACCGTTCCGGGTGCCGATGACAATCGAGGCACCATTCCATAGTGAGCGGCTGCGCCTGCCACGTCAGCGGCATCTTGTCAATGCGCCCGTGGCAACTTGAGCACCCGATTCCGCCATGCACGTGAACGCTGTGATTGAAGTAGACGAACTCGGGCAAATCGTGAACGCGCGTCCACTCGATGGACCTGCCGGTCCTGTAGCTCTCCCGAACCGGTTCAAGTTCCTGGCTTGCGGCCCACATTTCCCGATGACAATTCATGCAGACCTTGGTCGGCGGAATGTTCGCGAACGACGATACTTCGACAGTGTTATGGCAGTACCGGCAGTCAATGCCGAGGCCGCCGGCGTGGTGTTCGTGGCTGAATGCGACCGGTTGTTCGCGCGGAACGTTCTGCATCATCTCGTAAGGCGAGCGGACGATCATAGCTCCCAACCACATGGCGACACAGAGAGTGACAACTATGGAAAGAAGGCAAAAACGCACGAGCGAGTTAGCTCCGGGCGGGAAGAATTGCTTCATCCTGTGCTCAGTCTAGTGCGCATTGCAATCGCTTGTCTGTGCGATCGCTTCCTGAATTGCGTTGAAATGTTTTCCCGCGAACACATGAGGGCTGTAGTCGCACGAAATATGGTTCCGCGCGCGCAACTGCGAAGAAGCGGTTTCGAAACTTACAAATATCTCAGCAGCGGAAACTGACTACGCGTTTCGCTGCTGATGAAACGATGCTTTTGGATCGAGAGCGGAAGCGTTTCCCACATAGTGAACGGCCAGCCTCAGGCAGAGAGATCCTGCCGCGCCAAGCCATCCGGCAACAACAACCTTCTTGCGTGACTTACCCGCGAAGAAAGAAACTCCAAGGCTTGCCGCGGTCAGCACAGTCGCCAGTCTCCACAAAGCACCCGGCCCTCCGCGGTGCAAAGCCTCGCCGACCTTAGGTATCGCCGCGGCGACCTGTTCCGTCTTATACGTAGCCGCAATCTCCGCGGCGCGACCGACCGCGCCAAATACGCGTGTTACGGACCGGGTAACCTCATCCGCGGAGATAAGGTCGATAACTGACGCCGCGGCCGCGGCGCTCGACGCCATAAACATAACGGGAACCCATCGCCGGGACTGCTGCCAAACGGGGATCGCGGTGTTCGATACAAGCACGCCTGTATACCCCGCGAGAGCGGCTCCAAATACGCCCGAGGCGTAACCGGTCACCTCGCCGATCCGCCCCCAAATACCTCTTCGGTTGATAAGCAGACCTGTCGTTATAGCGGTCGGAGCCGCGCCCGCAAGAATCCACACTCCCATGTTCATCGGCGATGTCGGACGGAACACACGCATCATATATAGGAACCGCGAAGGGCGCCCCAGATCGTGAATCAGAAACAAGGCGCCGCCCGTGGACCCAACAATGCCGATCCAGTGGCAGGCTTCGGAAAGTTGCCTCACGCGATCGTAATGTCCTCTTGAAACCAGCTGCAGGGCGGCTCCCAGCGTGAGAGCGGCTCCGGCGGCGCCTCCCAAAAAATAATAGATCGGGATATCGGGACTCCAGACAGACTTCTTGAGCATCGGTCTGTCAAAGTAAGTCGGATCCTCCCGTGCAACTGAGGGCACATTCCGCCACGGCGCCTCCGCGATTTCCTGAATGTGCTGGTCTTTCGGTTCGGCGTTCTGGTGCGAAGCCTCGCCAATTAAGTCGGCGAGCCCCCGATCGACATCGCGTCCATCCGTCTTCACCGGATCGACACTGTCCGGATAGCGAGTGATCTCCTGTACCTTCGTGCTCATCGCGCCGCCTTTCGTGACGCCATAGCCGATCCGATCGCAGTGGCAATCATGCCGACCGCCGCGAATGCAAATGAACGCCACGCGTCCTGGCCGTTTCTCGTTGGCACAACGGGATCGGGCGGAAGATTATAGGCTTCCGGTTTCTCAACCAGAAGAAAAAAGGCGTTCAGGCCTTCAGTGCCTGGCTGGCTTGCCGCGTCATCCCCGTAGAGGTAGGCCTCATGCATGCCCTGTTCGCGCAATCCGTCTACTCGCGCGCGGGCGGTCCGCAGCAGCTCTTCCATGTCTCCGAATTTGATGGAGTCCGTAGGGCACGCCTTGGCGCACGCGGGCTCCATCCCGCCCTTCAGGCGGTCGTAGCAGAGGGTACATTTCCACGCCCGGCCATCGCTTTCCCTGCGGTCGATCACGCCGAACGGACAACTCACCACGCAATATCCGCAACCGTTACAGATGTCCGGCTGAACGTAGACAGAGCCGAATTCGGTGCGCACAATGGACCCCGTGGGGCAGCTTTCGAGGCATCCGGCGCGGTTGCAGTGTTTGCACACGTCCGAAGAGAACAGCCAGGAGAATGCTCCGGCATCCTGAGTCGACAACGCAACCGGCCTCTCCACAAATGCGACGTGCCGCCATGTGGACGCTCCCAGAGCGGCCGTGTTGTCATACGACATGCCGGTAAATATCAGCCCATCGTCCGGCAACTGATTCCATTGCTTACAGGCGACCTCGCATGCCTTGCATCCAATGCACAACGTGGTATCGGTGAAGAATCCTTTGCGGCCGGAACGGTTTGCCGTATCGTCGCGGGCAGCGCGTCTTTCCAGAGCCTGAGCCGCCACCGCGCCCAGCTGTCCATCCGTGTACGACTGTGGGCTCAAATGTGTCCCTCCTTAACCTGTTCGGTCTTGTATCCATGACCGGTTTCGGGGCGGTGACGCGCTGACGGAAGATCCCGTTCCCCCTCTCTCGACGGCAAATCCCGCACCAGCGGGCCGCTTGTAATGTACCTGCGCTCCGTGCTGCGGCGTCCCGGTTCGATGGTTACCGAAATGGCCTTCGTCTCCATGATCGAGACGTTGGGGTCGGCCACGAACGGAAATAGTTCGTTGGGACAATCTCCGCGCACCAGTCCTTTGCTCGACCAGTGATAAGGCATCCCGATCTGATGCAGCGTGCGTCCGTTCACCCTCAATGGGCGCAGCCGGTTGGTAACCAGCACCCGCGCTTCAATCTCGGCGCGCGCGCTTCGAATTGTCGCCCATCCGCCATTCACGATTCCAAGCTCGCCGGCCAACTCGGGCGATAGTTCGCAGAAGGCTTCCGGCTGCAGTTCGGAGAGCCATGTAAGCCATCGGGACATTCCGCCGGCCGTATGATGCTCCGTCAATCGGTACGTAGTTAACAGGTAGGGGAAGCGCGGATCGTCAAACGGCTGGTGATAAGGATTGTCTTCCGGCCGCAGCCATTCCATTCGGGCCGGATTGCATTGTTGCCCGTACAGCGGGTTTCTCAGCAGAGATTCCTGTGGCTCATAGTGCGTCGGAAGAGGTCCGTCCTGCAATCCGCTGGGCACGAAGATCCACGCCTTCCCGTCAGCCTGCATGATGAACGGGTCAATGCCGGAGATGGTCTCCTTTCCGCGCGCGTGTTTCGAAGGCCGATAAGAAGGGGGCTTATGCACAAAATCCGGTTCGTCGTGCCCGGTCCATTTCTGTTTCTCCGCGTCCCACCAAACGTATGCTTTACGCGCGGACCATGGCTTTCCTTCCGGATCGGCGGATGCGCGGTTGTAAAGCATGTGGCGATTGTGCGGCCATGCCCAGCCCCATTCGGGAGCCACCCAGTTCTGCTCCCAATGCGGCTTGCGGCGCGCCGGCTGTTTGATGCCGTCTTTGTAGCAGCCCGAATAGATCCAGCAGCCACACGCGGTGGATCCATCGTCTTTTAACGCAGTGAATCCATCCACAGGCTTGCCGTCTTGAACGGTGTAACCATTGATTTCGCGCAGCACGGCTTCGGCCTCGGGCCCGGCAAGCGGACCCTGGACGGGATAGTCCCACGTAACGTCCCGCACAGGCCTGTCCTTGGGATCCTCCGATCCGGCATACAAGCGTTTGAGCCGCCGCCCAAGCTGGAACATAAAATCCAGTTCACTCCGGCAATCGCCGGGCGGTTCAATGGCTTTGTGATGCCACTGCAGCAGCCTTTGCGTATTCGTGAACGTTCCGTCTTTTTCCGTGTGCGCGGCGGCGGGAAAGAAAAAGACTTCCGTGCCGATATCCTCGGGACGAATTTCGCCTCTTGCGATCTCCGGAGCTTCACGCCAGAAATCGGCTGTCTCCGTGAGTTGCAGATCGCGCACCACAAGCCAATCCAGCGCGCGCAATCCCTTTCTCTGCAAAGGGCCGTTTACGGTGCCCACAACCGGGTTCTCGCCCATTACGAAGTAGCCCTTCACTGTGCCGTCGGCCATGTCCACAACCGTGTTCATGTGCGAATGGTCGCCCGTAATAGCAGGCAGATAATTGAAGCAGAAATCGTTTGCGGCGGTGGCTGCCTCTCCATACCAGGCCTTCAGCAGCGAGACCGAATACTTCGGAAACTCGCCCCACCAGCCCGAGGGCGACTCATTCAGCTCGTTGAAAGTCTTGAGATCCTTGTCGTGCTTTGCGCGCGGCATCGGCAGATACCCAGGCAGCAGATTGTAGAGCGTCGGGATGTCGGTCGATCCCTGAATAGAAGCGTGCCCGCGCAATGCCATGATTCCGCCGCCCGGCCTTCCCATATTGCCAAGCAGCGCCTGGATGATACATGCGCCGCGAATGTACTGAACGCCCACGGTGTGCTGCGTCCACCCCACGGCGTAACAGAACGCGGACGTGCGCTCTCGTCCGGAATTGGCGCAGAGAGCCTCTGCCACTTTCATCAGCAGCCGTTCAGGAATACCGCAGACGCGCTCCACCATCTCCGGCGTGTACCTGTGATAATGCCGCTTAAGCACCTGGAAAACGCATCTGGGGTGCTGCAGCGTTTCATCTTTCTGCTCGGCTTGTATCGGGCCTTTCTGTTCCTTGCCTGATCCCTGTGCCGCTTCGCGCGCTCCCGCCGCCGCTTCAGGAGCCACGCCTTCGTATTGCCACCTCGTATGTTCGTATTGGCCTTTATCGCCGTCCCAGCCCCCGAACAGACCATCGTGATCCTCGGTGTCCTCGTATTGATCGCTAAGGATCGCGGAGGCATTCGTATAGTTCACAACATAATCGTGGAAATGACGGTTATTCTCCAGGATGTAATGAATGATGCCGCCCAGGAACGCGATATCGCTTCCGGCGCGAATCGGAACATGGACGTTTGCCATCGCGCTGGTGCGCGTGAAACGCGGGTCAACGTGAATAATGGTTGCGCCCCGCTCCTTTGCTTTCATCACCCATCGAAAGCCGACTGGATGACACTCCGCCATATTCGAGCCCTGAATGACGATGCAGTCCGCGTTCTGCAAATCCTGCTGGAACGTCGTCGCGCCGCCTCTGCCGAACGATGTCCCCAAACTGGGGACTGTGGAGGAGTGTCAAATACGTGCCTGATTTTCCACCTGAACGATGCCGAGCGAAGTAAACAGCTTCTTGATGAGATAGTTCTCTTCGTTGTCCAGTGTCGCGCCTCCAAGATGCGCGATGGCCATGGTGCGGCGGAGTTCTTCGCCATCTTCCGTAGCCGCCTCCCAATGGCTGTCACGTGTCTTCTTCACGCGCTCGGCGACTATGTCCATGGCCTGTTCCAGAGGAATCCGCTCCCATTCCGTTCCATGCGGCCGGCGATGCAGAACGTGGTGCTCGCGGTGAGAGCCCGTCACAAGCTGGAACGTGGCGGCCCCTTTGGGACAGAGGCAGCCTTCAGAGATTGGCGAGCGCGGATCGCCCTCTATATCGACAATCTTGTTGTCTTTTACATAGACAAGCTGCCCGCAACCCACTCCACAGTACGGACACACTGAAGATACAGCCTTATCCGCGGAAGAGGTGCGCGGCGAGAGACTCTGTGTCCGCCCGGAGTTCGCTGTTGCACCCAGTGCCTCCATGTCCCGATCCCGCAATTGCTTCCACACTGGCCACGAGGAGACGCCATCGGCTCGGTCCTGCATGGTTTCATGCTAGCTCTGTACGCACAAACAGGCTATCTTCGATTGACTGCCAATGTGATCCGAAATGCCATATTTCAGCTTAAGGCGTGATGTTATTGCCTATTCGCCGAACTCCGCACGGGATACGCGGCGGCACTGTGCTCGCCGCCCCCGTTCGGAGACAATTCTCATTTGCGTTCCGAGCCCGAAGTACGAGTATGGTGATGCACGCCGCCCTTCTCGTCCCGATATTCCCGCTCAGCGAGATCTTCCGATCCGCCTTCCTTCGAGGAACCGGCGGCCCGGGTCTTTGACCCGCCACCCGATTCGCTCTCCCGGGAACCCTCTCCGTGTTGCTCCTGGTAAGTCCGGGTGTGGTGGTGAATCTCGCCTTTGCTGTCCCGGTATTCCCGTTCTTTCAAATCTCCGCTCTCACCTGAAGCACTGCTATGCCGCGACTCGCTCTCGTTTTTGTGCGACTCGCCCTTATGCGACTCAGCGCCCTTCTTTTCGGACGGCCCTTCCTGATGCGGCCGTGGCTGCTCGGTGCTCTTGTGCGGATGTTTTCCTGTTCCTTTCTCTTCACTCATGCTTGATCCTTTCTTCTCATCGCTTTCACCCGGCGCGTCCTTCTGTCGCCGTGTGAGTCGCGACATTTTAATTGCAGCCGGTGGCCCACTGTAAGCGTGCGCTCGCGCGAGCCGAACGAGAGAGAAAGTTTCGTGGTTTGACGGACATGCCCGTGGCCGCGGGCCATATTGCCGGGCAAGTGGCTCCAGGCGTCAAGAGCGCAATCGTGCCCTTTCGCTCCTTAGTTTCGCCCCACTGATATGATGGCCATTCACCAACAATGAGCAAGAAAACCCCCATAACAGTCGCGCACGGCGACGGCATCGGCCCTGAAATCATGGAGGCGAGCCTCCTTATCCTGCAGGAATCAGGTGCGGAGATCGAGATCGAAACTATCGCGGTCGGCGAAAAAGTTTACCTGAGTGGAAATACCGCCGGTATGGAACCCAGCGCCTGGGAATCGCTTCGCCGCACGAAGGTTTTCTACAAGGCGCCCATCACCACTCCACAAGGCGGCGGTTACAAGAGCCTGAATGTCACTACGCGCAAACGCCTCGGCCTCTACGCCAATGTGCGCCCGTGCGTCGCTTACGCGCCTTACGTGGATACCAAACACCCCGGCATGGACGTCGTGATCGTCCGTGAAAACGAAGAAGATCTCTACGCCGGCATCGAATATCAGCTCAGCCCCGACGTGATGCAGAGCCTCAAGCTGATCTCCCGTCCAGGCAGCGAAAAAATTGTCCGGTTTGCCTTCGAGTACGCGAAGCAGAATGGCCGCAAAAAGGTCACCTGCTTCACGAAGGACAACATCATGAAGATGTCCGACGGACTCTTCCACAAGATCTTCGATGAGATCGGCGCGCAATATCCCGAGATCGACCAGGAGCATTGGATCGTCGATATCGGCGCGGCCAAACTTGCCGATACGCCGGAAGCTTTCGACGTGATCGTAATGCCCAACCTTTATGGCGACGTCCTTTCCGACGTTGCCGCGCAAATCGCCGGCTCGGTTGGCCTCGCGGGTTCCTCGAATGTCGGCACTTCCGCATCAATGTTCGAAGCCATCCATGGCTCGGCTCCGCGTCGCGCCGGTCAGAACCTTGCGAATCCCTCGGGTCTGCTGCTCGGAGGCGTGATGATGATGGTCCACATCGGCCAGTGGGAAGTTGCCGAGCGGGTTCACAACGCATGGCTGCGAACTCTGGAAGATGGCGTCCACACATACGACATATTCGCCGAAGGCATCAGTAAGCAGAAGGTCGGCACGAAGGAGTTTGCCAGGGCGGTAGTCGCGCGCATCGGGCAGAAGCCTGAGAAGCTCAAGGCCATCAGTTATGCAGGCGCACAGACGCAGCGGAAGGAATGGGTTCCCGATCCCAACCGTGTCTATCCCGCCATTGAAGTTGTAGGCGTCGATTTCTATCTCGGCTCCCGCAACCAGGCTCCGCAGGCCTTCGGAGATCAGCTGCGCAAGGTTCAGAACGACGGTCTTTCGCTAAAAATGATCGATTCGCGCGGCACCATTGTGTGGCCGGGCGGCATGTCCGAAACGTTCGTGATCGATAACTATCGCTGCCGCTTTGAAGCGGGCGGCAAACCCGTCACTCATGCTCAGATCGCCGGCCTTTACCAGATGGTGACAGCCGCCGGTTACGATATCGTTAAATCCGAAAGTCTGCGTACCTTCGATGGCAAGCCGGGCTTCACTCTCGCGCAAGGCCAGTAAGGCCCCCGGCCCGTCGGTGGACGCTCCCGGCCCGCTTGTCGCCATCATTATGGGCAGCAAGTCGGATTGGGATACCATGCGCGCGGCAGATGAAATTCTCACGCATTTCGAAATCCCGCACGAGTGCCGCATTATCTCGGCCCACCGCACCCCGGAGTTGATGGCGGAATTTGCGGCTTCGGCCGCGGGGCGGGGAATCGAAGTCATCATTGCCGGCGCGGGCGGCGCGGCGCATCTTCCGGGTATGACGGCAGCCTACACTACTCTGCCGGTGCTCGGCGTACCTGTCGAGAGCAGGGCGCTGAAGGGTCTGGATTCCCTCCTGTCTATCGTTCAGATGCCCGGTGGAATTCCTGTGGCGACGCTCGCCATAGGAACACCCGGCGCCAAAAATGCGGCGTTGCTTGCGATCTCGGTTCTGGCCAATAAACACCTGGGTCTCACCGATAAACTGAAGGTATTCCGCGAAGCGCAAAAACGCAAAGTCCTCGAAGAAGACAGCCTCACTTGAAAACCGTACTTCCGGGTTCCACCATCGGCGTGTTAGGCAGCGGCCAGTTAGGCCGAATGTTCACCATCTCGGCGCGCCGGATGGGATATCGCGTTCACACCTACTCACCCGACCGCGATTCGCCTACCGGGCAAGTGGCCGATCTCGAAATCGACGCGCCCTATGAAGATCTTGACCGGGTTCGCGAGTTCGCTTCCGCGGTTGACGTGGTCACCTTCGAATTCGAAAACGTGCCCGCCGCCACCGCCGAAACCGCGGCGCACCACGCGCTGGTTCGCCCCGGTGGCGACGTGCTTCACACAACGCAACACCGCCTTCGCGAGAAGACATTCCTTCGGAAGCATGGCTTCCCCGTAACACGTTTCGAAGCCATCTCAACGGAAGACGATTTGCGGCGCATTGTGCCCGGCTTCGGCGCGGCGATTCTCAAGACCGCCGGCTTTGGTTATGACGGCAAGGGCCAGTATCGTGTTAGTTCTTTGGCCGATGCCCTCGCCGCGTGGGAATTGATGCACCACCAGGAAGCCGTGCTCGAAGCGGTCGTCGATTTCGAAGCCGAGTTCTCGGTCATCGGCGTTCGAACCTGCCAAGGCGACTGCGCGTTCTTCTCGCCCAGCCTGAACCATCACGTCAACGGCATTCTCGATGTCTCTATCGCGCCCGTTCCCTTCGGGTCGGAAGTGCGGGAGACCGCGACTGAAATCACCCGCGGCATTCTGGAACAGCTGAACGTCGCAGGTGTTTTGTGCGCTGAGTTCTTCCTCACGCGTGACCGTCAGATCTTAATCAACGAATTGGCGCCGCGCCCACACAATTCCGGGCACCTGACCATCGACGCGTGCATCACCAGCCAGTTTGAGCAGCAACTGCGCGCTGTCTGTGGACTGCCGCTCGGCAGCACCGAGATGCTTCGCCCCGCTGCCATGGCGAACCTCTTAGGCGAAATGTGGACCGATCGCGATCCGGATTGGGTTTCCGCCCTTGTATCGCCGGATGTGAAGCTGCATCTGTATGGCAAGACCGAAGCGCGCCTTGGCCGGAAAATGGGACATCTCACCGCTACGGGCGATTCGCCTTCCGCTGCCGCGAGTCTGGTTCGGGCCGCCAGAGCCCGCCTGCTGTCTTCCTGACTTTCGACCAATACCACCAGTCCTTCTGCTCTTCCGGCAAATTCGGATTCCGCGCCTGTTCTATAGCGCAGCGATACGTATCGAGAACGCAGGGGTCCTGACGTGTGCCCGTTATCTCGCACATCCGGTCATACAGCTTCTGCGCATCCTCAGATTTCAGCTGCCTGACGGATTCCACGCCTAATATTTTGAAATCCTCACGCATCTTCTTTCCGATGCCCCGCAGGTCTTCCAGACGAACTTCCTCACGCCGCGCGGCGTTCCTCATAGCAGAGATTTTAATATGAAGAAGCCGCAATGAAAATGGTGAAGAAAACGAGGCACACAGGCCTCATCCTGATTGGACTGTTCAAACTCGTTAAGGGTGCGGCTTTGCTGGCCGTCGCCATTGGCTTGTTGCGTTTGTTGCACCGCGATATCCAGGCCACCGTCAGCCACTGGATCGAGATTTTCCGTATCGATCCGGGCAATCGCTACCTGCACACCACGCTCGCCAAAATCTTTCGCGTGACGCCCAAGCAGCTTAGAGAGTTGAGCGCCGGCACCTTTCTCTACGCCGGAATCTTTCTCACTGAAGGCGTGGGGCTGCTGAAGCACAAACACTGGGCTGAATACCTGACCATCGTCAGCACGGCGCTCTTCATTCCGCTCGAACTCTATGAGTTGTGGGAGCGACTCACCTGGACCCGTTCCGCTGTCCTCGCCATCAACATCTTTATCGTTTGGTATCTGGTGGATGGCCTGCGAAAGCACAAGCTCTGATTACCTTTTCGGCGTCCCGGGGTTCTTCTGCTGGCGCGCCCACTCGTCTCGGAACTCCTGATCCTTCGACGCGATGTAAGCCTTATAGCCCGCGGGGTCGATGAATGCATTCTTGTCGCCGGCCTTATACTTTTCGTATTTTGCGAGCATCCCGAAGTAGTCTCCGTGTGCGCCCAAAAATACGTCGCACGGAAGGTTCTTCAGAACGGCAAACGTCTTGACGTAGTCTTCCGCAATCCCCGGATAATTCTTGTTACCCACCAGGTAATAGCCCGGGTTTACGTTGGGGCTTCCAATAATCACGGCGTTCAGATTTTTCCCGCCATTGTTGACCTCCATCGTCCAGGTTGTGCAGCCTTTGGTGTGGCCCGGAGTAAGATGGGCTACCAGTTTCGCCCCGCCCAGTTCCACCGTATCGCCGTCGTGCAGAACGCGGTCCACATGCGCGCCCGGCCGACCTTTCGCCGTGCTTTCCACTTCCGGCACGTCCTGCGCCATTACCATCAGCTTCCCGTGTGTTTCTCGCTGCACCAGGCCAACGCCGCCGTCATGATCGCCATGCGCATGGCTGATGAGCAGGTCTTTGATATCGGCGTACTTGAAGCCAAGCTGCTCGATGCTCTTCTTCAGCGCGGGCACATCCTGCTCGAAATTCGTGTTGATCAGGATGCTGCCTTGCGGCGTGTGGACCAGGTAGACCGCCAGGTCCGCTGTGCCCACATAGTAGAGGTCGCCCGCAATTTGGAACGGGGTAATCGCCCGGTGCCATTCGGGATTATTCTGAGCGTTCGCGGTGACCGCCAGAATGCAGAAAGAGCAGAAGGAAAGAAGTATTCGCAGAATCATATGTCAGTGGAGTCCGAGCCATCATCATATGACGAACCGTCGTCTACCGCATCGTCGGTGTAATCGTCCGAGGTGTCATCAGCCGTGCTGTCATCAGCCGTGCTGTCATCAGCCGTGCTGTCATCCACAGCGCTGTCGCCGGCAGACGTGTCGCTCGCATTGAACAATCCGGCATCGTGCCCCGCGCGACCCGAATCGTTTTCCGAGAGGAACGTGCGGTCGTCGCGATCTCCCTCGTAATAGTTGTTGTTGATAATGGTTTCGGAAACCGGCGAGATAAAGCTCTGACCGCCGCCCAGGAATCCTCCGCCCACTCCGCCGTAATATCCTCCATGGTGTCCAAAAAGTGACGAAATCGCCGAGAACGCGACTTCTCCCGCCACTACCCCTGCCGCTGTTTGCGCAGCGCTTTGCAGAAAGCTCGAAAAGCCGGACTGAGGCGCGTATTGCGGAAGCGGCGGCGGCTGTTGCGGCTGCTGCTGCGCAACTGGCGGCGGAGCATATCCGGACTGATAACTGCTCGCCCGATACCCCGTTGCCGGCGCCGGCTGTTGCGCCCGATTCTCCTGTCCCCAGCCCAATCCACCCTGCGGCGGAGTCTTGCCCAGAAAACTGGTCGCGGGTTGCTGTCGCTTCAATTCCTCAAGCTGCTGCTTGAGCTGGTTGAGCGCCATCTCCTGAATCAGCACCGTCTGGGTCAGAATGTACAGAGCATCCGAACGGCTTCCAATCCCTTTGCGGATTAAATCGTCCGCTTCCCGATCGATCTGAGCAGGGGGCGCTTTTTGAATGCGGCCCGCGAGTTCTTCTAGCAGTTGACGTTCCTGGTCGGTCATGGCTGTCTCCTAATCTGAACTTACGACACTCGGGCGTGCTCTACGCGGGCCTGTAGAAAGGTACGGCCTTCGCGCGTGCTTCGTTCTGTAAAATCGATTAGCGTCGCGGACTCGAAAGGCCCCGCTGGTTCCTCGCTTCTCCTTGTTTTCCCTCAATAAATTACTTTACAATTCAAAGTATGAAGCTGGTTTACTGGCCTTGCCTCATCGCCGCAGTCGCTTTCCTCATCTGGACCCACACGCACACCGATGAAATTCCGATCGTCCTCGGCATCGTTCTCATCGTGAGCGCTCTTCTCGCGGTGACGTTTCCGCGCGAATTCGCCTTCACGGGTCTCTTCTGCGGCGGAGCCGTCTTCATCGCCGAAACTCTCGTGCATTTCTCGATTCTGCCAGCACCCTACCCACCCGGCGCGGGTATTCCCTGGGCAGCACTGTTCGGCTACTTACCTGCTCTGTTCGGGATCGGTATCGGCGTTGGCGTCCGACGCATGTTCCAAACGAATTCAACCGCATTGTAGAGGGCGCAAAAAACTAGCGCCGCTACAATTAAATAAGCGAAATGCCCATCCGCGTGAACCACGCACCCGGCGTAATGATCGCCGCAATCGTGACCCTTGCACAATTCGAAATCTATTGGTTTCTCTCGCGCGATTGGCGGAAGCGGCTGCCTCATCGCTATATTGCAATTCTCAGGGCCTTCCTCTACCCCGTTTGGTTTCTGACGGGGTTGGGAATCAGCATCGATTTGCTCGCGCTGCAATACGCCGCGCATCCGTTTTCGCCCAGGCTCACCAGTCTTACCGTTGCGATATCCACGCTTTGGGGGTTCACATCCGCCATCGCGATCAATATCTACGCGCTCGCCTCGTTTCTGCGCCGGCGCGCCAACCTGCCCGAATCGCCCTCTCGCCGCATGGTTCTTCGGACAGCCACCACCGCGGCAATGGCTGCGCCATTCGCTCTCGCCGGCTTCGGTTCTCTAATTGAACGAACCCGGTTCATGGTGAAAGAAGTCGACCTGCCGATTCCGAATCTGCATCCCGATCTCGACGGCATTCGAGTCGCCCAGATCAGCGATTTGCACGTCAGCCCCTTCCTGAGCGTTAAGCAGGCTGGCCGCGTTGTCGATATGACAAATGAACTCAGACCGAATTTAACCCTGGTAACGGGAGATTTGATCACGCAGGCCGGCGATCCTCTCGATGGCACTATCGCGGAACTCGGCCGGCTTCGCGCGGAAGCGGGAGTGATCGGCTGTTTGGGTAACCACGAGGTTTACGCTCGATGCGAAGACTATGCGACCAAAGAGTCGGCGAAAGTGGGCCTGCGGTTTCTGCGACAGCAACAGACGACCTTTCGCTGGGGCAACGGCGTTCTGAACATCGCCGGCGTGGACTTTCAATCTTTTCGGAGCAGGAAAGGTTATCTGCCCGGCGCCGAGCGGCTCGTGCTTCCCGGCATGGCAAATGTTCTGCTTTCTCATAATCCTGACGTTTTCCCCGTGGCGGTTCGGGCAGGATATGATGCGGTGATTGGTGGCCACACCCATGGCGGACAGGTGACGGTGGAAATACTGCAACAGACAGCAAACCTTGCGCGCTTCTTCACGCCTTACGTCGCGGGACTGTACCGGCTCAACGGGCGCAGTTGCTACGTCAATGCCGGCATCGGCACCATCGGAATGCCCGTCCGCCTCGGCGCGCCGCCCGAAATCACCTTGTTCAGGCTGCGCCGGGCCTGATGTGAAATACCTTGTTCTGAGCGATCTGCACAGTAATTGGGAAGCATTGCAGGCCGTCCTTGAGGATGCGCGGGGCAGGTATGACGCGATTGTCAGTTGCGGCGACCTTGTCGGCTACGGTCCCGAACCGAATCAAATCGTCGATTGGGCGCGCCAGAACCTTCTGACCGTGATCCGCGGAAATCATGACCGCGCCTGCGCCGGCATGGAGGACATCGAATGGTTCAATCCCGTTGCGCAGGCCGCCACCCGCTGGACCATGGCCCGGCTCACGCCTGCGAATGTGGAGTACCTGCGAAATCTGACCCCAGGCCCCACGCTGGTTGAAGACTTCATCCTCGTTCACGGTTCGCCGCTTGACGAGGATGAATATGTCGTTTCCCTGGGCGATGCTTCCAATGTGTTTCCATATCTCGAAGCCGGGGTGAATTTTTTCGGTCACACGCATCTGCAGGGCGGGTTCACCTGGAGCGGCGAGGATCAATGGGGAATTCGTTCTCCCGATCCGCCGAATGCCGAGATACGGATCGTACTCGATCCCGACGCCGTCTGGCTGGTGAATCCAGGCTCCGTCGGACAGCCTCGCGATGGCGACCCCAGGGCGGCCTACGCCATCTACGATCCCCGTGACAGGGAATTGCTGCTGCGTCGCGTTGCGTACGATACCAGTGCCGTCTGCTCACGGGTAATCGAGGCGGGCTTGCCACCGGCGCTCGGTACGCGTTTGGGCTTAGGGCGATAGCAAGCGGCACATCCCTATAATCGGATCAGATTCATGTTCTGTACTAAATGCGGAGCCCAACTAAAGGATTCAGCGCGCTTCTGCAGCACCTGCGGAACGCCCACCGCTCCCGGCGCCTTTGCGCATCCTCTGCCCGAGTACGCCGCCCCGGCTTATGAAGGCAGAAGGCTGCGCCGTATCGAGAGCCAGAAGAAGATCGCCGGCGTTTGCGCGGGCTATGCGGAATACTTTGGCATGGATGTGACCCTCATGCGCCTGATCTGGGTTGCGCTGCTGCTGCTGCCACCCAGTATCGGTCTGATCGCGTACATCGTGTCGTGGATCGTGTTGCCTAAGGAATAAGGTTCGCGGTGCTGGCGCGGGGACCGGGCGATCTCCTTTTTAGGCTTTATGCTCACGACGGCGAATATGAAGCCCTCATCGAGATAGACACACTCATTACACTGAGAGGCGAACTGCCCGGGAAAGCGATGTCGCTGGTCTTGAATGGGCGATCGCGGTTGGGCTCCCATCTGGAGCCAATTGCGCCACTCGAGTAGGAGGCCGACATGGAATTAGTCCGCATTCGTGAAGCGAAGCCCGTGGAGGGCTACCGCGTTCAACTCACCCTGACGGACGGTCGCGTGATCGAGCGCGACCTCGGGCCGATCTTGGCAGGAGCGGTTTTCTCCCGGATCCATGAGGCTCGTTTCCGCGAGATGCATGTGGAAGGGGGCACCGTGGTCTGCCCTACAGCCTCTGTCCTTCTGATCTGGGGCGGTCTGCCACCCGCTGACACAGGCTCGGAAGCCGCATAAACTAATACTCGGCCCAGCGACCGGGCAACCTTCTTCAGAGGCTTGATACGCCACGCGGACCGCTTGGATAGCTTGATCCTTCTGGGCGCCGAGATCGGTAAATGCTGCGCGACTAATCGGCGAATTCAAGGCAATTGCAGGGCTCTGAACCTAACTTTCGGGCGCCACTCCCGTATAACATCTGCCAAGGAGACTGAAATGAATGTTTTTGTGCCTGCCGCCGGGTTCGTATGCGTTGCTCTCACGGTTGCAGCCAGCGCTCTCGCCCAGGACGCCGCTGCCCTGCCGCGATTTGAAGTAGCGTCGATCAAATTAAGCACATCGAACGACACAGGGTCGCGAAACGACCTCAGCGGGGCGAATGTCGTGTTCCGCAATTATGTACTTACCGGCATCCTCCAGACTGCCTTCAAGGTGGACCGACTTGACCTCGAAGCGCCGAATTGGCTTGACAGCGAGCGGTTCGATATCACGGCCAAGGTTCCGGACGAAAAGGCAAGTTTGGCCGAGCGCCGGCAGATGCTCCAAGCCCTGTTTGTCGACCGCTTCGGCCTCGCCTTCCATCACGAAACCAAAATCCGTGCGGGGTTTGGGCTGGTGGTGGCAAGGAAGGGCGCGAAGATCCAGCCGGTGGAAGATGTTGGCGGCCATAACAACGACAATCGTCCCGGAACGATGGAGCGGCTACGGACAACCATCGGCGATTTCGCCTCAGCCCTCGCATATACGATCAAGCAGCCGGTGGTTGACCAGACCCACATGGAAGGCCGCTACAACGTTGTGCTGACGTATACGCCTGATTCCGGTTCCGGCGTGCCGGCTGCGGCCAGCGATGGACCGTCAATCTTCACGGCCATTGAGGAACAGCTTGGCCTGAAGCTGGAACCGCGTAAAGTGCCGGTAGACATTTTCGTCGTAGATCACTGCCAGAAGATGCCAACGGAGAACTAAGTCATGCTCCAAGTTTGAGATTGGGCTCCAGTTCGGGGCACGGAATTTCCGTCCCCGGGTCACTTCGGATAGAGAGTTTGAAGGGAGCCGCTCGCGCTTTTAGGCAGACGCGGGCCATTATTGGAATTTGAATCGATATTCCACTGGAAGTAATGAACTACAAGGCTCCATCGTGAGCATTCCAAATATGGAGCATCGCCCAGAAGAATACGCGTTTTGCATCGTGGATGCAACGGTCCGAAGAGAACGCGGTTGAAGAGAACACCTCGACCAGCAAGCACGCGTAGCGTCTGCCGTGCGGGCGGCTTCGTTCTGAGGCGCAGCGTTTACCACGGAAAGCAAGGCGGTCAGAAACTTAACAGGTCAGGAAAACAAAACCTGAGTTCGCGCTGTCCGGTCCCGCCTCGCCCACCACGCCAGCCGAACTGCCGGCCAGTCTTCGAACGCACTAACGTTAAACAACAAACAAAAAAAGGGAGACGCCGTAATACAGCGTCTCCCTTTTTCCCAACTTTCAATTACAAGCGCCGGACCTACCAGCGCTGTTTGCGTTCGCCGTAGCCGCCGCCACCGCGACCGCCACCACCGCCGCCGCGTCCACCGCCGCCACCGCCGGCCGATTTCGGCCTGGCTTCATTCACGTTCAGCGCCCGACCCCCCACTTCGTGCCCGTTGATGGCGGCAATGGCGCGTTCGCCTTCTCCGTCATCGCCCATTTCGACGAAGCCAAAACCGCGCGGCTGTCCCGACTCACGGTCTGTGACGATGCTGACGCGGTCAACCTTTCCGTAAGCCTCAAAGAGTGAGCGGATATCCTGCTCGGTCGAACCGAAGCTCAGATTCCCTACAAAAATGTTTTTCATGATTCTTCTTTCTGATTTGAGAGCGGACCAATTCGGGAAGGTTTAGCGAGCCTGAACTGAAGGGACAGTCAAATACCCCTTAAGCGTATCACTGATTTGCCTGGCCAATTCCGCCGCTTCACCCCATCTGTGTTTCGCAACCCCGGGGCAACTGCTCCAATGGATGAAATGCAACGCCTGTCGATCCTCTTTCTGGCCTTTTCTTTCCATCTCCCGGAAGGGCGGTGTCGGCGGATATGCCCCGGCGTCCCAATACGATCTCAGATGCGCGTACGAGGAACCCCGATCGCTTTCGATAAGGCATAAACAGTAATTCCCACATGCTAGTCCAAAGACTCAACATCTTGCTATCCTGCCTGGCTAGGTCTTCGACCTCAAACCGACGAGGATCTGCATTGAGGCACGATCTTAATCTTGGCGAGCCTGGCGGCTCCGCGTGAAATCGTTTTCTCATAGGAGACGGTTAACGCATGTCGACACTTTCGTTAAGATCCTGGTCCGATCAGACGTCTAGCTTAGCTAGACGACGGGAACCGCCCCGTATTGCTTCGGGATCAGCAAAGTAAGCGCGTCCGGAATCGTGAATATAGAAGCCGGGATATCGCCGATCGCTTCGCCATCCGCCTGCACGTAGATGCGCTCGTTTTCAGCCGACGCTACAGTCGCCTGAGTGGCCCGGCGGATCGTTACTCCGGGCGTATTATACAGCCGGTTCGTCACTACCGCGCCGAAGAAGCGCAGGTAATCGAGCCATTCACTGTTATGGAAGATGACGATCTCGAAATCGGCATCTGTAAGGCGTATCCTCTTGGCAATTTCAAAGTCGCCTCCGTAATTGCGAACACGGGTGATGAGTGCAAAACTGGCGCGGTGCGTTTCGCCGTTCACCTCAATAGTGAACTGAGGCACGGCGCGGACCAGTTGCCGGAACCCGCCGTGCCAATAGGCCAGCTTCCCAAGCCTTGCTTTCAGATTTAGGTCCAGTTCGTAGACGATGCGCGCGTCAAGCCCCACGCCCGCCATTAACACAAAGTGCCGGCGAGCATGACCGGGCCGGTCATACGCTCCCAACGCAATCCTTGTGGGCACTGCGTGAAGCAGTTGAGATGCCGCGCGGTCAGGGCGATTGCTAAGACCGATCTCATTCGCCAGTACATTCGCCGTTCCGGCCGGCAAGGCTCCGAACGCCACGCGCGAATCCACAATACCGTTGATGGCCTCATTAACCGTGCCATCGCCGCCGGCGGCGAGCACAAGGTCGCAGGTCTGAGAGGCTTTGTGAGCGAGTTCTCCCGCTTTGTTTGGCCCCGGCGTGGCGAATAGCTCCACCTCTCGGCCGGCCTTGCGAAACACTTCCACGGCGGCATCGAGACGCGCGCGTTTCGTGCCCCTCAGGCCTCCGGCGAAAGGGTTGTAGACAATTCCGATGCGATGGAGTGGGTGAGAGATAATTTTAAAGCCAGTCGAAGAAAAACGATTATAGCGAAAGTGGTCACGACGGCTTTATCGAAAACCATGTCAGCCAAGTCTCAGGAGACGGTCGCCGCTGGGCAAGCCGAAGCGCTTCGGGCCGCCATCCGGCACCATGAACATCAGTATTATGTGCTTGATTCCCCCGAGGTAAGCGACGCCGAGTACGATGCGCTTGTCAGAAAGCTGCAAGCGCTCGAGACGGAGCACCCCGAGATCATCGCGCCTGATTCGCCCACACAGCGCGTCGGTGGCAAACCGCGCGAAGGGTTTCAGAAACTGCCGCACAGTTCGCCCATGCTGAGCCTCGATAATGCGCTGGACGAAGGGGAGCTTCGCGCTTTCGATAACCGTGTGCGTGAATTGCTTCCTGGCGCCTCGTACCGCTATGTGGCGGAACTCAAGATGGACGGCCTATCAATGGCTGCCCGCTACGCCGATGGGCTGTATCGCAAGGCAATTACGCGTGGCGACGGAACAATTGGCGAGGACGTGACGGAAAACGCGCGCACCATTCGGTCATTACCGCTGAGTGTCGAACGTACAGAGCCCTTTGAAGTGCGCGGAGAAGTGGTCATGAACCGGCGCGCGTTCGAACGGCTGAATCTGGAGCGCGAAGAGCAGGGGCTCAGCCGGTTTGCGAATCCGAGGAACGCCGCGGCCGGGTCGCTCCGTTTGCTGGAGCCGAGCGTTACGGCATCCCGCCGACTGGAATATTACTGCTATTTCGCCCTTGATGAGACGGGCAAGCCTTTTTTCGACAGTCATTGGGAATCTCTCGAATGGCTGGCCGCCAACGGATTCAAGGTGAATCCGAAAAGGCGCATTTGCGCCAATGTCGAAGAGGCGCTTGCATTCTGCCGCGAGTGGGAAGCACAACGCGAAGCGCTTCCGTACGAAATCGATGGGGTGGTGATTAAGATCGACAGCATTCCGCGGCAGAATCAACTGGGCTTCACTGCGAAGGCCCCCCGCTGGGCAATCGCGTTCAAGTATGCGGCGCGCCAAATGGAGACGGAGGTTCTGGATATCGTGGTGCAAGTGGGTCGCACGGGCGCGCTGACCCCCGTGGCCGTGCTCGCTCCGAAACAAGTAAGCGGAGTTACGGTATCCCGCGCCACCCTGCACAACGAGGATGAAATTGCGCGCCTGGGCCTCGAAATCGGCGACACCGTCATTGTGGAGCGCAGCGGTGACGTGATTCCGAAAGTGGTTCGCGTCAAAATGCAGGGAACCTATCGGCGACCTTTTGAAATGCCCGAGTCGTGCCCGGTCTGTCAGGGCCGCCTGGTGCGCGAAGAGGGTGAAGCGGCCACCCGTTGCATCAACGTGAACTGCCCGGCGCGCCTGAAAGAATCGATCCGCAATTTTGCTTCCCGCGGCGTGATGAGTATCGACGGATTGGGCGACGCGCTCATTGAACAGCTGGTCGACAGCGGCATGGTGAAGAGCGTCGCCGATCTTTATCAACTCACCGCCGAACAGATTCGGAGCCTGGAGCGCATGGGTCCGAAATCTGCCGCGAATATTGTTCAAAACATAGAGCGCTCGCGATTCATGCCCCTGCCGCGCGTGATTTGCGCGCTGGGAATCCGGTTTGTGGGGGAGCGAACGGCTGAGATTCTGGCCGACTATTTCGGAAGCATGGAAGAGATTGCCCGAAGCTTCCCGGAGCAGTTGCAGCAAGCCCCGGAAGTGGGTCCGAAGGTCGCGGAAAGTATCTTTGCTTTCTTCCATGAGAAGCACAATCGCGAGCTTCTGGAACGGCTGCAAAAAGCCGGGCTCATGTTCGAGCACATCGTGCGGAGAAAAGAGAATGGTCCTCTAAGCGGCCTCACGTTTGTGCTTACCGGCTCCATGCCGAATTTGAAGCGTGAAGAGGCAAAGTTCCGGATTGAATCCGCCGGAGGGAAGGTGGCGGCCGCGGTGAGCAAGAAAACGAGTTTCGTGGTGGCGGGGGAAGACGCAGGCTCGAAACTCGACAAGGCTCGGCAACTGAATGTCCCCGTAATCGGAGAAGCGGAGTTGCTTGCTATGCTGCCGGATTTGGCATGACGACAATGGCGGGGGGACTCGATCCAATGCTTGGCCGGCTTGCGGCGGCGCTGCTTCTGTCGGCCGGTCTGGCTTCGGCGGCGCTGATTCCGATCACAACAGGCATCGCGATGGACCAGCCTTACGGCCTCGGAATCGGGCCTGACAAGGCGCTTTATTACTGCGAAATTGGCAATCATCGCATCAGCCGCCTCAATCTCAACGCTCACAAAGCCTCGGTTGTCGCGGATGGCCTCGGCGAACCCTACGAACTTGCCTTCGACAAAGCCGGGAATCTCTTCTTCTGCGATCGCACGAACCATAACGTCCGGCGGATCGATCGTAAGACGAAGGCAATCGCCACGGTCGCCGGCACCGGTAAAGAGGGCTATTCGGGTGATGGCGGCCCCGCTTTGCAGGCCCAGTTCCGGCAGCCGCACAGCATCGCGTTCACGCCCGACGGACTTCTTCTGATCTGCGACATCCTGAACTTTCGAATTCGCAGCCTCGATCTCGCAAAAGGCATTGTCAATACGTGGGCGGGAACGGGCAGCAAAGGGGCGACTCCCGATGGCGCACCGCTCGTGGGTACGCCTCTCGATGGCCCGCGGGCGCTTGCCATTGACAAAACAGGAAACTACTATCTTGCGCTTCGTGAGGGAAACGCGATCTATCGGCTTGATGTAAAGGCCGGCAAGATGTATCGGTTCGCGGGTACTGGCGAGAAGGGGTTCACGGGTGATGGCGCGCTTGCGAAGGATGCCACGTTGTCAGGTCCCAAGGGGGTAGCGCTGGCGCCCGACGGAAGTCTTTACATCGCCGATACTGAAAATCATGCGATTCGCCGAGTGGACAGGAACGGCATTATTTCCACCGTGGCGGGTAATGGAAAACGCGGCGAACTGGCACGTCCCCACGGCGTTTTTGTCGATTCCAGGGGTGTGGTCTACATCGCGGATTCAGAAAACAATCGCATCTGCATTCTTAAGTAGCTTCCGTGCTTGCGGCTTCAGGCGGTCCAGTAGCGACTCCGTCGCTCCCGCCACCGAAGTTCAGCCAATCAGTACATTAGCGGCCATGCCTCCGCCCAAATCTCTAAAAAACCGCAATCGGATTCAACGGCGACCCCGTTCCGCCCTTCACGGTCAACGGCGAGGCCGTAACCAAAAATGCCCGGCGATTGCGCTTCTCCGCTTCCGCCGCCACCGTTTCCAGATCGCAATTATCGAAAATCGCCGTCCCCATCGCAATCAAAAACAATTGATGAACCGGCTGCGTAACACCCGGAACCTGGGACGGCAAAACATCCAGACAAGCGTCGCTTCCCATCATTGCGACATCCCGCTTTTTGAACCATGCAACGCATGAGACATGCAGGCCGGCAACTCGCGCCGGGTCCCATGGCCCCTTCGCTGCGCGCCGCGCCCACCGCCCCGTACGGATAAACACCACGTCTCCACTGCCGATCTTCACACCGGTCTTCTTCTCCCATGCATCCAGATCTTCCGGGAAAATCGCAGTCCCGGGTTCCAGGTACGGCAGACCTTTAAGCCGCGGAATATCCACTAAAACCGCTCGTGTGAAAATGCCGTTGCGGAATCCCGTGATCCCCAGTTCCTTCGCGCCCTTCTCCGTCACGTCCAGTTGCGAAAAGCCGTTATACATTTTCCCTTTCCATCCCGTATGCGAAAGCGAATCCATGTGCGTGTGGGCAAGGCCGTGAAAACTTACCGTGTACTTGTCCATGAACCAATCGCCGTTCGGATGCGCGCCCGTGTAGGTCATGGTGTGAATGAACGGTTCCGAATTGTCCGGAGCCGGTTCAGTCAGCGCATCGTGCGACATCGATATCGCAATGCCATCCTTCACCAGCGCAGCCGCCTCTTTGCGCTTGGCCGGAGTGACCAAATTCATCGATCCAATTTCGTCCGCCTTTCCCCAGCGGCCCCAATTCGAAAGACTCGTCATCCAGCCTTCCACGTCCGCTTTGGTGGCCTGGTGAACCTCCGCCCCAAAGACCGATAACGTCAGCATGCAGAGGACTTGAAATGCCAGTCGGCTTGTTCGCATGGACAAATTCTATCCCTCTCGCCTTCAGTTCCGGAGATTGGTCATTCATTTGCACTTCAAATCCTGCTGAGGAGAATGAAAATGAACTGGGATCAGGTGGAGGGCAACTGGAAACAGATGTCCGGGCTGCTTCGGAAGAAGTGGGCCAGATTAACCGGAGACGATTTGAACGACGCCAAAGGCGATCGGGCAATTCTTGCCGGCAAGCTTCAGGAATACTATGGGCTCACCAGGGAAGAGGCGGAACACGAGTTGGATGAGTTGATCGCCGAATATCCGAACGAGGTGGCAACAGAGGGCGCGCCGCTCGATACCGAAACCCTAAAGATCGGGATGAAAGATTAGCCCGGCCGGATACGGTCCGGCTCGCAGTCATTTGGTTTTCATCACCCAAACGCCGTTCCAATCGTCTCCCGGAGCATTCGCCCTCATCAGCGCAATGCGTTTGACGTAGGTCCCGGCAAGTCCGTCGCCGGGGTTCTTGCTCAGAATTTCGCGGAACGCCGACTCAGCTTTGCCCCAGTTCTGTGCCCTGTAATACGCCAGCCCGTCTTTGAAACATTCAAGGCACTCCCGAAGATTCGGAAAGGTCTCCTCGGTATGGTAATCAAGTACTTCGAACACGGACGCCGGCTCGGTCTTGCCCTTCACAATCACGCGATCCACCTCGCGGATTCGATAGGTGCCCTTTAGCTTTGCGAAAGTGTTTTCACTAATCAGTATTCGCGCGCTGTATTCTTTGCACGCGCTCTCCAGTCTCGAAGCAAGGTTCACACCGTCGCCGATCACCGTGTAATCCATGCGTTTCGGAGATCCGATATTGCCGGAAACTATCGTGTCCGTATTCAGTCCAACCCCAATATCCACGGGTCGTTTGCCGGCCGCCGCGCGCTCCGTGTTCCAGCGGCGCAGTTCCGTGATCATGGAAATCGAGGCGCGAACCGCGCGGTCCTCATCGTCATCGTGCGGCAGCGGCAGTCCGAAAACGGCCATAATGGCATCGCCAATGAACTTGTCCAGCATTCCGCCCTGCTTCTGAATGCAGTCCACCATCACGGTGAAGTATTCGTTCAGCAGACTGACCGTGCCGTGCGCGCCCAGGTCTTCCGTAATAGAGGTGAAACCTCTAATGTCGCTGAACAGAACGGTCCCAATGACGCTCTTGCCACCCAGTACTTCATCGCCGCCGGCCATCAGTTTCTCGGCAATCCCAGGATCCATGTAGCGCGACATGGTGGATTTCATGCGCTTCTCGCTCGAGACGTCCTCGATCATGAGCAGCGTGCCCAGTTTCTTCGCGGGCTTCTCCGGTTCAGCCTCCGTCATCAGCGGCAGCACCGTGAGATTCACGGATAGCTTTTCTCCCGCCGCCATCAGTTCCGCATCCATCGTAATATCCGGCTGCAGAGTCTCTTCTACTTCCGCGATGCGCGCCAACACCCACTGGTTCTCCCCGGCGAAATACTCCGAAGCAAGCCGCTTCAGAACATCCTTGCCGGTCATCCGAAGAATTCGCAGGCCCGCGCTATTGCACGTCACAATGCGTCCGTCTTCATTCAGAGTGATTACACCGTTCGACATACTTTGCAGCACGCCTTCGTTGTAATTCTTCATGTTCTGAATATCGTCGAAGAGCTTGGCGTTCTCCAGACTGATGGCCAACTGCGCCGTAAAAACCTTCAGGCGCTTCTCATCTTCCCCGGTAAACGGGCCCCCCTTCTTATTCAGTACCTGCGTAACCCCGATAGTCTTTCCGTTCTTGTTGACAATCGGCACACACAGGATGGAACGAGTGAAGTATCCCGTGCGCTTATCGAACGCGGGATTGAAACGAAGATCCGCATAGGCGTAAGGTATGTTGATCGCATGACCCGTGGTGAAAACCGCGCCTGCGATTCCCGCCGTATTCGGCAGCCGAATCTCACCAACAGATGCGCCCATCGCCACGCGCGAGAACAGTTCGCTTGTCTTTTCGTCATTCAGGAACAGCGTCGCCCGGTCCGCCTGCAGCATTCGCGCCGCCTCTGAGACCACCTTGGAAAGCATGGTGCTCAGATCCATGTCCGAAGTGACCTCGGCCACCAAATCCAGGAACTTCAGCTCTTCCTGACGCGCCACCAGCATGCGCTCCATCACCTGCGCGCTGCGCAGCGTCATCGACGTCTGCGCCGTCATCGATTCCAGCAGTTCCAGATCGTCCCGGTCAAAACTCCCGGAGCGCTTATTGAGAATCTGCAGAACTCCGATGATTTCCCGGCCCGGAGTCATGATCGGGGCGCAAAGCAGGTTGCGGGTTACGAACCCCGTGTCGGCGTCAATCGACCGGTTGAAGCGCGCATCCGTGTAAGCGTCATCGATGATGATGCCTTCACCCGTCTTGAAGACGTGCCCGGCAATACCGGTATCGTTCAGCAGTCGGATTTCCCGAAACCCCACTCCCTGTGCCACGCGCGAATAAAGTTCGTTCGTCTTCTCGTCATTTAAGAAGAGAGTGCCGCGCTCCGCCCCGGTCTGCTGTACGCTCACTTCGACTATATAGCGAAGCAATTCCTCTAAAGTTTCGGCCGCCGCAACCTTGGTGGCGATCTGCAGCAGCAGCCCTGTCTGCTGAGGCTTTTTACGCGAACGAGCGGTGAACCTGGTCACCTTCGAACCGGGTTTCGCCGCGCCCGGGCTTTGGACGCTACTTGCCACTGGCCGCCTCCAACAGGTCCCGAAGCTCCATAATCGTCAACTGGAGTTGCTTCATCTCACTCCGGGCATTATTCTGCGCCGAGTGAACGGAATCTTCGTACTTCGCCCTCTGGCGCTCCATTTCATCCCGAAGCGCCTGCACCGTTGCCCGCAGTTGAACAAGTTCTTCGTTGGCCGCCGCTACTGACTGTTGTGCCTTCTGCTGTTCGGCAAACCGCACCGCTTCCAGCTGCTCACGCATCGCCGCAACAGTATTTCGCAGTTGATGGATCTCGCCCGCCGCATTGGCAAGCGCCTGCTGATTCGCCTCGTGAATGGAAATGGTGGCTTGTTCCATATGGCGGAAGAAATCGTTCCGCAGAGCTATTTTAGCGCTGCCGGGAGTGCGGTCAGTCCGCTAAGGTTCATGAAGCCGCGGGCATTAACAATTCTGGTCCGGCCATGTTCGGCGGGATAGTGGCGGCAGTTGCCCGTGATAAGGAATACAGCTTCCGCGGAAACAGCGCATTCGATGAATCGGTTGTCATCTTCGTCCGAAGCGACCGAAAGTGTCTCGCCACCCGAGACGAGCAGCGAAGTTTCACGGACTGCCCGCAGGATGACTTCCGCTCTTGAGCGAACGGCTGCAAATTTTTTCCGGAAAAGGACTTCCTCGTATTCAAGCCAGATTTCCCGCGTCAGACACGCGGTGATCTTTTGTTCTGTCGCCAAAGTCACTACCTGCGCCTCCAAACCCTTCGGCTTGAGGCAGGCGGAAAGCAAAACGTTCGTATCAAGCACCACACGCACCCATCTAAGATTAAACTGTCATTGGAGTGGCTTGCCGCTCCATCCGGCCCGCGTCGGCCATGGCGCTTCAGTCGGCTTTGGAGCCGCTTAAATTCTCATGCCATTAAATTCTCATGCCATTAAATTCTCATGAAGGATGACCTCGGCCGCCGGATGAAGCGGGATTACGAAGATGCCCTGCGCCTTCAGCTCCCTCGACGCAGCCACGTCGTCATCCGCATTGATGGCCGCGGCTTTCACAAGTTCACTGCCGGATTAGAGCGCCCATACTGCCGCCCCCTTGCCGACGCCCTCGACCGCGCCGCCCTCCAGCTATGCCAGGAAATGATCGGGTGCCGCTTCGCCTACGGCCAAAGCGACGAATACTCATTTCTGCTTACGGATTTCGAACGGGAAGACTCCGCCCTATGGTTCGACGGCAACGTTCAGAAGATCGTCTCCGTCTCCGCCAGTCTGTTTACAGCGGCGTTCAACAACGCCTTTCAGCGTGACAAACCCGCCGCCTTCGATTCGCGCGTGATGGTCATCGCGCAGCGAGCCGAAGTCGGGAACTACTTCCTCTGGCGCCAGCTGGATGCATCGGCGAACAGCCTCAACATGCTCGCCTCGGCCCATTTCCCGCACCGGGAGTTAGTCGGCAAGTCAACCGCCGAGAAGCACGAACTCCTGCATACCAAAGGCGTCAACTGGGCCAAACAAAATCCCGATTTCAAGCGCGGCCGGGCGATTCGACGAAGTCCTGAAGGCTGGATAATCGACCTCGAAGTGCCCATCTTCAACAGAGACCGAAGTTATCTCGACGCCGTTCTCCCGCGCATGGCGTGAATCAATACGTCTTCAAATACTCCATCAAAACCATTCGTTCCCGCTCACTCAGCCACTCCTTCAGAGCCGGCGCTCCGCCGTGCCCGTCTTCAATCAGCGAGAGGAATTCGGCCTTAAACTTACCGCGCAAATCCGGCCCCGCGGACGTCCGTGATTCCGGATTATGACAACGAATGCAGTACGCCTTGAAATACGCCGCGCCCGGCGGCGCCTCCGGTTGGGCGGGTTTCCCCGTCAGCGTATGCAGGTATGCCATCAAATCGTCGATCTCCGCCGCGCGAAACGAATAACGAAATGACGGCATCCCGTTGAATCCATCCAAAACAATTTCGCGAACGTTCTCGTCATCCGCATGCTTGCCACTGCGCAATGTCACCCTGCCGAACAGGCTGCGCAATGACGGCCCCATCTTCTTTTCATCCGAAGCAACGTTATGGCACCCCTGACACGATCGAAATAACTCGCGCCCATTCTCCGCATTACCGGCGCCGAGCGCCAGTCCGGCGGATAGCAGCCACACCGCTGAGATTTGCAACCGCATCACTGAGAAATGCGCGCGGTCTTGATGTAATCGAGATTCGGAAACTCCTTCTCCAGGTACTTATTCCCCTGTTCCTTCATCTCCATTTGATCCGGTCGTTCGCCATCGCCCGAGTAGATCTGGTCTACGTTCTCCATTCCGCTGACCACCTTGCCCATCGGAGCAAAACCAAGCGCGTCCAGCCTCGCGTTATCCGCATAATTGATAAATAAGTGCGTGGAACGGCTGTTGGGCTGACCTGTGGCCGCGAAGCTGATATTGCCGCGGGCATTGGTCTCCTTCACCGGATCGTCCTGAATTGTGATATCCCACTTTTTCGAAACCGCGGGGTCGCCGGCCGCGCCCCACTGCACCATGAAACCCGGTACTACGCGATAAAAACGCGCGCCATCGTAGTACCCGGCCTTCACCAATGCGTAAAGGTGATCGGCCCCGTTCGGCGCCAGGTCGCGGTTAATCTCCACCACGAACGGGCCGCGCGAAGTATCGAAATTAATTCGGTAAGTGGCGGGCGCCGGAGCATCCTTCGCGGCGGGCGCCGGCCTCTGCGCCGAGCACGCCGCTAACGCCGTTAACAGCGCGGCTGCGGAAAGTAAAAAACGAAATCGGTTCATGTCCAACACCTATGATAGCCACGGCCCTGAAACCGGAACTGCGATATGATTCTGTCTGATGAAACGCAGGAACTTCCTTTTCAGCTCAGCCGCTTTAGCCGCCGCTCCGTTCGCCGAATCCGCCACTGCCGCCGCGAGCGCGGGTGATATCAAGCTGGGTGTCGCCACATATTCCTTCCGCAGTTTCCAAAGAGATCTCTGCATCAAGTATGTGAAGCAGCTCGGAATCGAATATGTTGACATCAAGGAATTCCATCTGCCGCAGACTGACCCGGTTTCCGCGATGGTGTCGGGCCGAAAAGCGTTCGACAAGGCGGGCTTGAAAGTTATCGGTGGCGGTAACGTGAGTCTGCCCGAAGCGGATGAAGCAGGAATGCGAAAGCATTTCGAATACGCGAAAAACGTCGGCTTCCCCATGATTATCTGCGCGCCCACCAACGACAATCTGGGCGTAGTAGAGAAACTCGCGAAAGAGTACGACATGAAGATCGCGATCCACAATCACGGTCCCGAAGACAAGCACTTTCCATCCCCGAAATCCGTGCTGGATGCGGTCAAAAACATGGATAGCCGCATGGGCCTCTGCATGGATATCGGCCACACCGTCCGCACGGGCGCTGACCCGGTGCAATGCATCGTCGATGCGGGTCCGCGCCTGTTCGAACTGCACATGAAGGATCTCGCGAACCTGAAGGAACGCGACAGCCAGGTTCCCGTGGGCGATGGCAAGATCCCGATTCCCGAAATCTTCAAACAACTGAAGAAGGTCGGCTATCAGGGTGTCTGCTCGCTCGAATACGAAATCTTTGCCGACGACCCAATGCCCGGAATGCAGAAATCGTTCGCCTATATGCGAGGCGTCCTCGCAGGCCTGAAAGCGGCCTGATTCCTGCTTGTGGGGCAGGTTGATTACCTGCCGGCCGATTGGTAATCGGCTTCGCGCGGCTTTCAAGCCGCGTGACCCTTCCGCCACCGTCCGGCGACGCGATTAACCCTATGCCGAATTTTCGAATCGGAGGCATGCGCCAGGATTCAATTCTGGTTGGCGACGATCACGCAATCACTTTTCTCGGCGCCGCCGGTCCGCGTGTCCTCTCCACTCCACGCATGATCGGGTTTATGGAACGCACCTGCCGCGACCTCGTGCTCGACATGCTCGATCCGGGTCAGGATACCGTGGGGACCCAGGTGAATGTCTATCACCGGAAAGCCGCGCCCATGGGTGCCACAGTCATCTTCCACGCCGAACTGACATCCGTGAACAAAAGGCGCGTTCACTTCCGGGTTCAAGCTCTCATGGGCGATCTGATCGTCGGCGAAGGCACCCACGAACGCGCCATCATAGACGTTGCGCGTTTCGGCGAAAAGATTGCCGCCAACCACTAATCCCCCTCGCATCGTAATAGCGGGTGGCGGCCTGGCCGGGCATCGCATCGCTTACGCGCTTCAGAACGAAGCCGCCGTCACCCTGATCGATCCCAAAGATTATTTCGAGGTCCCCATGGCCGTGCCCCGAATGTTAGTGGAACCGGCGAGGGCCTGCGATGCCATCGTTTCCTACTCGGAATTCCTGCCGCGGGTCGAATTGGTTCAGGCAATGGTACGGTCCGTACAGTGCGACTCCGTTACCACCGATTTCGGAGAAGTCGCATTCGACTGCCTGGTGCTGGCGACCGGCGCCGGCTACGCCGAAGATCTGATCAAAGCCCGCGGCGGCGCTGCCGGACAGAGACGATCCTTCATGGCCGAGACCGCCGAACGCGTCCGAAATGCGGAAAATATTGCAATCGTGGGCGGCGGACCTGTTGGTGTGGAAATAGCCGGCGAAATCCTGGAAGATCTGCCGCGCAAAAAACTCACCCTCATACACAGCGGCAGCGAGTTGCTGCCGTCCCTCACCGCGCGCCCCCGGCAATACGCCCTCGCTCACCTGCGCCGCAAAGGCGCAAATGTCCTCCTGGGCACGCCGGCCACCCAGAAACTCCTCAGCGAATACGACATGATCTTGTGGTGTGCCGGATACGCCGGCGATACCTCATATCTTAAAAGCTACCCCGAAACAGTGCTCGATCCGAACGGGCGGGTTATAGTCGATCGGCACTTGCGCCTGCGCGGTTCAACCAACATCTTTGCGGTAGGCGACATCACGGCGCTTCCCGAACCGAAGCTCGGCATCTGGGCGGGGAAACACGCCTCAGTCGTTATTGCGAATCTGCGCTCGCTCGTTAGCGGCTCTCGCAAGACCCTGAAAACCTACCGCCCCGCAACAGGCAGCCAAACTATGCTCGTAACCCTGGGCCGCAACCACGGCGCCGGCCATCTCCCCTTCGGAGACTTCACAAACTCATGGTTCGCGCGTAACGTGAAATCACGCGATATGTTCATCGGTCGCTATAGAAAAGGCATTGGCCTCGCATGAACATGGTAGGATTCGCAAAGAATCCAAATGAAGTTCGCCCATTTCCTCGCGCCTTTACTTTGCGCCGCGGGTGCGGCCGCGCAAACCACACCGCCTAAACCAACCATCTTCATCGCGGGTGATTCCACAGCCAGCAACACGGACCGCAAGGGTTGGGGAGATCCGTTCGCGGACTATTTCGACGAGAGCAAAGTCTCCGTTCTGAACCGCGCCCGCGCTGGCCGCAGCGCCCGAACCTTCCTGAACGAAGGTCTGTGGGACAAGATCGCCGCCGACCTGAAACCTGGCGACTACGTCCTCATCCAGTTCGGGCACAACGATGGAGGCGCCCCCGACAAGCCACCCGCGCGCGGCGATTTGCCCGGTACCGGTAATGAGAGTCAGGAACTCACCATGCCGTCTGGAAATGTGGAAACCGTATACACCTTCGGATGGTATCTGCGAAAGTTCATCAATGACACCAAAGCCAAAGGCGCTCACCCGATCGTCCTCTCCCTGACCGTCCGAAATATTTGGAAAGACGGCAAGGTTGAGCGCGGGTCGGGCCAGTTCGCGAAATGGTCGCAGGACGTGGCGGAAGCCGAGAGAGTTCCATTCATTGACCAGACCAACATCATCGCCGATGCCTTCGAAAAAATGGGCGAAGCGCAGGTGAAAGAACTCTTTCCCATAGACCACACCCACACCAGCCGGCAGGGTGCGGATTTGAATGCCCGTTTGGTAGTGGCGGGTCTCAAAGGCATCCGTTCACCCGTCGCGGCCTTCCTCAACGCAAAAGGCGAGGCGATCAAAGCCGCGCCGTCACTCGCCGTGCTGCACCTTCCCGTTCCGCAAAATCCAAATCTCCCCACGCTCTTTCTGATAGGCGATTCCACCGTTCGCAACGGCCACGGCGATGGCGCCGGCGGCCAGTGGGGCTGGGGCGAACCCATCGTCAGCATGTTCGACGCAAGCAAAATCAACGTCGTGAACCGCGCCGTGGGCGGCCTTAGCAGCCGTTCCTTCTATACGGGCGTCTATTGGGAAAAAGTCCTGGCGATGATCAAGCCGGGCGACTTCGTAATTATGCAGTTCGGCCACAACGACGGCGGATCGCTCGACAGCCCGACCGGGTATCGGGCAAGCCTGAAAGGCAGCGGCGACGAAACGAAAGATATGGGCGACGAGACGGTGCACACCTTCGGGTGGTACTTGAAACAGTACATAGCCCAGACTCGCGCGAAAGGCGCCACGCCGATCGTTTGTTCGCTGGTACCTCGCAAAATCTGGAAAGATGGCAAGATCGAACGCAACTCCAACGATTACCAGAAGTGGGCCGCTGAAGTCGCGCAGTCCGAAAAAACGCCTTTCATCGATTTGAACGAAATCATCGCGCGTGAATATGACAAGTTGGGTCCCGCGAAAGTAGAGCCCCTGTTCGCCGACCCGCACACCCACACCAGCCGCGCCGGTGCGGAACTGAACGCTTCCATGCTAGTCGCGGGGCTAAAGGCGTTGCAGTCAGATCCTCTGGCGCCATATCTAAGTGCCGTATCCACAAAAGAACGTGGGGCGGGCAATCCTGCCCGCGGAGTCGCTTCAGCGGCTCCCGCCGACCGAAGGTCGGCCAACCCTAACTGAGGTTGGTGTATACCGCGACCGACGTCACCGAGTCAATGTTTTACTGGAACCATGCCCACCCAGGTGAATCGATCTAAATGGATTACCGCCATCTTTATACTCTGTCTCGGCGCCTGCCAGAAATCTGATACAAGAATCCTGATCGGGGCAACAACCATCACCAAAGTCGGCGCGGCGCCCATCCCCGGATCCGTGATCGTCATCGCGGGAAAAACCATCCGCGCCGTCGGACTTCAGAAAGACGTCCCCATCCCCCAGGATTCTGAACGAACGGACCTTTCCGGCAAATGGGTAATTCCGCCACCCGGCGGCCAGATCGCGCCAGGCGCCGTGGCCACCTTCGATGTCCTGGATGCCGCGCCGCCTTCGCACGTGGACAGGCACATGGTCAATGGCGAATGGCAAGGCGGGCATTGACTCTCATTTTATGCGAACCGAAAGCAATCTCTCTGCGTAATTAACTCCGACGAGGGGTGGCAATGCTCAAGTTCGTTTCGACGCTCGCATTAACAGTTCTGCTTACCAGTTGTGAGTTCGGAGACTTCGGTCCGGCTGACCGCTTTCAGTCCGATTTCCACTACGCCTACAACCTCACGCCCGACGGCAAAGTGAACATCGAAAGCCAAAACGGCTCCATAGAGATTTCCGGTTGGGACGATAACAAGGTCGACATTTCGGGAACGAAATACGGTTCCACCGAGCAACTCCGCGACGCGGTAAAGATTGATCTCCACAACACGCCTGATTCCGTGGACGTCCGCACTATCCGCCCCACCGGACGGATTGGCAATTCCGGGGTCCGCTACACAATTCGCGTACCGCGTAAAGCGCAGCTTGACCGCATCACCACAACCAACGGCAGCATTCACGTCCATGACGTAGCCACCGCCGCCCACCTGAAAAGCACGAATGGCAGCATCCGCGCGGAAAACATTGGCGGAGACGTGGACGCGCACACCACCAACAGCAGCATCGATGTCGGTTCCATTCGCGGCAATGCCGTCATGCGCAGTTCCAACGGCAGGATCCAGGCGGACAACATCGGTGGCGAGTGCGATGCCGAGACCACCAACAGCAGCATCAAGGTTCGCCTGGAGAATGCCCCCTCCACTCCGATTCGCCTCATCACATCGAACGGCTCAATCGACCTGGCCATGGAAAAAGCGCCGAAGAACGACATCCGCGCTCAAACGCGAAACAGCAGCATTACAGTCCGGCTCCCCGCGACCACGTCTGCGCGCGTCACCGCCGATACATCCAACTCGTCAATCAGTTCCGATTTCGAGATGCGCACGCAAATGGATGAGGATCGCAGAAAACATCATCTGGAAGGCACCATCGGCGGCGGCGGTCCGCACATCGATCTGTCGAGCAGCAACGGCCGCATCCGCCTCGTGAGAGGCTCCTCCGGCGATTAGCATAGAGACGATGCTAATCGATCTAAGCCACACCATCGCTCACGGCATCGTCACTTACCCGGGCCTCCCGTCTCCCATAATTTGCGATTTCCTCTCCCGCGAGAACTCCCAATCACATTACGCTGAGGGAGTCGAATTCCAAATCGGCCAAATCACGATGGTGGCAAACACCGGAACTTATCTGGACACTCCATTTCACCGCTACGCGGACGGCAAAGACCTCTCCGACCTGCCGCTCGAACACACCGTGGACCTGGAAGGTCTTCGCGTTCACACCAGTGCTTCGGCTATCGGACCCGAAGCCTTTCGCGGCCTCAGTGTCGCAGGAAAAGCAGTCTTAGTCGAGACCGGATGGTCGCGCCACTGGGGTACCGATGCCTATCTCAGCGGGCATCCCTTCCTCACCGAAGAGGCTGCTGCATGGCTCAAAGGCGAAGGTGCGCGTCTGGTTGGAATCGATTCCCTGAACATCGACGATATAGCCGATAAGCGCCGCCCGGTTCACAGCACCCTGCTCGGCGCCGAGATTCCGATCGTGGAACATATGACGAACCTGACGACCCTTCCGGATTCCAATTTCCAGTTCTTCGCCGCGCCAGTCAAGGTGAAAGGGTTCGGCACGTTCCCTGTGCGAGCCTTCGCGATCCTCAGCGGCCTCCCCACGCGATAGAGTAGCCCTTGATGGCAAACAAAAAATGATGGCGAACAAAAAATGATGCCGAACAAAAAAGTCAGATGGGGAGTCTTGGGAGTCGCGAAGATCGCTGTCGCGAAGGTCATTCCGGCCATGCGGCAGGGAAGGCTTTCAGAGGTCACGGCTATTGCCTCCCGGGACAAGGACCGGGCCGCCCAGGCCGCCGCTGAACTTGGCATTCCCAAGTCCTATGGAACCTATGAAGATCTGATTGCGGATCCCGATATTGACGCGGTTTACAACCCTCTGCCGAACCACCTTCATGTCCCGTGGTCGATAAAGGCCGCCCAGGCGGGCAAACATGTTCTTTGCGAAAAGCCGATCGCGCTTTCCGCCGCGGAAGCGAAGGAGTTGATTGCTGTACGCGACCGCACAGGTGTGAAAATGGGCGAGGCATTCATGGTGCATTTGCATCCGCAATGGCTGCGCACTTTGGAAATCGTTCGATCCGGTGAAATCGGTGAGATCCGGGCCTTCAACTTCGCTTTCAGCTACAACAACCGTGACGCGCGGAATATTCGGAACAAGCCGGAGTTCGGCGGCGGCGCAATTATGGACATCGGCTGTTATCCCATCCATACATCGCGATGGATGTTCGGCGCGGAGCCGCTGCGGGTTTCATCCGCCATTGAAAAGGACCCTTCTTTCGGTACGGATCGCCTGAGTTCGGCCATTTTGGAGTATCCGCAGGGGCACGCCGTCTTCACGTGCGGCACCCAGATGGCGCCGTATCAAAGGGCTATCGTCTTCGGGACGCAGGGCAGGGTCGAAGTGGAGATCCCGGTCAACGCTCCGCCGGATAAAGAGACGAAGATTGCCATCTATGCGGCGGAAACACGCACGGAAACGTTCGCGGTTTGCGACCAGTACACCCTGCAGGGCGATGCATTTTCGGAGGCAATTCTGAACGGCGGCGTAGTGCCTGTAACAGTCGAAGATGCAATCCGGAACATGGCGGCGATCGACGCCGTTTTCCTTTCCGCCACAACGAACCGCTGGCAATCACCGGCAAAGTAGTAGGTCAACAACGCCTCGCTTACACTGGTAGTTTGCAGGTCGTTTCGCCAAAACCAACTCTGACCCCACATGCCGTTTAATATTCAGCCGATCCGGGAATTCGTCGTACGTCCCGCATTGCCACCGCAGCTTGCCCGGATGCCCGAACTCGCTTACAACATTCTGTGGGCCTGGGAACCCGCCATCCGTACGCTTTTCCGGCGTCTCGACCCGGTGCTCTGGAAGGAATCCGGCTATAACCCCGTCGTAATGCTCGGCCGGGTATCGCAGACCACGCTGGAGCGCGCCTCGGCGGACCCCAGGTATATCGCCCAATATCAGCTGGCGTGCCAGCGCTTTGACGTCCACATGCGCCCCTCGTCTAAAGAACATGCGGGAAAGCTGGTAGCCTACTTCTCGGCGGAGTACGGTCTCACGGAATGCATGCCGGTTTACTCCGGCGGCCTGGGCGTCCTTTCGGGCGATCACATGAAATCGGCCAGCGACAACGATTTGCCCCTGGTTGGCGTTGCCCTCCTGTATCAGCTTGGATATTTCAGGCAGTACCTGAATGCGGACGGCTGGCAGCAGGAACGTTATCTCGAAAACGATTTTTACTCCTTGCCCATCCAGCGCGCGCTCGACGAGCGCGGCAACCAAAAGTCGGTTTCAGTCGAGTTGCCCGGCGGCCCCGTCACCATCAGAATTTGGACCATGGATGTGGGCCGCGTGCGAATGCTTTTTCTCGACACCAACTCGCCGGAGAACGCGCGCCCTGAAGATCGCAATATCACAAGCCAGCTATATGGCGGAGACAACGATACCCGAATCCGTCAGGAAATTGTTCTGGGCATAGGCGGCATGCGCGCGCTGGAGGCGATGGACTTTCATCCCACCGTCTACCACATGAACGAGGGGCATTCGGCATTCCTCGCCATTGAACGAATCCGCCTGTTCATTGAGCAGCAGGACCTGGCTTTCGAAGAGGCGCTCGAAGCCACGCGCGTCAACAACGTTTTCACAACCCACACTCCGGTTCCGGCCGGGATCGATCTTTTCGACCCAGGCCTCATGTACCACTACTTCAATGAATTCTGCCGCGCGGCCAACATTGATTTCGAGAGCTTCATGGCGCTGGGGCGCAAGAACCCGAAAGATGGCGGCGAGCATTTTTCGATGGCCATTCTGGCTCTGAACGCCTCCGCATACAGGAATGCGGTCAGCCGGCTTCATCGCGACGTCTCACAGGAAATGTGGCATGAGCTTTGGCCCACTCTGCCTGTATGGGAAACCCCGATCACATCCGTGACCAACGGCGTCCATATGCCCAGTTGGGTGAATGGCGACCTGGCCGATCTTTACGATCAATACCTCGAGCCGGACTGGCGCAACCGCTGGAACGATCTGGAGATGTGGAAGCTGATCAAAGACATCCCGGATGAAGAACTGCTTGAGGTTCACCGGCGCAGAAAGCGACGTTTGATCGCGTTTATTCGCGACCGCCAGACCGCCTCGGCATCGCGCCGAAAGGCGGCGGCTACGGAGCTGCGTTATTCCGCCGAGGTGCTCGATCCACATGCGCTCACCATTGGCTTTGCGCGCCGTTTTGCGACTTACAAGCGCGCGACTCTGTTGTTCCGGGATGTGGAACGGCTGAAGAAGATTCTTTGCAATCGCGAGCGGCCTGTTCAGATTCTCATAGCCGGCAAGGCGCATCCCAAAGATCAGCCCGGCAAGGCCTTCATTCGGGAAATTGTCCAGCTCTCAAGAGATCCGGAACTCTGGAAGCATATTGTTTTCGTGGAAGATTACGATATGAAGGTCGCGCGGGAACTGGTGCAGGGCGTGGACCTCTGGCTCAATAATCCGCGCCGCGGCGAAGAAGCCTGCGGGACGAGCGGCATGAAGGCGGCCATGAATGGCGTGCTGAATCTGTCGGTTCTGGACGGATGGTTCGACGAAGCGTATGAGATTTCGGGCGGCTGGGCGATAGGCGATCGCGAGGAATATTCTGACGAACAGGATGCGATTCACGCGAGCAACATCTATTACCTGCTGGAAAGCGAAATTGTGCCGATGTATTACGCGCAGGCGGAAGGCGCGGTCTCGCCCGAATGGACGCGCCGCATGAAAGAATGCATGTTGAATCTGACGCCCAGATTCGATGCGCGGCGCATGGTACACGATTACACCGTCAATCTGTACGATCCGGCGCACCGGAACTGGAAGCGCCTGGAGGCCGGAGCATTCGAAGAAGCGCGGGGCAGGGCGAAGTGGAACACACGAGTGCGCGAGATCTGGCAGGAAGTGAATTTCGTCGACATGGGCCCGGCGCCGAACGGCCCTGTGATGAGCGGCAAGCCTGTGGTGGTCAGAGCCGGAATTAACCTCGCGGGACTCCAGCCGGACGATGTTCGGGTGGAGTGCGTCATCGGGCGCATTGGCGCCAGCGGCGGGCTTGAGGAAACCGAAGTCATTCTGCTGCCGCACACCGAAGCCAACGGCCTGGCGAGTTTCTATCAAAAAGAAATTGTGCCGGCGCAAACGGGAAGGCTGGGGTATGCGCTGCGCGTTAGCCCGAACCATAACGACGATCCGCTGACCAGGCCTGTCACCAGTTTAATTAAGTGGGGCTCCCGGTAAACACCGGGCGCAAATAGTTAATAAAGGCTCGATTCCGCACGGACCGCTGGCCCGGATTCCATTCGGCCCGCTGGCCGTTGAAATAAGCTGGCAGTGATGGTGGAACCGGGAATCCTCCACGTAGCCGCCGAAGGCGACCGCGAAATCGTAATCACGCGCGCTTTCCATGCGCGCCGGACCCTGCTGTTCGATGCTCATACCAAGCCTGAGCTGGTCAGAAGGTGGCTCGGTATCCACGCGGGCTGGGCGATGGTAGTTTGCGAAATTGACCTTCGCCCGGAGGGCATGTACCGCTATCTGTGGCACAAGGAACTGGACGGGAAGACGGTTTATTTGGGCATGATCGGCATTTATCGCGAGGTCACGCCGCCTGTTCGCACCGTCGCCAGCGAACTGTTTGACGATCCCTGGTACCCCGGTGAATGCCTCGTGACTATGTCATTGAGCGAAAAGGACAGCCTGACCGAGCTGGCTTTATCTCTCAGTTATGAAACTCCGGAGGCGCGGGATTTGGTGCTGCGGACACCGGTGCATGTCGGGCTTCGCGAGAGTTATGATGCACTCGACAGAGTCCTTGACGAAGCCCAATCCGGCTCGGAGAAAAGTATATAAGAATTGGATCGCCGCCGCCGCGAAAAGCGGATGGTACCACTGTTGTCGGTTCCGCATTAAAAAAAGTTCGCGCAAACATTTCGATCGCTTCCTCCGGTATAACCTGAAAGCGTCCCTGTGCCAGACACCTATCGCCAATTTATTCCCGGAGTAGCCTCCGGTTTTCCAGACCCCACTTCGCGAAGTGTCCTCGACGCCATTTCGGTCGGCATCATGGTCTTCGATAACAAACGGCGGCTTCTGTTCGCCAACCGGGCTGCGATTTCCGCCATGGAGTTCGGCGGCGACTTGCCCTCGGAACCCATTTCGACCGATGGCGCCGCGGAACTTCGTGAGTCATTCTGGCTTGTGGATCCGGATACGGAACTCGAAGTCCCCTATGACGAAACGCCTTTCGCGCGAGCCCTGCGGGGCGAAGTCACGGAAGCGCGGGAATTCATGATTCGACGACCGAACATCGCGCGGCGACCGTGGATTGAGATGAGCGCGCAGCCAGTAACCGATACAGAGGGAAACATTGTCAGCGTAGTCACTACGTTTCGAAGCATCGGCAACCGCAAGAAACGCGAACTCGAGGCCGAATCCGCACAAAAGCTCTACTCGATCATTTATCAGGAGAACCTGGCGGGCATTCTCCGGGTGACCGTCGACGGGCGCATCCTCGATTGCAACGGAGCGATAGTCCGCATGCTGGGCTACCCGTCAAAACGCGATCTGCTCGCCGTGCGCGCCCAACAGATTTACTGCGACCCAGGCGACCGCGACCGGATACTGCGGCTGTTAAATTCTACTCGCCGTTTATCTGAATTTGAGGTCTGCTTCCGTCGTCTGGACGGATCGAAATGCTGGGGCCTGCTGAACGCGCGTCTTCTTGACCCGCCGCCCGGTCAAATCGGCGGTTCCATCATTTCCAACGTCATTGACATCAGCGAGCGCAAGTCTCATGAGGATACCCTAAGGAAAAGCGAGCAGCGCTTTGCCGCATTCATGCGGCACTTGCCCGGTGTGGCATTCACCAAAGACCTGTCCGGCCGATACATCTACTACAACGAAGCCGCGTGGACCAACTTCCGCAAAAGACCGGAAGAGATAATCGGCCTGACCGACTCCGAGTTGTGGCCTCCGGACGAGGCGGCGCGTTTTCGCGACAACGATCTCGCCGTAATTAAGGCGGAGCGTCCCCTCGAATTTGTGGAGCGCGTTGCACAGCAGGACGGCTCGCACTCCTGGCTGATATACAAATTTCCCATCATTGAAAAAGACAAGGTGACCCTCGTTGGCGGAATCGGTATCGATATCACCGAGCGCAGGATTCTCGAAGAGCAACTCACCCAGTCAGGCAAGATGGAGGCCCTTGGCCGGCTTGCCGGAGGGGTTGCGCATGACTTCAATAATCTGCTCACTGTGATCGCCGGCTACGGTCAGTTGGCGCTCGAGAGCGTCGGCGTGGCGCCACCCGAGCGGATGCAGAGTTACCTGCGCGAAATTCTCGATTCATCGCGCCGGGCATCGGGCCTCACCGGTCAGTTGCTCGCGTTCAGCCGCCGTCAGGTGCTGCAACTGAAGGTGATCGACCTGAGCACCTTGCTGCGGGACATGGAACGGCTGCTTCAGAGAGTGATTGGCGAACACGTTGAGCTCACCGTCGAATTAGGCCCCGGCGAGTGCCTCATTCTGGCGGACGCGAACCAAATGGAACAGGCGATCATGAACCTTGCGGTGAATGCGAGGGATGCTATGCCGCTCGGCGGACAACTTACGCTCCGCTGTGAGCGCCTGCGGGAGCCGGTGCGCCAACCGGACGGAGAGTTTCTCGACGTGCTGCTCGAGGTTCGCGATACGGGCATCGGTATGGATGCCGCCGTTCAGGCTCAGGTTTTTGACCCGTTCTTCACTTCCAAAGAACAGGGGAAGGGAACCGGCCTCGGCCTGTCGACCGTTTACGGCGTTGTGTCGCAGGCGAAAGGTAAGATCGAACTGGAAAGCAAGCCGGGCGAGGGTACCGTGTTTCGGCTCTACTTCCCGGCAGCCGACCCCGATGCGCCCGATGCGCCCGCGGCGGTGCGCTCCTACTCATCTCCCCGCGGGCGCGAAACCATACTGCTGGTTGAGGATGAGGCAAACGTGCGCGCGCTCGCCGAAACTATTCTGAGGCGCCTCGGCTACAACGTGCTGGTGGCGGAATCGGGACCCCAGGCGGTTCGGGTTTGGGAACAGGTCTCCGGCCGCGTCGATGCGCTGCTCACCGATGTCATCATGCCGCAAATGAGCGGAGGCGACCTTGCGCATGCCCTGCGCGAGAAGAATCCTCATTTGCGCGTTCTTTTCATGTCCGGCTATACCGACGACATGATTGCGAGCCACAGCGTCCTCGCGGGCGACACCCAGTTAATTCAAAAGCCCTTTACGGCCGAGGCGCTGGGCAGAAAACTTCGTGGCGTTTTGGATTCCTGAGGCTCGTCCTCTAACGTACACTGGGGCATAACGTTTATGTCCTTACGTCCCCTTATCTCTGAGGAAAAGATCCAGGCGCGCATCCTCGAACTCGGCGCGAAAATCACCACCGATTACCCGGACGGAACCCTTTATTTGATATGCATCCTGAAGGGCGCGTGCTTCTTCCTGGCCGATCTTGCGCGTGCGGTGAAGCGGGACGCCTTCATCGACTTCATGGCGATTTCCAGCTATGGCAAAGAACGAACCAGTTCCGGCGAGGTGAAGATCATCAAGGATTTGGATATTTCACTCGCGGGCGCGGACGTCCTGATAGTGGAGGACATTATCGACAGCGGAATTACTTTAAATTATCTGACGAACCTGTTGAAAACGCGCAACCCGAAGTCCGTTAGAATCGTGGCTCTGCTCGACAAGCCGGACCGCCGCGTAAAGCCGGTGGACGCGGCTTACGTGGGCTTCCAGATTCCGGATGAGTTCGTCGTTGGATATGGGCTGGATTTCGGAGAGAAATACCGGAACCTGCGCGACGTCTGTATCCTCGACCCCGATAACTGAAAGCGATCTGCCCAAAGCCGGGTCTGGACCGAACAATCTTATGCGTGGGATAGGAAACCTTCGCCGCCAGCGCCCGATATGCCCAAAATGTGGGGCAGGCAATCCTGCCCGCGCAGTGGCTTTCTGGCCGCTCCCGTTAGTCGTAAACCTGCATTTCTTCCGTAATTCCGACCCGGTGAATCGGAACATGTCATTTGATTTTGAGCGATCGTGTTTTGAAGCAATTCTTTTTGCATAGTTCCCGGCTCGGGGAATGGCCGGCGAGCACAGTGTAGCTTCGCGGCGCGGCAGTTGCTTACGCTCAGAAGTTCGTTTGGGCGCGTAATTGCTCTGGTACGGATCATGCGTCACAAATGGTACGTCGCACTGGCCCTGGTAGCTCTCGGAACATCGTCGTGTCGGCCCGCTTATCAAACTGACGCCGATCGCGAGCGCCGCGAACGTGAACGCCAGGACCAGGATTCCGCCGCCTATAGAGCGGGCGAGAAAGCCCACCAACTGGCCAACAAGGCGGAAAAAGCCGCGGAGGATGCCCGCCGCAAGCTGCGCGAAGACGCGCGAAAGGCGCGCGAAGGCTGGAGAGAAGGCGGAAAAGAACCTCCCCCCAAAAAGACGGAAAACGATCGTTAAACGCCCCAACTACTTTGCCGGTTCGTAATCCACGAGCTTTGAGTCCGTCTGGAACTTGCGGTAGTCGCTGTATGTGGTCTCCTGATCGGCGTTTAGCTTTTTAACCAGAGCCACGCGGCCCGACGCATGAATAGTCAGCCGCCTGGGTGCCCACAGTTCATTGTTGAGACGCATATTTTCAATCGTGAGCCGCGACCCTTTCCCGATGCGCGCCAAAATCCAGCCGAACGAGATCGTCTCGAGTGAATCGGCCTCAACCTTCACCCATTGGTAGTCATTCTTGTCGATCCAGAGCGTGCCTTCCATGTTGTGGAACGCGGACGCGAACGGGCCTTTGTAGTCGTGGTTCGGCGAAGCCCGCATTTCCCATGTGTCGCGGCCGTCTATCGACCTCTGCCCCACAATCCGGAAGTTAAATGCATCGGGAATATTGTTATAGAGGTCACGGCGCTTCGCTGTGGACTTGACATACTGCTCTTCCCGAATTTTCCGTTCCGCGGGCGAAAGATGCGCGGCCTCGTTAACTGCCGCATCCAGTGTCGCCCTGGCCTTGGCGCCCTCCTCAGCCGGAAGTGGCTTGCCATCGCGTTCGAGCACGTATCGGAAAGGGCGGCCGCCGACAAACAGCACCTCGGAGAGCGTAGACCGAGTGCTGCGGACCTTTCCCCCGGAATCGGACTCGCGCACTACGTTAAGAGATTTATACGTATAGTTCCGGCGGATCTGCTGGCTCTTGTCCTCGGCGGCAACAGAACGCCGCACAATTTCTCTGGCGTCCGGTTCTCTGGCAATCTGGCCCCGCAGCAGCGCCGGAGACAACAGTAGCAGGCACGCGCAAACCCTTTCCCTCATCCAGCTAAAGCGATGGCCGGCACTGCTATCCGGTTTCAGATTTCGCCAGGCTCTTCGCTAGACTGAATCACTTGAGGAGTCCTGCCGGCAATTTTCGGCTGCATAAAAGTTTTCACTCCCGGCATTTGCCGGCCTGCGCATTCGGGCGGGATTGTACAGGAAGTGAAGCTCTTTATCGATGCGAACTACATTGGCCGCGCTTTCACCGTCCATTCGGTGGAATCACGGGGCGATTCTGCGTATCGTACGCGATATGCCCGCGCCGGAAGTTCGGCCGCGGTATGGGTGGATATCGGGACGGACGAAGGCGATCACCCCAGCGGTTTGTGCGCGACACGATCGCGAGGAGGAAGGCGCAGTGTGGAACTGACAATCCATATCGTTACCACCGGCGGCACAATTGAGAAGGTATATTCCGAGCAATCGGGACAGGTTGAAAACGTCACCGCGAAGATCAATCGCTATTTGCAGGCTTTGCGATTGCCGGATACCCGGGTTGAAGTGACGCCTTTGATGAATAAAGATAGCCTCGAAATGACGGAGCAGGATCGCGAGGCGATTCTTGCCGTGGTTCGGGAGAAGTCGGCCGATGCGCCGGTCGTGATCACGCACGGCACCGATACGATCGTGGAAACAGGGAAACTCTTGAAGGCAAGATTGCCGGATCTGCGGCACTCCGTGATTCTGACCGGGGCTATGACGCCGCTTGGATTTGAGCGTTCGGACGGGTTGCAGAATCTAACAGAGAGCTTGTTTGCGGCACGGGTGCTTCCCCCCGGAGTGTGGCTGGTATTTCACAATCAGGTTTTCGATGTCGCTCATGCCAGGAAAGATCGGGAGAATGCGCGGTTTGTCCATGCGTAGTGTCCTGAGTTAGAAATTCGTCGCAAAACCAATTGTGGGGCTGGATGGCATCCGGGATGGCATCCCGCGCGGCGGTTGGTAACCGCCGCTCCGCCGTTCCGAAGCGTGTCAGGAGCGTTAGAAATGTAGCCAAAGTGTGTTCCTGCAAACTGCTCCAAAACGTCGGGCGGTCAACTGGTCAAGCCGCTCCAGGCGACAGTTCGGCCATGACACAAACCAGCGCCCCAAAACCGCAGCTACAAAGCCGGCCTGCCCCACTCCGTCCCGAACACAATTTCACTCAGAGCCTTGCGGGTCCGCGTTGCCGGCGGAACATTTGGACCGTCCACATAGCCGACCGCAAATGCAGCGCCCATTTCGAAATCGTCAGGTACCCCAAAGCGGGTTCTCGCGAGCGCCGCATCGAAACCGCCCATGCCGTGCGCCTGCAAACCAAGCCCAGCGGCTTGCAATGCCAATGTTGCGAGAGCGGCGCCCGAATCGTGCAGCCCGAAGCGGTCGGGCGCGCCGTTGTGCGTAAAGGTCGTCTTTCCGGCGGTGACCCCCAGCACCCACGCAGTCTTCGCCCACGCCTGATTCTGCGGAACCAGCACACCCAGAACCTTTTCGTACTCTTCCGGATTGTCCTTGGTCGCCACAATAAAACGCCACGGCTGCTCATTAAAGCACGATGCCGCCCAATGCGCCGCTTCAAAAAGGGTCCGGAGTTTGGCGGGTTCCACCGGCTGGCCAGTAAAAGCGCGCGGACTCCAGCGGCTGAGGATCAGCGGGTGGACGGATGTGGTTTCGGGCATCAGGTTTATGATGCGCCACAGGCCCGGAGGATACAGAAAACGTGATGAGTAACACCGCAGGCCGGAGGGACAGGCTAGAATTTGATTTACCTCAATAAAAAGAATGCAAGACAAAAAACTACAAGTCATCCCCCTCGGCGGACTGGGCGAGTTCGGGATGAACATCATGGCTATTCGTTACGGTGACGACATTATCGTCATCGACTGCGGGATGATGTTTCCGGAAGACGACCTGTTGGGGGTCGACATTGTCACGCCCGACCTGACCTACCTGAAGGACAACCGGCAACACGTTCGGGCGCTGTTTCTCACCCACGGCCACGAAGATCACATAGGCGCGGTTGCTTTCTTTCTGGAAGAGTTTGAAGTGCCGGTTTACGGTACGCCGTTCACGTTATCCCTGGTGGAGCGGCGCCTCGAAGAGTACGAAATCGACGAGCCGAATTTGATTCCGGCAAAGCCGAAGGACATCATTTCCGTCGGGCCGTTCAAGGTTGAGCTGATTCACGTCACCCACTCCATTGTGAGCTGCGTGGCGCTGGCCATCACCACCCCGGTTGGCGTCATCATTCACACCGGCGATTTCAAGGTTGACCCCACTCCCACCGATAACGAACTCTTCGATCTTCACACTCTGGCCGACTACGGCAAGCGTGGGGTCTTGCTGCTCCTCTCCGATTCAACCAACGCAGACCGCCCCGGATATTCCGAATCTGAGCGCGCCGTTCGACCGCGCCTCGAAGATGTGTTCAACAGAGCGGAGGGCCGGCTTTTCGTTGCCTGCTTCAGTTCGTCAATCCATCGGCTGCAACTGATTCTGGACCTTTCGCATGAGTTTGGGCGCAAGGTGGCGCTGGTGGGCCGCAGCATGATTTCCGTTACGGAAATCGCGCATCGCCACAAGCTTCTCGATATTCCGGATGGCGTTCTCATTCGGCCACAGGATGTGTCGGAGTCGAAACCATCGAAGACCACCGTCCTGATATCCGGCACGCAGGGCGAACCAATGTCGGCTCTTTCGCGCGTGGCGGTCGATAACCACAAGCACCTGTCGATTACCGCCGGGGATACCGTCGTGCTCAGCTCGCGCATTATTCCGGGCAACGAGAAGACGATTTTCCGGATGATTAACCATCTCTCGAAGCGGGGCGCGGACGTGCTTTATGGCAGCATGAATCCGCCTCTTCATGTCTCGGGTCACGGGTCGCAGGAAGAGCTTCGCCTGGTGCTCAACCTGGTTCGGCCGCGCTACTTTATGCCCCTGCACGGTGAATACAGGCAGATGGCGAAGCACGTTCGCCTCGCTTCGCATTTACGCGGCATCGGGCTTGAGGAATCGTTCATCATGGAGACCGGCGAGGTGCTGGAACTCGATGCGCGCGGCGCCCGCAAGGCAGGCAAAGTGACCGTGGGCCGCGTCTGTATCGATTCCGGCGCGGTCGGCGAAGTCGTGGGCGATATGGTCATCCGCGACCGGCGGGTGATCTCGGAAGACGGCATCGTGCTCCCGATTATCGCCATCAATAAGCACACCGGTAAGATCGAGACCTCGCCCGAAATCGTCAGCCGCGGATTCGCGCTCGACAGCGATGTCAATTTCATGCGTTCCGCGCGGGAGTCTGTCGCGAAGACTCTGGAAGGATCGAGCGCCGAAGAGAAATCCGACCCTGGCGTCATGAAGGAAAAGATCCGAAGCGACCTGAAGCGCTTCATTAGTCGCGAGACGCAGCGCCGGCCTATGATTATGCCGGTGATTCTCGAAATCTAAGGCGACCTGCCCGCGGCGATGGAGCTTCCTGAGATTCAGCGAGCCATTGAGGCTCTTCCCATAGAGAGCCGCCGGGATTTGCTCGTTTGGCTCCAGGCGACAGACATGCCGCGCGGCTGGGGCCTTTTTCGGAAACGTAAGCCGAAACATCCGGTCACACTCAAGCGGGCGGTCTTATGGAGCCTCGTTTCTTTGGCGCTATTCTTAGCGCTCGATGCCGCGATCTTCCGTTCAGGCTGGTATTACAATTACCTCGAACCGAACTCCACCACCGGCCAACTGGAATCGCAATTATTCTGGCTGAGGCACGAGCGCCCCGGCGCCACGCCGGAAGTAGCCGCGATTGGCGATTCGCGTATTGCCGAGGGCTTTTCAGCCCGCAAAGCGACTGCCGTCAGCGGAGACAAGCTTCACTTCTGGAATTTGGCTGTGTCAGGCTCGTCTCCCCGCGGCTGGTATTACCTGCTGCGCGATGGCGACCCGACGCATCGGCGGTTTAAGGCGATTGCATTTGGGATCGATCATTACTCGGATCAGGATGGCATCGAAACGCCTGCCACCCGGATTTCGGACCTGAATTACGTGGTGGGCCGATTGCGCCTGACGGATTGTTTGGATTTCTCGCAATCCTTCCTCGTTCCCGATTTCCAACACTCTGTATTCGTCGGATGCTTATTCAAAGGGGTCACGCTCCGGCGCGATGTACAGGGCCTGCTTGAAAATCGGAAGCAACGCTTCGCCCAGGCTAAAGACTGGCGCAACAATGGGCATGGCTATATCGACGGGTATGGCGGCAAGCCGGAAGACCTCACCGGGCTCACCAGGAATTCCGACACCAAGACTCTGAACTTTCCTCCGGGCACGAAGGACTGGCAGAGCGCGACGGCGCTTGCGACGGTATTTCACGCGGATGCGCCCCAAACGGGCGAATTGACCGCTTATCGGAAGCGTTGGCTGGGCCGGATCGTGGAAATGTATAAGGATTCCCCAACACAGCTGATTTTCCTGGAGTTGCCGCGTGCTCCGTTGCCGACTCCGGAGCTTGCGGCCCGGTCGCGCTTCATTGACTCGATCAGAAACCGCCCCAAAATTACCGTGTTGCCGAAGGAGATGTTTCGGGATTTGGAGCATCCGGAAGTGTTTGCCGACGGGCTTCATCTGAATGAGAAAGGCAGGCCAATCTTTTCGGAGCGGCTGGGGAATACCATCACGGAACTGGTGCTGGGCAGGTAGGCCATGCTTTTTACCACGCTCAATTTCGTTGTTTTCCTGGCAATTGTGCTGTCGCTGTTTTATCTTCTGCCCAGGCCGGCGCGACGGTATCTGTTGCTTGCATCCAGCCTGTTTTTCTACATGGCCTGGAACGCGAAGTTCGTGGTCTTGATCTTAGGTCTGATCACCATTGATTACTTTGCGGCGCTTTGGATTATTCACAAGCGGGGCCATGCCCGGCGAATGGCATTACTGGTTAGCTTGTGCGCGAATGTAGGCTTGCTTGGCTGGTTCAAATACGCGAACTTCTTTCGCGAGACTTTCCTGCATGTGCTGCATCCGGGCATGGCCGTGCAGCCGCTCGATATCATCTTGCCGCTCGGAATCAGTTTCCATACGTTTCAGAGCATTTCGTATGTAATCGATGTGTATCGGGGCGAGCAGCCGGCCATAACGAGCTACCTGGATTACGCCCTCTTCGTCGCCTTTTTCCCGCAGCTTGTGGCGGGTCCTATTGTGCGCGCGAAGGAGTTCTTTGTGGACTACTTCAACTGGCGGGCGCCCACCGGCGAAGAGTGGCAGCGCGGCGTTGCGATGATCCTCACCGGCTTTGTGAAGAAGCTGATTTGCGCGGATCAGTTCGCGAGCGTGGCGGACCGCTATTATTCGAATCCACAAGCCCTGCCCGGGCTATTGCCGGCGTGGTCGGGCACGATTGCTTTCGGGCTGCAGATCTTCTTCGACTTCTCGGGTTATACGGATATCGCCATCGGCGTGGCTTTGCTGTTCGGCTTTCATTTCCCGGAGAATTTTCGGCGGCCTTATTTAGCGGCGAGCGTGACGGAATTCTGGCGGCGATGGCATATGACCCTTTCGGGGTGGCTTCGCGATTACATCTATATTTCAGCGGGTGGCAATCGGCGTGGCAAGGTCCGCACCTGGGCCAATCTGATGCTCACCATGCTGCTGGGCGGCTTGTGGCATGGCGCGAGTTGGAACTTCATCGTCTGGGGCGGCTTTCATGGCGCAATGCTTTCGATTGAGCGGGCCATTTGGGGAAAAGGCGAGAGGCGCGGAGTTGTCCGCATCCCGCTGGCAATCGCTACATTTCTGATTGTGAATGTCGGCTGGGCGTTTTTCCGCGCGAAGACGCTCACCGCCGCCGGTTTTGTAATGCGCCAGATGGTTTCCCCCACTCCCGGCGAGATGTTACTCAACCCGGTTCAGGTAAAGTTAGCGGCGGCCACCCTGCTGATTGCACTCGCGGAGGAGTATCGCGGCGCGCTCACATGGCTCACCCAGTCTCCCGCGTGGCTCAGGACTGCCGCTGTCGTTCTGACATTGCTGGCGATCGAGATCTTCACAGCCTCGGACCAGTCTTTGCCGTTCGTGTACTTTCAGTTCTGACCCCTTGACGCCGAACTCCACACATGTTAATTTTTACGCATGGTGCTTAATTCTGCGCATGACGGCTCCGCCCTCAGCCGTCGCGAACGCCAGATCATGGATATCCTCTTCTCCCTTGGCCGCGCAACAGGCCCTGAAATTCAGGAGCGCCTTGCCGACCAGCCCAGTTATTCCGCCGTCCGAACCATCCTGCGCGTCCTCGAGCGCAAGGGCCACATCCGCCACATCGAAGAAGGCATGCGCTACGTCTACCTGCCCGCGGTGGAACGCGAAACGGCCAAACAATCCGCCATCCAAAGGCTGATTTCCACGTTCTTCGACGGCTCCGCCAAAGCCGCCGCCGCCGCCTTCATAGACCCGGCGGCATCGCAGCTTTCCGAACAAGATCTCAAAGAACTCGAATCCCTGATTCGCAAAGCCCGGAAGGAGAAATCACAGTGACCATTCTTATGCTGCTTGCGAAGGTAAGCGCGCTTTTCGCGCTCGCCCTCCTCTGCCTGCCCCTCATGCGGCGCCCGGTGTTCGCCACCACAGCCGCCCTCCGGCACCTCATCTGTGCGGCGGCCCTCAGCGGCGCGCTGCTGTTCGTACTAACCCTCGCCTTTGAACCCAAAGCAATCCCCGTGCAAGTGCCTGTACTGTTCGTGGCCACTGTCGCGACTGTCGCAAAAGCGGGACCGCGCACCTTCTCCATCACCAACCTTCTGTTCGGCTTGTGGGCTGCGGGAGCACTCGCGCTCTTACTTCGCCTCGCCGTTGGATACAGACGAATCTCAACCGTAGTGCGCAATGCGGAACGCACCTCCGAAAACCTGCCTGTATTCCTCGCGGACGTCTCCGTTCCCATCGTGTGCGGCCTCTTCCGCACCGCGATTCTTCTCCCGCGCGACTCCGCCGAATGGCCGCCCGCACAGCGCGCCGCCGCGCTCCGTCATGAACTCGCGCACCTCGAACGTAAAGACCTCTGGACCAGCCTGATCGCCAACATCGCCTGCGCCGTTTACTGGTTCCATCCCCTCGCCTGGGCCGTTGCCCGGCGCCTTCGTGAAGAACAGGAGGACGCCTGTGATGACGCCGTACTCGCCGGAGGCTTCGAACCCGCCACCTACGCCGAAGCCCTTGTCGCCACCGCTCAGAATCTGACATCCCCGTCATTGATCGGATGTCACATGCTGACCGGCCAGTCTCTCAGGAACAGAATTGCGCGACTGCTCGATCTGAATCTTCCGCGCTCCGCCTCCGGTCCCGCCCGCGCCAGAATAGCTCTGGTCTCCGTATCCGCCCTGGCGCTCATCGGCCTCATCTACGCCCAGCCGCCGGTAATCAAATTGCGAACCGAAGTTACCGCGACACGTCCAGGCGCCCCAGTGGCATCTCCTGTATCCATCCCCGCACCAATCACCGCTCCCGCGCCCGAAGTGCGCAAACGTGTTCCGCTCCCGGAAGCACCGGCAACCGAAGAGAAGGTATTCAGAGTCGGGCAAGATGCCGTCCGGCCGCCGACTGTCCTCAGAAAAATAGATCCTGAATACACCGAGGAAGCCCGCGCCGCTAAGATCGCCGGATCCGTTCGGCTGAGCATCGTCGTTGGCGCAGACGGCCTGGCTCACGACATTAACATCCTGTCCACACCGGACCAGGGGCTCGGCATGAAAGCCGTCGAAGCCGTTCAGCAATGGAAGTTTAATCCCGGCATGAAAGACGGCGAGCCCGTCGCCGTCAAAGCTTCCGTAGAAGTCAATTTCCGCTTGCTCTAAAAACAAGGAGAACACCAATGAAGACAGCCATTCTCGCCATCGGAATGCTCGCCGCCACCGGCCTCATCTCCGCTCAGCAAACACCCGCGCAATCCGATGAAAAGGTCTACAAAATGGGCGACGGCATCACCGCGCCCAGACTCGTTCACAAGGTCGATCCGCAATACACTGAGGAAGCCCGCGCCGCCAAAATAGAAGGAACCGTGCTCCTCAGCGTAGTGATCGGTACCGACGGCGCCGCGCACGACATCAACGTAATCAACGCCCCGGATTCCGGGCTCGGCATCAAAGCGATCGATGCAGTCCGGCAATGGCAATTCAGCCCCGGCGCGAAAGACGGCGAACCCGTCGCCGTCAGAGCCCAAATCGAAGTCAATTTCAAACTCCAGTAAGGCAGGTCCTCACCATTGCGAGCCTTAACCGCAATCCTGTACTGTGCCTGTCTGCTATCCTGCGCCGGCCGCCAACCTTCCTCGTTTCGAATCGTTGATGGCCGGTCCCCAATACTAATCCCGCCGGGCGTTAAGCCCCAGGCCGCAAGCGCTCAGATCAAGCTTTCCGGACACCGACTCACATGCAAAGTTCCCCCGCCGCCCATCGGTGTTCTGCGGGCAGGGCGCAGACAGGCAATCACCATCCGCCGTGATGAATTGGAGTCCGTTCCGCCCGGCGCGATCTCATCGTGGGCCGACTCCTTATCGGAAGCCGGCTGCCTTCCAAACGATCAGGCACGTCAGATTGTCAGCAGAGCCATAGATTCACTCCCGCTCGCAGCGGAACGCCGCCGGCAATTGCTTCGGGCCGGCGAAGACCTGCGCTGCCCAGGCTCCATTCAAATCGTATCGCCGGTAGGCGCCTCGGGTTTCAAAGCAAGCCGCATCGCCGGCATTGCTCAATCGGCGAACGGTGGTTCCATCGATGTCTCGCTTGAAACCGGCAGCCCGTCTCTTGGCGTTAACAAATCCTGGTACGATCTCTCTGCGCGCGCCGATGGCGAGGGCTGCAAGCTTGAATTCCGCGGATCTGAAGTGTCATTCAATGGCGAAATAGCGGCGCGCAACTCACCGGATGGCGACCTTCTGAAGTTCGATCCCGCGGCACGCTGGTTTCAGTTATTCATGATGACGAAATCATCGGGTAACGACTTTGATCACGTAGTGCTTGCCGGCAGCAGCCACGCCGAACTCAGCAAGACCGCGACAGAGTTCAGGCTTCATGCGGACCGTGTTGTCAGCCGCGCGATTCGCCTGCCCCCGCTCACCGGCATAAACGCCTTCATTCGCGTGAAAGTCAATGGCCGCTATATCGATATCGATCCGAACGCGACCGTCAGAAAAGCAGTGAATACGGCAAAGCCCGCTAGCCTGGCAATCAGGAAGTTCCACAACGGAAAGCCATATCCCGTTCTGGGCGGGTCCGTCGAAGCCCTTCTCTCATTGCCCCTCGAAGCCGGCGACGAGATTTCATGGACAACCACGCCCTAAATCCCTACTTCACCAAATAAAAATCATAAGCAATCCGCCACGTAAATGCCTTACCCGGCGCCGCTTCCACATGAATATAAGCTTCCGGACAAGCCGTTGGACGAATCGACCAATAAACCATCCGCGACAATGGCTTGTCCGCCCGCTGCCTGACCCCCGCGCCGGTTTTGGAATTCTCCACCCGAATGTCATAGTCCTTCACATCCGGTCCAAATCCCGTCAAACTGTTGTAAGCCGTATCGCCCTTCTGCAGTTCCTTCACGTAAGACAGTTCCTTACCGCGCAATTCCACCAGCCCTGGCTTCCACTCATTCACGGCCTTCACTTCAAACGGAAACTTCACTGCCAAATCCGGCCCCGTCGGCTGCTTGTCGAGCATATAAAAATTGTGCTCATAAGCCTCGGTCGAAATAGTCTTCGTCCCCGTATTCTTCAGCCGGTGTTCCAGCGCCAGTTCAGGCTTGCCCTTCACCAGCCGCACCGTCTTGGTGTATTCGTACCCATACCCCGAAACCGGATCGTTCACCACATGCGTGAACTCAACCGAATCGGCGTTCGTCTTCACCGACCACTTACCCGGGTCCACAATCTCGTAAGTCTTGAAGTGGTCGTAACTCTTCTCCTGTGGCTTCCTCAGCACGCCAACGCCAATCTTGACGAAAGTCCCGCCCACCGGCGCCTCCGCATAACCGGGGGCGTCCGTATCGCTAAACTCTTCCACCGGCCCCATGATCGCATCGTGCAGTTTCGGATCGTATGGCCTGTCGTTCCACTCGCCAAAGTAGCTGTGCCCCTTGAACACAAGGCTCGGCATCTGCCCCGACCAGTCAAAGCGCGTCGCCCTGTAGTAGCCCTTCCCGGCATCCGGCAAATACAGTTTCGCCTGAATCAGCCCGTTCGAAATCTCCGCCTGTGGAAACTCCGCCGCACTCAGCGCGCCCGCTCCAATGCAGCTAATACAAACCGCAGCCAAATAATGCTTCTTAAAGATCAGATAAGTACCCCAACTCTCCATTGCTATCCCCAAGCGACTCCACAGGCACGCCCATCCGATCCATCATCGCCACAAACAAATTCGCCATCGGCGTCTCTTTCGCATATTGCACGAATCGCCCCGGCTTCACAGTCCCGCAACCGCGCCCCGCCAGCACCAGCGGCAAATTCGCATGGTCGTGCGCATTGCCATCGCTGAACCCGCTCCCGTAAGTGAGCACCATGTGGTCCAGCAGCGTACCGTCACCATCCTGCGTGGAACGCAGCTTCCGCAGCAGATACGCCAGTTGCTTCGCATGAAAACAATTGATCTGCGTAACTTTCTCGATCTTCTCCTTATCGCCCTGATGATGCGTCAGCCCGTGATGCGCTTCCGGAATTCCGATCTCCGGATACGCTCTCGGGCTCTGCTCCAGCGCCAGCAATACCGTCGCCACCCGAGTGGAATCGGTCTGAAACGCCAGCGTCATCAGATCGAACATCACGCGCGCGTGCTCCGAAAACTCCGTCGGGATACTCGACGCGGGCGCTTCCATCCCCGGCGCCAAGCCGCGCTGATCTCTACTCTCTGCGCCGCTCTCCGCGCTCTGAATTCGCTTCTCCACATCGCGTACCGACGTCATGTATTCATCGAGCTTCCGTTTGTCGGCAACTCCCGCCGTTGAACTCAGCCGCCGCGCGTCTGCCGTTACCACATCCAGAATGCTCTTCTGATACCGTGTTTCCCGCTCCGAATCGCGCGCCCCAAACAACCGGTCAAATACCGCTCGCGGACGAATCTCAGCGGGATTCGGCGATGATGGCGTCCTCCACGAAATACTGTTGCTGTAAGCGCAGCTATAACCGTTGTCGCAACTGCCGCCCTGCACTCCCTCTTCACACCCCAGTTCCAGCGATGCAAAGCGCGTCTTGCCTGCAAGCCGCCGCGCCGCGATCTGATCCACCGAAATCCCCGTATGAAGATCCCTGCCGTTGGTCTTTTTCGGATGCACGCACGTCAGATAATTCGCGCCCGCGCGCCCGTGATCGCCCGGCCCGTCGCCCAGCGCGCGTCCGCCGTTCTGCGTCAGTCCGCCCAGCATTAAAATATCGTCCCGGAAAGGCAGCAAGGCGCTCGAAACCCGTGGCAACTCGCCGGGCAAAGCCACACTCCCCGGCATCTTGCTCAGCCCAGCCGGCAACCACTGATCCATGATGATGCCGTTCGGTACATAAAGGAACGCGGCCCTGCACGGCGCGGCAGTTGCTGCCGAACCGCGCACCGGTATCATCGCGTCTAATAATGGGAGGGACAGCGCCGTCCCCATGCCTCTCAAAAGAGTTCTTCGGTTCATTGCGTCTTCCTCATCTGAGCGTCCTTCATCATGAACGCCTCGCTCTTCACCACTTCCATAACCAGCGTTTGCGCCTTGTATCCATTCGCTTTCAGATGCCGCACAATCGCATCCACAACAGGACGATCGTACGGCTCCAGCCCCCGGCCAAGAGCATACGTCAGCATCTTCTCGCTCAGATTCCGCACAAACAAATCCGGCTGTGCCCGCAGAATCTGTTTTAGCTCTCCCGGCCCCCGGAAGCTAGCCCCGCCCGGCAAAGTCCCCGAACTATCAATGGGGAAATTCCCCTCACGGTCGCGCCACGCCCCCGATGCATCGTAGTTTTCCAGCCCAAATCCAATCGGATCCATCTGTGTATGGCAAACCGCGCACGCCGAGTTCGCGCGATGCTGCTCCAGCCGCTGCCGCATGGAAACTGTCGCTCCCAAATCGTGCTCATCCAAACTCGGGACATCCGGAGGAGGAGGCGGAGGCGGCGTGCCCAGCAGATTCTCCAGCACCCACTTGCCGCGCAGCACAGGCGAAGTCCGCGTCGCGTAGGAAGACTGCGCCAGCACCGCGCCCTGCGTCATTACCCCGCCCCGCTTCACGCCATCCAGTTCCACACGCTCGAACTTTTCGCCCGTCACTCCCGGTATCCCGTAGTAGCGCGCCAAAGGCCCGTTGACAAACGTGAACTTGCCATCCAGAAAATCGAGAACGTCGCGGTCCTCCCGAATAATCGCGCGCGTGAACAACTCCGTCTCACGCCGCATCGCTTCCAGCAATTCATCGTCAACCAAAGGGAAGTGCGCCGGGTCGGGCTTCCGCCGGTCCAGTTGGCGCAACCCCAGCCACTGCCCCGCGAAATTCTCCACCATCCGGTCAGCCTTCGCATCCGCCATCATGCGTTGCACCTGGCCCTCTATCACTCCTGGTTTCCTCAGCCGACCCTCATCCGCCAGCCGCAACAACTCCTCGTCCGGAGCGGTGCTCCACAGAAAATACGAAAGCCGCGCCGCCAAATCGTAATCGCTCAAAGGATCGTGCTCTACCCGAAGCAGAAAATTCGGCGACATCAAAATCGCCTGCAGGGCTACCCGAATCCCTTCGTCGAAACTCTCGCTGTCCCTTCGAACGGTAGTCGCGAGACTTGCCAGCTCATCCACTTCCTGCTTAGTAGCCGGGCGCCTGTACGCCCTGCCCGCCAGGGTCTCGATGATCTTCCGCGAACACTCCGGAGTCTTCCGGGCGCACACGAAAATCCGCTTCCTGCTTTCAGGCGGCGTCGCGACAGCATTGAACGGCCCCACAATATCGAAATAGTCGATAAACAACCCGCGGCGCCCATCCGCATTCACGTTCGTCCGGGGATTGTCCATGCCCGCAAACTCCGGATACGAAGCCCGGAACGAATGCTCGCCCGCCTTCAAACGGACCCGCGCAACAGACTCGCCGTGCGCATATTGATAATCGATATTCCCCTCGACAATCTCGCTCAACACCGGCTTTTCATCCACCGTGAACACCATCTTCACGGCCGGGTCTGAAATGCGGTTTAGTTCCGATAGTTCAGCTTTTTCGGCTTCATTGAGACCGCGCTTTCTGCTCAACTCCGCTTGTCGCGGAGTCGATCTGTTGCGCGGCCGGTAATTCGCCACGCGCATGCGGAATTCATATTCCCCGTCCACCGGAAAATTCCACGAAGCCCAGAGCGCCCCTCTGTAGGAAAACGGCAGCGCATTCGCAGTCGGATCGTCCTGTAGTTTCTTCCCCAAAAATCGGATCAGCTTCGAAGGCTTTGGCGGCGCGGCCTCTCCATAAACCGCAACCCGTGCAATATTCTTCGCCGCGGCAGCATACTTCTCCATCAACAACGGCGAGACCGACAACACATCGCCGATGTTGTCGAAACCATAACCCGTGTCGTCCAGCGGAAACTCGTCCGCCGGATGTAACGGCACTCCCAACAAATCACGAACGGTATTGTTGTATTCAGCGCGGTTCAGCCGATGCGCCGTCACCCGGCCCTGACCTTGAATCTTCGCGGAAGGAAACGTCCGTTCGATCCACCCAATGACCGCCGATGAATCCACCTTCGATATGGCCCGCGCACCCGGCGGCGGCATCCGCCCGGTGCTCACTTTGTCCAGCACTTTGCCCCAAACGCCGGCGTCCGCCCGATACTGCTCCAGGCTCAAATTCGCGACCTTCAGCTTGTCGCTGTGGCACGAAACACAATTCTTCGCGATCACGGGCTGAACCGTCTTCTGGTACTCTGTCTGCGCGAGCAACAGGAGCGCAATAGATATGGACGCGCTGGGAATGGCGAGACTCTCCGGAACCATACTACTCCCCTTCTGGTCGGCGCTTTGCCGGCCCTTTCCGAATTTATTCAAGCACCCCACACACCCGAATCGGATAGAATCGAAGGCGCATCCGCATAGGCGATTCCGTTATGAACAAGCAAACCCTGGCCCTCCTGACCGCAACCCTGGCACTCATGCCTTTCTCAGCGCACGCCGCTCCATCCATCCACGTCATGCTGCTCGATGGCGAAAGCGGCGGTCCTTACCACAAGTGGCAGCTGACAACCCCGGTGCTGAAGAAGGAGTTGGAGGAGACCGGGCTGTTTGTTGTGGATGTCGTAACCGCTCCCAAAGCCGGTGAGGACTTCACCAATTTCAAGCCCGATTTCACCAAATATCAGGTGATCGTCTCGAACTACGACGCCGCCAATTGGCCGGACGATCTGAAGGCATCCTTCGAGCAATACATGAAGAACGGCGGCGGACTCGTCACCGTCCACGCCGCCGACAATGCGTTCGGCCATTGGGCCGAGTACAACAAGATGATCGGCATTGGTGGCTGGCGCGAGCGCAATGAAAACTCCGGCCCGCTCTGGTATTTCAAAGACGGCAAACTTGCATCCGACAACACCCCCGGCAATGCCGGCAGACACGGTCGCCGCATCCCGTTCAAAGTAGTTAGCCGCGATCCCTCGCACCCGATCGTGAAAGGGCTTCCCGCCGAATGGATGCACCAGGGAGACGAACTTTACAACTCCCTCCGAGGGCCCGGCGAACATATGACCGTCCTCGCCACGGCCTATTCAGACCCCGCCAACGGCGGCACCGGCCACGATGAACCGATGCTGCTCGTTACCAGCTACGGCAAAGGCCGCGTTTTCCACACAGCAATGGGACACGACGTCAACGCCCTTTCCTGCGTGGGCTTCATCGTCACGCTGCAAAGAGGCGCCGAATGGGCGGCTACCGGCAAAGTCACCCAAAAGGTCCCCACCACCTTCCCCTCAGCCAACACCGTCAGTTACCGCACGGACATCGCCGCCATGGATCCCGGCTACAAATACGGTCTCAACGGCCTGGATGCCGCCCCCGGCGGACCAAGAGGCGCGGGCGCTCCGCCAAAGAAATAGTATCCGCGAGTCGGAACAACGGCGGCTCGCTTGAAATTTAGGTGGAGGCGGGCGGCACTGAGACCTCTATCCACCGTGAGCAGTATAAGAATCTCGCTTTTGGCCTGGGCAATCAGCATTGGAATCGAAAGGATCTCGCTGGTGCCGCTCCAGGGTGGCAGATCCACGAACGTCTCCGCTGCGAGTCGTTGAGCAAAGCCCGAAGGCACACGAACCTTGCCGATACTACTTTCGAGCCAGATCTCCCAGTAGCTACAAAGCACGCTCACAAAGATCGTGTGGTTCGGAGCCACCACATTTCGTTGGTTCCCGCATCCCGAATGCTTCCGCCCTGTCGTCAGGTAGTTCGTCGAAGTCAGGCGCAATCCAAAGTTCGCCTTTCATTGAACCTGGAATTCTGCTCTTCGCTGCGCCACTGTAAGGTACGATCTTCGCCGCTGGCTTGCGGATTTTGCCAAAATAACCTCGTCTCCCTGTTGGACCATAGCGATCAGCGCAGAGAGTTCAGCTTTGCTTCAGAGATGTTTCGCACGACCATGTAGCCTATTGCGGCACGAACCAGACCAGGTCAAGCCGCCAAGGCCCGCAAAAGCGCCTGCGCCTTCAAGTCCATCTCCCGCCACTCCTCCTCGGCATCCGATTCCGCCACAATCGCGCCGCCCACTCCAATCGTCACCGCGCCACCTTCAAAAACCGCCGTCCTGATCGTGATGTTCCAATCGGCTGTTCCGTTAAATCCCAAATACCCAATTGCGCCTGAATAAATCCCCCTCGGCATCCGTTCCAACCGCGCCAACAGTTCCACACTTCGCTTCTTGGGCGCGCCAGTCATCGACCCGCCCGGAAACGCCGCCCGAATACAATCCACCGCGGTCGCATCCCGCCGCAGCCTGCCCGAAATCGTGCTCACCAGCTGATGCACTGTCGCATAACTCTCCACCTCCATCAATCGCGGAACCTTCACGCTGCCCACCTCACAAACCCGCGAAAGATCGTTCCTCACAAGGTCCACGATCATCAAATTCTCAGCCCGAAACCGCTCGTTTCGCAATAACTCACCGGCATCGCATTCGCGCGGCAGCGTCCCCTTGATCGGTCGCGATTCCACATTCCCGCACTCATCGATCTTCAGGAATTGTTCCGGCGAGGAGCATGCAATCTCAATCCCGTCAAAGTTCAAATATGCCGCATGAGGCGCCGGATTCACCACGCGCAGCCGCTCGTAATACTCGAGCGGATCCGCATCCGTCTCCGCCCGCAACTGGTTCGTCAGGCAAAGCTCGTAACTTTCGCCCGCCCGAATCCATTCGAGGCACTTGCCAATCTGTTCCCGATACTCCTCGCGACCCACCCGATACCGAACACCTGTCGGATCCCGATGCGCCTTCCGAGCCCGAGGCGCACATTCTTCGGGAGGCGTGCCGACGAAATAAACCCGATTCGCCCGATGATCGATCACCAGAAAATTCTCGGCCCGAACCACCACCGCCTCACCCTCATAAGTGATGTACCCGATGTACCCGCCCGTGAAAGGGCAGGGAAGCGCCTCAGGTTCCCGATTGGGTTCGTTTTGTAATCGCACGGCAAGCGATTCCCCAAACGACGCCAAGGTATGCCGCTCCGGTACCCCCGCCCCCATGTAACTGAACCCATCCCATTGGTCGAGCCAGTAAGCTCCGGCCCGCCCCGCGTAGTACCGTCGGAACAACTCCTCCGGATCACAGTTTGTTTTGTGAGTCCCCAGGAAGTTCCTCAACAGCGTTGAACCCACGTCAGTTAGCACCGATTCCGGATGAAACTGAACTCCCCAAATCGGCCTCGAAACGTGCCGAAGGGCCATGACAGTTCGTTTTGTAAAGTCCCACGCGATGGACTTCAGGTCCGCCGGCAGCGGTTCCGCCACCTCCAGCGAGTGATACCGAACGGCCTCGAAACGGGTCGGGATACCGGCAAATAACTCGTCCCCATCATGCAAGACTCCGCGCAACCGCCCGTGGACAGGTTCGTTTTGTAAAATTGCCCCGCCGAACGCGACCGCGATTCCCTGGTGACCCAAACAGACCCCCAGCACCGGGACAGTCGCATTCCGAATCGCGTCCATCGACACGCCGAAATCGGCAGCATTGTCCGGACGGCCCGGACCCGGCGAAACGATGATGTGGTCGAAACCGAGATCCCGAATCTCGTCCCACGTCTTCTCGTCGTTGCGGATCACCACAGGCGCTTCGCCGGTAATCGCCGCTACCTGATGAACCAAATTGAAGGTGAACGAGTCGTAATTATCGATGATGAGTGTGGGCACCCACCTCAGAATCGCAGGTCCCTCAGAATCTCAAGTCAATGATCGTCACGTCGTCCGTGCTGACTGCCGCCAGAGCCAGCGATTGCGCCAGCGATTTAGACCCCGCCCGGCCCAGCATCCGGATACTCTCGACGACCCAGGCGTCATCCTCATCCGCCCGCGCTTCCGAAACGCCGTCTGAAAAAACCACCAGCCGGTCGCCCGGCAGCATCTGCACCGACCGCTCCTCGAAAACCGCGTTTTCGAAAGCGCCCACCATCAGGCTCGTCGTCTCAAGCCGCTCCACCTCCCCGTTTTTCCGAAGCAGCACCGCCGCGGGGTGCGCGCAATTCACATAACGAAGGGTGCGTGTCTGGCTGCCATAACTCGCGAAGAACAAGGTCGCGTAATCCTCCGGCGAGGTCGACGAAAAGAAGAGCCGGTTCACACGGCTCAAAATCCGCGACGGCTCGCCCGCCAGATCGAGATTGCTCCGAATCGCCCCATGCAGATTGGCCATCAGCATGGCCGCCCCGGTCCCTTTCCCGGCCACGTCGCCCAGCAGGAATGACGCGGTAGTTCCACCCGCCCCGCCGGTTTCGATCAGATCGCAAAGGTCGCCGCCCACCTCCCCCGCCGGGCGAAACACGCACTCGCACTCCACGCCCGCGAGGGTCATCTGCGCGGGGGGAAGCAGGCGCCGCTGCACCCTCCGCGCCACCGAAAGCTCATGGTGACGCGCGGTTTGACGTTCCACCAAGTCCAGAACGCGCTGGTTCTCCCAGGGCTTGGTGATGAAATCGCTCGCCCCCCGGCGCATCGCATCCACCGCCAGTTCGATCGTGCTCCAGGCGGTCATCACGATTACCGGAATCTCGGGCGCCCGCGCCCGCAGCATGTCCAGCAGGGCCAGACCCTCCGCGCCGGACGTGGTGTCACGCGCGTAGTTCATATCGATAAGCACCAGATGGTGCCCGCCCTTTGCCGCCGCCAGCAGCGCCTGCTCCGGGGACGTCGCCGTCTCGGTCGCGTAGCCGCCCCCCTTCAGAAGAAACCGCATTGCTTCGAGAATGTCCGGCTGATCGTCAACCACCAGTATTTTGCGAGTAGATTCCAGCACCATGATCGTCGCTTTCAGAAAGGCACTCTTAACACCAGATACGCACCAGCGCGCTTTCAGTTATTTAGGATTTGAAAATCGACCGCAACTGTTCGCCGGTGAACACACTTGATCGGTTTCGGACAAACCGTTGAAAACAATACCGCCTGCCCGCTGCGTCCGCAACCACGCTAAAATGGAATTTCCCTATATATGGTCGACGCAATACTTGCCAAAGTTTTCGGCACAAGGAATGATCGCGAGATCAAGGCGATGCGACCAACTATCGCAGCCATCAACGATCTCGAGCCCACGGTCCAGAAACTCTCCGATATCGATTTGGCAGCCAAAACGATTGAATTCAAAGAACGTCTGCAGCGCGGCGCCTCGCTTGACGACCTGCTGGTAGAAGCCTTCGCGGTCGCTCGCGAAGCCGGCAAACGCGTTCTCAACATGCGGCACTTCGACGTCCAGCTTATTGGCGGCGCGGTGCTGCACAAAGGCCAGATCGCCGAAATGAAGACTGGCGAAGGCAAGACTCTTGTGGCCACCGCTCCCGTCTACCTGAACGCCCTTTCCGGCAAAGGCGTTCACGTGGTCACCGTCAATGACTACCTTGCCAAACGCGACGCCGAGTGGATGGGTCGCCTTTATAAGTTCCTCGGCATGACCGTGGGCATTATCGTTCATGACCTTGACGATCAGGAGCGCCAGGACGCGTACGGTTCCGACATCACCTACGGGACCAACAACGAGTTTGGCTTCGACTACCTGCGCGACAACATGAAGTTCAACATCGGGAACTGCGTGCAGCGCGGGCACAACTTCGCCATCGTCGACGAGGTCGATTCCATTCTCATCGACGAAGCCCGTACTCCGCTCATCATTTCCGGCCCCAGCGAAGAATCGACCGACAAGTATTATAAAGCCAACAAGGTCATTCCGCACCTGATCCGAGGCGAGGTCATCGAAGGCAAAGAACCCGGCGAGAAGTACACTACCGGCGACTACACCGTTGACGAAAAGCACCGCTCCTGCGCCCTCACCGAGGAAGGCGTACTGAAGGTCGAGCGCCTGCTCGGCATCGGCAATATGTATGAGCCGCAGAACGTCGAGTGGAACCACCACATTCAGCAATCGCTCAAGGCCCACGTTATTTTCCAGCGCGACAAAGACTATGTCGTGAAAGACGGCGAAGTCATTATCGTGGACGAGTTCACGGGCCGATTGATGCCCGGTCGCCGCTGGAGCGACGGTCTGCACCAGTCCGTGGAAGCGAAGGAGGGAGTGAAGATCGAGCGCGAGAACCAGACCCTGGCCACCATCACGTTCCAGAACTACTTCCGCATGTACAAGAAGCTCGGCGGCATGACCGGCACCGCGGAAACGGAAGCCGCGGAATTCCAGAAAATTTATAAGCTCGATGTTACTGTCGTCCCGACCAATCGTCCGATGATTCGCATCGAGAATCAGGACGTGGTCTACCGCACGGAAGACGAGAAATTCCGCAACGCGGCCAAGGAAATCAAGGAATTTAACGAGCGCGGCCAGCCGGTTCTGGTTGGCACTATCTCGGTGGAAAAGTCGGAGCACCTGGCCTCCACTTTGAAGAAGATGGGCGTGAAGCACGAAGTGCTCAACGCTAAGAATCATGAACGCGAAGCCATGATTGTCGCCCAGGCGGGGCGTCGCGGCGCCGTCACCGTTTCCACCAACATGGCCGGTCGCGGAACCGACATCCTGCTGGGCGGCAACGCAGAAGCCATGGCGCGCGACATCCTTAAAAGGCAGGGCAAAGATCCCGATCGTGAGGAGTTTCAGGGCGATTGGGAACGAACTCTCGCGGAAGTCAAAGCGCAGTGCCTCGTCGAGCACGATGAAGTCGTAAAGCTCGGTGGTCTGCACATCGTTGGCACGGAACGGCACGATTCCCGCCGTATCGATAATCAGCTTCGCGGTCGCGCGGGTCGTCAGGGCGACCCCGGCAGTTCACGCTTCTTCCTCTCGCTCCAGGATGACCTGCTCCGCATCTTCGGCGGCGAACGAATGCAGAATCTGATGCTCCGCCTCGGCATGGAAGAGGATGTGCCCATCGAGTCTAACCTGATCACGAAGCGCATCGCCGCCGCCCAGAAAGCCGTCGAAGCCCAGAATTTTGAAGCCCGCAAGCACCTGCTCGAGTACGACGACGTGATGAATAAGCAGCGCATGGCGGTCTACACCATGCGCCGGCAGCTTCTTGAAGGCGTCGATCAGAAAGAACGCGTGATGGAGATGACGCGCGGCGTGATCGGCAGCATGGTCGATCGCTGCTGCATCGAAGGGTCGCACCCGGACACCTGGGATCTCGCGGGCATTCAGGGCGACATGCTGACTCAGTTCGGCGCCCGCGTGAACCCCGGCGATCTCGCCGGCATGAACATCGACCAGATTGAAGAAGCGCTCTTCGATCGGGCGAAACAAACCTACGACTCGAAAGAAGATCTCGTCGGCTCAGGTCTCATGCGCGAGGCCGAGCGCAACATCATGCTTCACGTCATCGACGATCAGTGGAAAGATCACCTGCTCTCGATGGACCACCTGAAGGAGGGCATCGGGCTCCGCGGCTACGGCCAGAAAGACCCTCTGGTGGAGTACAAGAAGGAATCCTTCAAAATCTTCCAGGACATGATGGACCGGATTGAAGACGAAACCGTTCGGTACCTTTACTTCCTCCGGTTCGAACAGAGCGCGCCCGCGCTGCCGTTCGTTCTCGACGAAGATGGCATGGTGGACGACGAAGCGACCGAAGAGCAGAAGCAACTTGAGCAGTCCCGCGCGGCTGAAGAGATGCAGAAACGCGCCGCGCAAAGCGCCGTGCAGGACATGACGCGCAACATCCAGCGCCAGCACGAAAAGGAACTGAAGGACCTGCAGTTCCTTGGCACGGACGTCACTTCGACGGCTTCAAAAACGGTTTCAAACGGCGCCCCGAAGGTAGGCCGCAACGACCCCTGCCCCTGCGGCAGCGGCAAGAAATACAAGAAATGCCACGGGGTCGCCGCGTAACACGCGGGGCGGGCTAGCGAGTTGGCGGAAGCGCCGCGCTAATGGCCGAGACGTTATCCACACCCGCAATTTTGCAGATCGGGTGCGAAAAATCGTTGGCCAGGCTCGGTACAGGCACCAGTCCGATGTAGTTGATGTTGTCCTTGCCCGGACCAACGCCCCCTGGCACGTAATCCATGTTCAGGCTGAGACGGGTGCGCCACGCGATGTTGTGGTCCGCGCAGGAAGTATCCCCGCTCACGCCGATTGCGCCGACCAGCGTCCCCGAAGAGTTGTACAGCGCCAGTCCGCCGCCGAAGACGTTCACGCCTCCGATCTTGCCGCCGACCATGGGATCGTTGGCCTGACCAAGATTTGTCGCGCTGCCTCCATAGGCCACACTGGTATCCACGGGATTGCTTTCCTGAAGGCCGAACAGTGTGCCTCCGGGCTGAACGGCGCTGTAGAGGTTGGCGGTAGAGAGCGCCAGTCCGGGAAGACTAAACGCATTCGCGGTATTCGCTTTCTGCGCTGAAATGACGCGGCTGCCAGGCCACTGATTCCCGCGGTTAACGCCCGTGAACGCTACCGCGCAAACCACACCGTCGCGATTCACGATGCTGCCCCACATATCGAGATTGAAGCCTCCGTTCGAAGCGGAACGCGCCGCTTTCAGTTGCGTCTTCAGATCTGAGTACGAGGGCAGATCCTTGCAGGCATTTTTCCCGTCGTTCGCATCATCGGCCCAAAGCGCAAAACCCGCCGTGAGTACAAGGCCGGCTAAGGTCACCGAAAGTCTTCTCATAATGTGTAATTCCTTCTGCCTAAAAGCCTGGCTTGAAATGCCCCAAAATGAATTCCATTTTGCTTCCGGCGGGAGTCAGTATACATGTTTTAGACGATATCGGTTTTCGTGATTTGTGTGAATAAGACCGCTCCTTTAGGCGTCCTTTACGCTTTGGCGGTTGCCTGATAGTGCCCAGGCTCAGTGCGGAACGAGATCGCCAACCGGTTCCAGGCATTGATCGACGCGATCGCCAGCGTGAGATTCACCAGTTCCTCTTCATTGAACTGAGTTCTCACCTGTTGGTATTCATCGTCAGGAGCGTGCGTATCCGCAATCAGGGTCACGGCCTCAGTCCAATCGAGCGCGGCGCGCTCGCGCTCCGTGAAAAACGGCGTCTCCCGCCATGCATTCAGCGCGTAAAGGCGCTGCTCCGTTTCCCCAAGCGCCCGCGCGTCTTTCGTATGCATGTCGATACAATACGCGCACCCGTTGATCTGAGAAGCCCGGGTCTTGATCAGGTGAAGTAGTTTTTGCTCAAGCCCGCAATGCCGGAGGTAGACTTCGAGACCAGCCATCGCCTTGTAAGCGCCCGGCGCAGCTTTGGTGTAATCGATTCTGTTTTCCATGACCTACGGATTCGCAGAGGCGGGCGCCGGATGCGATCTCACGCTGAACTGCAACGATAAGCAGAAGAAGCAGGTGCTTTTCGATACATACGCATTCGTGTGCAACCGCCGCGCCGGCAAATCGCTTCAAATGGCCCAATTACTGCTTGGAGCTGCGATATGAGATGGACTCCGGGCGGAACGAGTAATGACATCGAGGACCGGCGCGACGAAAGCGGCGGCGGCGGTTTTGGGGGCGGCGGTTTCGGAGGCGTTCATCTTGGCATCGGCGGAACAATTCTCGTTGGGGTATTGAGCCTGGTCTTCCACCAGAACCTTTTCAACCTGTTTTCCGGATCGTCCGCAACTTCAGAAGTCGCCAGCCGCCCGGATCCGGCGAGGGACAACGCTGAGAAGCCTGAAGTTCAGTTTGTATCCTTTGTGCTCGACGATGTCCAGAACACCTGGACCCGCATATTGCCGCAGCAGACAAACGTTCCGTACCAGCGCGCGCACCTGGTTCTGTTTCGCGATACCTACCCCTCGGGTTGCGGCACAGCCCAATCGGCTACCGGACCGTTCTACTGCCCGGAGGACCACAAAGTGTATCTCGACCTCGGCTTCTTCGACGAACTGCAGCGCCGTTTCCACGCCCCCGGAGAGTTCGCGCAGGCTTATGTCATCGCACACGAATTAGGTCACCATGTGCAATCGCTGCTGGGGATCGAACCAAAAATGCGGCGTTTACAGCAACAACATCCTGACGAGGTGAACGCGCTGTCAGTCCGGCTGGAACTTCAGGCCGATTGTTTTGCCGGTATTTGGGGAAATACCACCAGTCAACGGCAGATTACCGATAATCAGGACGTGAATGCCGGTATCCAGGCGGCCGCGGCTGTGGGGGATGATCGATTACAGCGCGCGGGACAGGGATATGTAAACCCGGAAACCTTTACGCATGGCAGTTCAGCCGACCGAGTCCGCTGGTTCAAGCGCGGCTTTCAATCCGGCACAATCGCGGACTGCAATACGTTCCAGCAGTAGGTTAGTTATCGGAGCCGCCGCCTTCCGCGGAGCCGCTGTTTCCGCTCGCGGGAGGGGGCGGCGGCGGTGGCGGATCTTCAGGTGTCATAGGTAGAGAGTAGCGCTATACCTATACCCTTGCAAGCCTTTTTTCCGATCTCAATTCAGATCAGCTCCATTCACAGGGTATGCTGTCCCCATGACACCTGAACAATCCAAATTAGCCCTCGATACGATTCTCCCCACGCTGAAACAGGAGACGGCCACCACGGTGAGGGTGCTTGCCGCCACGCCCAACGCGAATCTGGATTATCGCCCTTCCGAGAGTTGTATGCCGGCTTCCGAGCTGATTTGGCATATCGCGTCCGCGGACGTGATGTTTCTCGAAGGAATCCTGAATGGTTCATTCGGGAAGAGCCCTGAGAAGCCTGACAGCGTTGCGAGCCCCGCGCAAATCTCGGCTTGGTACGCGGAGAATATGTCGGGCGCGATTGAAAAGCTCTCAGCCTACACTCCTGAGGAAGCTGCAAGAATGCTCGATTTCTATGGTTTTATGCAGGCTCCCGCGGTTGGCATTGTCAGCTTCGCGATGCGCCACAGTATTCATCATCGCGGGCAGTTGTCGTCCTATATCCGGCCGATGGGCGGTAAGGTGCCCTCCATTTACGGGCCGAGCGCGGATGAAAATCCCAACGCCAAAGCCGAAGCTCAGTAAGGCCCTGGTGCGAACTGGCGGGAAACATCGGTTCCCGCCAGTTATGGACTGTTTTCGAAAAGGTGCGCGGCGCCGAGCTGCGCAGTTGGCTAAACCGAATAGACTCTGCCGCGGTGCAGACCGAGCAGTATTTGCACGAGCCTGTGCGCAATCAGTTCGTGAAGGGTGAGCAGTTCCTTGTTTGCGGCAAAAATTTCCGCGGGATCGTTGCTGGTGCAGCCCGCGCCTGCCTTCAGGGCGTCAGTGGCTTCCCGGATGATGTTGTCTTCCATGACCTCGCCCGCCATTTCCCAAAGCGTGATGAACCGATCGACGGCGGTTGGGAAGCTGACCTTGAACACGCCGAAGTTGCTGGTGGTTCGCGGGGGTTTGTAATCGAGGTTGAATGGCCCGTTGAAGCCGTGGCTGCGGAGCAGAACGAGCACATTCAGCCAGTCCAGCGGATTGACGAGGCCGATGGCGATATCGACGTCGTGCTTCAGGCGGTAGCCGTCATTGATATCGAAATGCCAGAGCTTGCCCGACAGAAGGGCGCGCGCAAGAGCGGCTCTCGGGGCGCCACCCCACATCAGTTCGTGCAGGTATTCCGGGTTCAATCCCACCATCTCGGGATGCGTCAGCAGACCGGAACTGATCCAGCCGAGCATGGCGTCGCTGGTGGGCAGCAAAATCTCGGCCTGGGGCTCAAAAGGCTTGGCTTCCATGCAGTGCTTCAGCGTGGGCCGGCCTTTGGCGGCGGCGACTTTGATGTCGTGCTCGCAGGCCGTGTTCATGGCTTCGGCGTACCACTTGAGCGTCTGCGATTCCTCGACCGCGCCCTGGATCTGATAACCCAGCGAACCCGGCCAATAGACAGCAAATTCCGCGCCTAATTCGTGGCCGATATCGATGGTATTGCAGACGCGCCAAGCCGCGTATTTGCGGATTTCGGGAGCTTCGGCGGCGGGGCTGGCGGCGAAGACGGCGTGATGAAAAGTTTCGGTCGTCACCATGGAGCAGCGCATGCCCGCGTCGGCGAGCGCGGTTTTGATGCGCGCGACGATTTGGTGCTGCCCGTCTTTACCGAGCGCGTCGGTTGGAATTACGTCGGTATCGTGCGTACACCAGCACGGAATACCGATCTGGCCGTACTGACGGATGACTTCTTCGAAGCCGACCGGCGTGCGTGTTGGCGCATGAAACAGCGCATGGCCCTCATACGCGGCGGCCCACTGCGGGCCGGAAATGTAGTATTTGCGCCGTGTGTCGGGAGAGTACGAACCTCCGCAGGCCTCCATCAACCTTGAAACGAGCGACTGCTGCTGATCCTGTGGAACTGGTTTCATGTGCGTTTTTCAGCATACCCTATGGGTGTTCAGACCTGGCACGAATGTTAGACTGACTTCTTGTCTGGAGTATTTTCGCTCACGCGGGCCGGACACTGGTTTCTCCACTCGGGCATCCAATCGGCTAACGGTGGCGTCGCCCGTTTCTACCGCGCAGATCTAAAAAAAAATAAGCCGGTTTCGACCGAGATCACTGGTTACACGGCCAGCGCGCTCGTCTTTCTGTATGAGGTGACCGGGGAAGAGCGGTATCTGGATCGGGCTCGGCTAACCGCAAAATTCCTTTGCGAACATGCGTGGGATGGGGGACTGGGCACGTTTCCGTTCGAGCATCCCTCGCCTTCGGAAGAAAGCGCGCACCGCAGCTATTTCTTCGATTGCGGAATTATTATTCGGGGGCTGCTGGCTGTCTGGCGGGTGACGCGGGAGCAGCAACTGCTGGATCTTTCGATGGCCGCGGCTTATGGTATGCTGCGCGATTTTCACGCGGGTTCGGATTTCCATCCCATTCTTGAACTGCCGCAAAAGCGGGCACTCGAGCGCACGGACCACTGGTCGCGGATGCCCGGCTGTTATCAGCTAAAATCGGCTTTGGCGTGGTGGGAGTTGGCCAATGCCACAGGCGACCGGGACCTTCAGGCGGCATTCCTCGAGTTGTTAGACGCGACGCTCGGCACATATCGGGCATTTCTGCCGGGGACTTCAGACAAGCTTCGGGTGATGGACCGGTTGCACCCCGCTTGTTACTTTCTTGAGGCACTTTATCCCGTGCTTGACCGGGCGGAATGCGTGGACGCTTATCGGTACGTGATAGCGGAGGTGGCTGCTTATCTGCGGGAAATCGCTACGAATTTTTGCCGGTCGGATGTGTATGCGCAGTTATTGCGGGCTCGTATCTACGGAGCGGGTATTGTGCCTTTGGATGAAGCTGCCGCGGCGGAAGAAGCCTGCGCACTGACAAGGTTCCAGGTGGCGGAACCCGATGCCCGGATGAATGGCGGATGGCTGTTCGGACGGCGTGACGGGGCGCTTGTGCCGCACTCGAATCCTGTTTCGACCGCTTTTGCGATCCAGGCGCTTTGGGCGTGGCAGAACAGAAAAGGCGGCCCTTGCAAACTGCCTCCCATTTAAAGCGGGTAGCGGTTGTGTTTGCTTCCGGCACGGCGGAGCAGAACCGGCGCATGATCGAGCAGTTGGCCGGTGCGCACGCTTCGCTTGACCTTTACGTCGTATCGGAATTCCAAAGCACTCAAGGCAAGTGGATTCCGTGGCATGTAATGCGCGATTTCGGAGAGAATCTGGCAGCGATACGCGCGACGTTGTCAGGGTTTCAGATTGAAGCCGCCGCAATGGGGTTGGCCAGAGGAACCGCATATGGAGCGTTGCGGATGGCGGCGCTGCGGCTGGCGCGGGCATCGCTCGTGATCTATGACGAAGAGATGATGGTTGTGCCGATTCCGCTTCTGCCCGTGTGGTGGGCTCGCGGATTGGCTCCGGTGAAGAATGGGCGGGCGCAGAAGTGGCTTCGGCGGTTCGCGCATCCATCGGAATCGGAGATCCCCGTGCGGGCGCGCATGGCGCAATTTCGCGGGGTGATGGCGAACCGTCTGCGTGGCCGGGCGACGGAAAAACCCATGCGCCGCGCAGAGCCATCGTCGCCATTGCTGAAGGGCATTTCGGTGGTAGTTCCAAGCCGCGATGGAAGGGAATTGTTGGCGTCCATGTTGCCTCCTTTGCTCGTGCAATTGGGGCCGGGCGAAGTGACGGTGGTGGACAACGGGAGCGGCGACAGGACTGTGGACTGGCTGCGGGAAGCGTATCCGAATGTGCGCGTGATAGAGTCCGCGGTGGCGCTGTCATTCGCCGCGGCGGTGAATGCGGGAATCGCCGAAGCACGGTTCGGGAAGACGCTGCTGCTGAATAACGACATGATTGTGGAGGCTGGGTTCATCGCGGCACTGGAGACCGCGTTCGAGCGTGTGCCAGATCTTTTCTGCGCTACCGCCCAGATCTTTTTTCCGCCGGGGATACGGCGTGAAGAGACAGGGAAAGCTGTTTGGCGCCGTGAGAGCGCGCTCGATTTTCCTATGCGGTGCGACGAACCGCATCCGGGCGAAGACCTGACGTGGGTGTTTTATGGCAGCGGAGGCTGTTCGCTCTTCCACACCGCGAAACTGCGAGAGATTGGCGGCGTATCGGAAATCTATGCTCCGGCATATGTGGAAGACATGGATTTCGGTTACCGCGCGTGGAAGCGCGGCTGGCCATCGGTCTACTGCGCGGGGGCAAGGGTTGAGCATCGGCACAGAGCGACCACGTCCCGGTTTTACACGCCGCGCCAACTGGATTTCTTTGTAGAGCGAAACTATTTACGCTTCCTGATTCACGCCGTGAGTTCCCCTCCATTATTTGAGAACTTGTGGCTTGAGGCGATTCGCCGGCTGCAGTTGTTGGCGATGAATGGCAGCGAGCCCGCGCTTGACGCGTTGCGGGATGTGCCCCGAATCGCGCCCCGCCCGCCCGCGGCCGTGGGGGTGCTCTCTGAAGAGCAGATATTTGCTCTGGGAAACGGAGATATTGCCTGCTTTCCGGGGCGTTCCCCGCGCGGCGCGCGAACGGTGCTGATCGCGAGCCCATACGTTCCGTATCCGCTTTCTCACGGAGGCGCCGTGCGAATTTTCAACCTGATGAATCATGGGGCGGCATCGAACGATTTGGTGTTGATGGCGTTCTGCGATGAACTCGCAACTCCTCCGGCTGAGCTGCTGGCGATTTGCTGTGAGGTTGTTTTGGTAAGGCGGCATGGGTCGCACTATCGGCGCGATACGGTGCGCCCGGACGTGGTGGAAGAGTTCGATTCGGAAACATTCCGCGCGTGCCTCCGGCAGACCGCATCGCGATGGAAGCCCGCTGTAGTGCAGTTGGAGTTTACGTGGATGGCACAATTCGCGGGCGTTTGGCCGGACGCGAAAAACATTCTGGTAGAGCATGACATCACCTTCGATTTGCAGGAGCAGTTGCTGCACGCTCTGCCGCACAACGAAACCGGCATTGCCCGCTGGGAGCTGGAAAAGCAGGCGCAGAAGTGGCGTTCGTTCGAGACGCGCGTGTGGCGCGAAGTGGACTGCGTGGTGGCGATGTCGGAAAAGGACGCCAGAACCATCGCGGGCGCGAAATGCGTGGCGGTGTTGCCGAACGGCGTGGATTGCGATCGGTTTCAGCCTGCCGGAAACGCGCCTGAGCCCCGGCGGATTCTGTTCGTCGGATCATTTCGGCATCTGCCGAATCTGCTGGCTCTGGCGTTCTTCGTTAAAGAAGTCTGGCCGATGCTGCGGGACAGGTTTACGCTGCATGTGATTGCGGGGGCGGATCCGGAATATTATTTGGAGCTTTATCGGGAGCGCGCGCCTGTCGATCTCATGCAGTCGGGTATTGAGGTGGAGGGATTCGTGTCGGATATGCGCGAGGCATACCGGCGCGCCGAGATCGCGATCGCGCCGCTGACAGCTTCCGCCGGGACGAACATCAAAGTGCTGGAAGCGATGGCCATGGGAAAGGCGGTGGTGAGCACGCCCGCCGGCGTTAATGGGCTTACTCTGCGCGAGGGTTTGGATGTGATTCTGGCGCGTAATCCGCTGGAATTCTCGGCTGAGATTATGCGCTTATCGGCTGACCCGGAGCGGAGAATGGAAGTGGAGCGGATGGCGCGCGAGACGGCGATGCGGTTCGATTGGAGCCGGATTAGCGAGCAGCAGGATGTGGTTTATGGGGCGTGAGCGCGCCGGCTGCCCGCTGCATTTCGCGCCTGTTCGCGAATACGTTCTATGGGGATGAGGGCAACGTCAGGCATTTCAGCGACACACGACGTGACGCCCCCAGATAGAGCAGGTAAGGCCTTTTGGATGCCCTAAAGAGCGGCGGATCACACGTGCTAACGAAGGAAAGCCTGACGGGACGGATCACGGCATCGGGGCGGATCACGGCATCGGGGCGGATCACGGCATCAAGGAAACACCGTCTGCTGTGATGGCACCATTGAGTCCGCAGCCGGAACGGCCCTTGCTCGAAAGCACGCTGAAAGCGTAACCAACGCGCGCAGCTACAGATGAAAGCGCAGCGTAGTCAGGAACGTATTGCCGTGGAAATCCTCGTAATTATAGAGCGGCTCGGAATACCCGTACATCTGCCCTTCGAGTTTCCAGGTCACCCGATTATTGCGAGGGGCCGACACACGCGCGACCGGTGTGCAGTAGCGGGTCGGACGGCTTCCCGACGAGCGGCATAACCCGCCGCCGGCGTCCACGTCTGGCTCCGCGGGACGAGACAGAGCACGCTCGAATGATACGAGTGGCGGCGCCAATTGCGGACGAACTAACTCCTTCGCTGCTGGCCCACCAGAATTACATGCAGATCCATGACGTTCGTGCCTGTTGGTCCGGTGACGATAAGGTCGTCCAGATCTTCAAAAAACGGATAGGAATCGTTGTTTCGAAGGGCAGCTTCCGGATCGCGCTTCGATCTGCGGACTGTGTTTCCATCGGCGACTGCGCCGGCGGCATCGGTAGGTCCATCGGTGCCGTCGGTTCCGGCACTCAGGATGAGGGTATCGGGCAAGCCCGCAATGTCGAGAGCCGCGGCCAGGGCGAACTCCTGGTTGCGTCCACCTTTGCCCTCGCCGCGAATCGTAACGGTTGTCTCGCCGCCTGAGATCACACACGCCGGAGTTCTTAAGGGCTGAGCGGACGTCCGGATTTGGCGCGCGATTGCGGCGTGCATTCGGGCCACGTCCCTGGTCTCGCCTTCGATGGTGCTCGCCAGAATCATGCTCCGGTAGCCGAGGTCTTTCGCGGCGCGGGCTGCCGCATCCAAAGACTTCTGGTTACTGCCGACGATCAGATTTTCCACATTCGCGAATACGGGATCGCCAGGCTTCGGAGTTTCCTGTTCCGCGCGCTCCAAACGTTCCTTCACGCTCGCTGGTACGCGCTCGCGCAAACCGTATTTATCCAGCACCGCCAGCGCGTTTGCGAAGGTCGAGACATCGGGCGCGGTAGGGCCGGAGCCAATCACATCAAGGTTATCGCCCACTACATCCGAAAGAATCAGGCTTACCAATTTCGCGGGAAATGCGAGGCGCGCCAACTGGCCGCCTTTGAACAGCGAGAGGTGTTTGCGGAGGGCATTGAGTTCGTGGATGCTTGCGCCTGACGCAAGCATCAGCCGCGTGGTCTCCTGCTTTTCTTCGAGCGTGACGGGTGGGGCGGGATACGGGGTGAGGGCGGAAGCGCCTCCGGAAAGAAGGCAGATCACGAGATCGCGGTCGCCCGCCTCAGCGCAAAGTTCGGCGATGCGTTTTGCGCCGTCCACACCGCGCTGATCCGGCACAGGGTGTCCGCAAGGGCGAAGTTCGATGCGGCGAGTCTTCGCGGGGTCGCCGTCCTTCACGTTCACGCAGCCAGCGAAAATTCTCCTGCCAAGCACCTTCTCGGCGGCGCGCGCCATCGTGCCGCCGGCCTTTCCGGCGCCCACCACATAGATACGACCGAACCGATCGAGATCCGGCCGGTTTCGGAGCGCGGCTTCAACCGCGGCAGTCGGGTCGGCGGCGGCTAGCGCCGCCTTCAGGATGGCTCGCGCGTCTTTGCGAAGGTTCATTTCCAAATGGGAAGCGCGAGAATCGCTTCCACGCTTTGTGTGGCTTCGCAATCGCCTTCCACGCGGAAGTCGGCGCGCGCATAGCCGGCACGGCGGGTCTCGAACAGCTTCCGGAACTTTTCGGGATCGCGCGTCAGCGGGCGATCGACAGCATCTTCGGCGATGCGCTGCTGAATCACTTCAAAGGAACAATCGAGCCAGAGCGAGATGCCGTGATTCTCCATCAGATCAAGATTTCCCGGCTGCACGAATGCGCCGCCGCCCAGCGCGATTACAGTCGGCGAGCCGCGTTCGATGGCGCGAACCCAGAAACGGATCATGTCGGTTTCGATGCGGCGGAACTCGGCTTCGCCGCGCATCTCAAAAATTTGCCCGATGGTAGTTTGCTCCCGAGCCTCGATTTCCGCATCGAGATCCACAAAATCCCAGCCGAGGTTGTCGGCCAAAAGCCGGCCCACAGTGGATTTGCCCGTTCCCATAAAACCGGCGAGGTACAACCCCGGAGTGCGCTTGAGCTTGATATGCATTTAGATCTGTTCCATCCGGGATTCGAGGAGGCCGGGAAGCAGCGCATTTACCCACACGAGAGGCCAGCCGATCCACGGCGTAACTACCGTGTTGCGGCGCGCCTCCATGCCGCGGATGATGGATGCGGCGCAGTTCCCGGCCGTGACAGCGAAGCGTTTTCCCTTCGCTATGCGGTCCGGCGGCAGAGAGCCTGCCGCGTGCGCCTGAAAATCCGTGTCGACATAGCCCGGAAAAACGCCCATCACGTGAACCCCGTGCCGCCTCAGTTCCATGCGCTGGGAGGCGGTAAGCGATGCCAGCGCGAACTTGCCGGCCGAGTAGAGGGAGAGCCAGGGCAGACTGATTTGCCCGGCGATGGAGTTCACGTTAATCAATGTGCCGCGCGATTGGCGCAGCCATGGGGCGGCGAGCTGGGCGAGGTGGAAGGGCGCGAAGAAATTCAGTTCAAACAGACTGCGTGCTTCGTGGAGCGGAGTCTCGGTCGCAGAGTAATAAGAGCCGCGCCCCGCGTTATTGATCAGCACATCAATGCCCGAGAACCTCTCAATGGTGCGCTGGATGAGCGAGGTTCGGACGGTCTCATCGGTAATATCGCCCGCAACCACGAGATCGTTCGGCGCGGCAATTGCCCGAAGCTTCGCTTCATTGCGCGCGGATAGCACAAGCCGCGCTCCTCTGCCGCGGAACTGAGCCGCGAGCTGCGCGCCAATACCGTCTGAAGCTCCGGTGATGATAACTACTTTACCCTCTGGCTGCAAGGCAGGAAAGGCAATAATAACACTGCGATAATGGCCCTATGCCAAGGCTGATCCCCTTGTTCCCCCTGCAATTGGTCGCCTTTCCAGGAGCGGTCGTTTCGCTGCACATCTTCGAAGACCGGTATAAGGAAATGGTCGGCGAAGCGGAGGCCACCGGGACCGAGTTCGGGATTGTGCTCTCGAAGGACGGTGGCATTGTAAATGCAGGCTGCACCGTAGTAGTGGAATCAATACCCGAGCGATTTCCCGACGGTCGCTTCAATGTGGTGACGCGGGGTAAGCGGCGTTTTTCGCTGCTGTCAATTGACGAAGAGAAGGAATACCTGCGCGGCGAAGTGGAGTTTTTCGATGATGAAGACTGGGCGCCGGTTGACCCCGAACTGCGCGAGCGCGCGGTTGCCGCGTACCGGACCATTCGGAGGGAGACGAAAGATCAGGGTGAAGAGGAAGAAATTGATCTGAGCGCGGGCAGAATCAGTTTTCAGCTCGCGTCGATTGTGGAAGATCTTGATTTTCAGAACATGCTTCTGCGCTGCCGTTCGGAAGCGGAGCGGCTGCAGAAATTCATCGATGTTGCGGGACCGTACCTGGAGCGGCAGCGATATAAGGTCAGAATGCAAAAGGTGGTCGGGACAAACGGTTCGGGGCACAGGCCAGTGGGTATCTGAACGATGCGGCAGGAGGGACAGCGCGGTCTATCTCTCGGCGCTTCGCTTGCCCTGCACGCGATGGCGTTTGTGTTTTTCATGGAGGCGCCGGGCGTTCAGCTGCCACGCGCTTCGGAATCGGAATATAAGCAGTCGATAGCGGGAAAAGAAGAAAAGATTGTTTGGTATAAGTTCCGCAAGGAATTGCCGCGTGTGACCCCGCCGGCGAGGAAGCCGGAGAAGCGACCGCTGCGTGCGGAGAAGATTTCAAAACAGGCAATCGTATCTTCCCCGAAAGAAGCGCCGAAACGCAACCAGATGGTTTGGGCGCCAGCGCCGCCCGTGGTGGCGCCTCAGCCGATTGAATCGCCGAATCTGCTCGCCGTGAAATTGCCGGACCAGCCATTTGTGGCGCCTCCGGATATTGTTCGACCTGAACTTTCCAGGGTAGTGGTGCCGGATGCGCCCGAGTTGAAGCCTGTGGAACTGGCAGCGCCGCGGGTTGCTGCTGAGCGATTGCCTCCCAAGCCGTATATTGCGCCGCCGGCACGCCCCCGGAGTACACCAGCGGTGGTGCCCTTGGCACCGGATGCTCCTTTGCTGGCGGCGACTGTTTCGCCGGCGGGCGGCCCCACCGGGCCAAGCCTAAGGCTGCCGCCAAGGCCGTTTTCCGCGCCAGCCGCGGCGGCACGGCAGACTGCCGGTCAGCCAAGTCTTGAGGCGCCTCCTGATTCGCCGGATTTAAATGTCGCGATTGTGGGTTTGAATCCGCTGGAGAAGGCCTCTGAGCTGCCGAGCGCTCCCAGCCCGGCGGCGTTTTCCGCGGGTCCGAAGATCAATCCTAACGGGTCGGTTTCCGAAGGCGCTGGTAAAGGAATCAAAGTACCCGATCTCTTTGTGCGGGGGCCGCAACAGAACAAGCCCGATCTGCTCGCA
>Ga0105240_10000140_pt1 | contig 148591 bp, 105 predicted proteins | sample KBSC54metaG_FD_80426 | JGI IMG/M metagenome (GOLD analysis project Ga0105240, IMG submission 80426) | Corn rhizosphere microbial communities from Kellogg Biological Station, Michigan, USA - KBS C5-4 metaG | ecosystem: Host-associated > Plants > Roots > Rhizosphere > Soil | place: Michigan...
CTATCGCCCCAACCCCATCGCCCTTAGCCTCAAAGAAAAAAGAAGCCGCTCCATCGGCATCGTCGTCTGCGAAATAGCCAACAACTTCTTCTCCCAGGTCATCAACGGCATCGAATCCGTCGCATATAAAAAAGGCTACTACGTCATCATCTCGCAGAGCCACGAATCCTTCGAACGCGAAGTCTCCAACACCCAATACCTCGCCTCCCGGTCGGTAGACGGCCTCCTCGTCTCACTGTCTACCGAAACGACAGACCTCTCTCACCTCAACAAGCTCCATGACCGCGGCCTGCCCATCGTATTCTTCGACCGGATCACCGAAGAGATGACGACCCACAAGGTCATCGCCAACAACTTCAACGGCGCCTACCAGGCCACCGAACACCTCATCAGCCAGGGCTTCCAGCGCATCGCCCACCTTACCATCTCCCCCTACCTGTCCATTACAAAGGAAAGACTGGCCGGCTACAAAGCAGCCCTGGCCGATCACCACATCCGCTATGACGAATCCCTCGTAAAATACTGTAAATACGGCGGCCTCATTGACAAGGAAACAGAAGAGGCCGTAGACAGCCTCCTCAGCCTGAAGAAAAGACCCGACGCCATCGTCGCCGCCAGCGACAAGCTCTCGACTGGCTGCCTGGCCACACTGGCAAGAAGAAAAGTGCGGATACCCGAAGAAATAGCCCTCGTCGGCTTTACCAACTCAATGCTGACCGACATCTTCCAACCTCCGCTGACCAGCATCCGCCAGCCCGCCTTCGAAATGGGCCAGGTGGCAATGGAAATGCTGATCCAGCTGATCGAAAGCAAACACCCCGTAACAAAATTTGAAACACGCGTCCTGAATACCGAGCTCTCCGTCCGCGCCTCCAGCCAACGACCGTGACCCGCGCCACCCCGACCCCACGACCCGCGTGCCCCCCGCGTCTCTAATCCAGCTTCGCCGGCGTCATCTTCGGTACCAAAAAATGCATGATCACCCACGCGAGCAGATACGCTCCCCCGCACACCGCAAACATTATATAGTAGGCGATCTCTATCTTCCCGATCGCGCGATAATGCACGAACAAATTCTTCTGCACCAGCGCCGACAGCAAAATACCCCCCAGCGCCCCGGCCATCCCGCCGATACCCGTCACAGACGCCGTAGCCTTCTTCGGGAACATATCGCTCACGGTCGTAAAGATATTCGCGCTCCACGCCTGGTGTGCCGAAGCCGCAATACCGATAATGATCACCGCAAACCACACATTGATATTCCCCGCAACCTGCGCAAAGATCACCGGTATTACGAGGAACGCAAAGATCAGCATAGACGTCTTCCGGGCCTTGAAATTTGGCCAGCCCTTATTGACGAAGCTCATCGGCAGCCACCCTCCCCAGATTCCACCCACCGTCGCCATAATATAAACCGTAGCAACTGGCAACGCCACCGCCTCATCGCCCATATGATATTCACTCTTCAGAAAATCCGGCAGCCAGAACAAATAGAACCACCAGATAGGATCCGTCAGCAGCTTGCCGATCGCAAAAGCCCAGGTCTGCCGGAAACCCAACAACCGGATCCACGAGAACTGACGCTTCGTAGTGCCATCCTCCGCCGCCTCCGTGCTCTTCTCAGAACCCGGATCACTGTTGATATAGTTCATTTCCGCAGCAGACAGCTTCTTATGCCTTTCCGGCACCTCATACATCACGAACCAGAAGATCAGCCATATAAATCCAATCGCGCCCGTGATGACAAACGTCGCCTTCCAACCCCAGATCGCATTGATAAAGGGCACGCTCAACGGCGCGACGATCGCCCCGATGCCCGCCCCCGAGTTAAAGATAGCCGTCGCAAATGCCCGCTCTTTCTTGGGAAACCATTCCGCTACCGTCTTGATCGCGGCCGGAAAATTCCCCGCCTCGCTCACCCCCAACGCACTACGCGCAACCCCAAAGCCAAACACGGTACTGGTAAAAGCATGACACATCGCCGCCAGACTCCACATACCCGTCGCCACCGCATAACCGAGCTTGGTGCCTAACTTATCAACAACACGACCGGCAATAAGCAGACCGACAGCATACGCAAACTTGAACGCGATCTCCACATTGGCGTAGTCAGCGTCGTCCCAATGCATATCCCTGGTAAACGTTGACTTTAAAAAACTGATGACTGAACGATCCAGGTAATTGATCGTCGTAGCGAAGAACAATAGGGCACAGATCGTCCACCGATAACGGCCAACAGCAATACCCGTCTCCGGAGTCGAGGCAATTTGAGACACGTTAGACATAATTTCGAATGTAACACAATTATCGCAGATCCGATATATTTACAATATCCATATCGGTATACGTATAGTTCTCACCAGCCATACCCCAGATAAATGAGTAGTTGCTGGTCCCGCATCCCGAATGTATCGACCAGGGCGGACTGACGATCGCCTGGTGATTGGCCACCAGCAGATGACGCGTCTCCTGCGGATGCCCCATAAAATGGAAGACCCGCTGCTGCTCTGGCACATCGAAGTAGAAATAAGCCTCCATCCGGCGGCTGTGCGTATGAGCCGGCATAGTATTCCAGACACTCCCCGTCTTTAATATCGTCAATCCCATCACCAGCTGACAGCTCTGTATCCCGTCGGCATGTATATACTTATAGATGGTGCGGTGATTCGAGGTCTCCGCCGATCCCGTCGTCAGCGGCAACGCCTTCTCCTTCGGGAGGAATTGTACCGGATGCGACGCATGCGCGGGCGCAGACAACAGGAAGTAGTAGGCCGGCTCCGCAGCCTCCACACTCTCGAGCACCACATCCTTCACACCCTTCCCGGCATACAGACAATCCAGCTTGTCCAGATCATAGCTTACCCCATCCGCCACCACTCTGCCCGGGCCGCCCACATTGATGATACCGAGCTCCCTGCGCTGCAAAAAGTAGTCGGCCTTCAGCTCAGGATGCGTCTCCAGCCGCAGCCGCTGCTTTACCGGGCAGGCGCCCCCCATGATCACACGGTCATAGTGCGTATATACCATCCGGATAGTATCTTCCTGTATCAGCTTGTCCGTCAAAAAAGAGCTCCTTAGTTCTTCTGTGGTCATCCCGCGGACTTCCTTCTGACTATGTTCATATCTTACTTCCATATAGAACAGTGTTTATCGGTTTAGCGGCCCATCCATCCGCCATCAACGGTGAGGATAGTACCATGTACATAATTAGATGCTGCCGAGGCCAGAAAGACCGTCGGCCCCTTGAAATCGTCCGGCTCACCCCAGCGCGCCGCAGGTATCCGGTCCAGGATCGACTTGCTCCGCACAGGATCATTGCGAAGCGCCTCGGTATTGTCGGTGCTGATATAGCCCGGTGCGATCCCGTTGACATTGACCCCCTGAGAGGCCCATTCATTCGCCAGCGCCTTGACAAGGCTCCCGAGCGCACCCTTGCTCGCCGCATACCCCGGCACGTTGATACCTCCCTGAAAGGTCAGCAACGAACACGTAAAGATGACCTTGCCGCTCCGGCGCACAAGCATCTCCTTCCCGAACTCACGGGCAAGGATAAAGGCCGCATCCAGATTTATCGACAATACCTTATCCCAGTATTCATCGCTGTGCTGCGCCGCCGGCTGACGAAGGATCATCCCGGCATTGTTGACCAGGATATCGACCACCGGATGCTTCTCCCTGACCTGCCTGATAAAGGCATAAACACTCTCCCGATCCGTCAGATCAGCCCGAAAAGGGAAAAATTGCCGGCCCAACGCAACCACGTCCTTCCCGATCCCACTGCCCGACGCCTCCAGCGAAGCCGAAACACCAATGATATCGGCCCCGGCCTCCGCCAAACCCAATGCCATCGCCCGGCCAATACCCTTATTACAGCCGGTGACAAGGGCTATTTTCCCCTTTAAATTAAACAGGTCACTCATAAAATATTAATGAACAGATCGTTAACTTTGTCTGCCAGGGGACAAGTCTACTGCGGAATTAGGGAATAGCTGTGGAAAATACAGACTTTATTTACGAAAACGTTTGCGACCTTCACCGGAAAAGCACGTAAATGAATGAAATTTGAAGCGATCACCATAAAGGATATTGCGAAGGCCCTCAACCTGTCTGTATCGACCGTTTCAAAGGCGCTGCGCGGTAGCCATGAGATAAGCGAAGAGACCAAGCAGCAGGTGCTCGCCTACGCCCGAGAGAACAACTACAAACCCAACCCCATCGCCCAAAGCCTCAAACGAGGGCGCAGCAAATCCATCGGCGTCATCGTCTGCAATATCGACAACAACTTCTTCTCCCAGGTCATCAACGGCATCGAATCCGTCGCCCGCCAGAAAGACTACAACGTCATCATTACCCAAAGCCAGGAATCCTACGAAAGAGAAGTGGCCGGCGTCGAAAACCTCTCCTCCCGCTCAGTAGACGGCCTGATCATCTCCCTCTCAGCCGAAACCAGGAACGTCGATCACCTCATCCGCCTCCACCAAAAAGGCCTCCCCATGGTATTCTTCGACCGGATCACCGACGAGATACCCACACACAAGGTCATCGCCAACAATTTCAAAGGCGCTTACGAAGCCACAAAGCACCTACTGCAACAAGGATACCGCCACATCGCACAGATCACCAGCAGCGGCAGCCTGTCCATCACCCTCGAAAGACTCGAAGGCTACAAAAAAGCGCTCACAGACGCCGGACTCACCCCCGATCCCCGATACATAAAATTCGTCCAGCACGGCGGCATGATCCCCGAAGAGACCCAACAGGCCCTGGCCGAGCTGCTGCAGCTCAACATAAGACCCGACGCCATCTTTACCGCAAGCGACCGGCTCAGCACTACCACCCTCAGCCTGCTGAAAAAAATGCAGATATCCGTGCCCCGACAGGTCGCGCTGGTAGGCTTTACCAACTCCATCTCCGCCGATATCTTCTACCCCTCCCTCTCCGCAGTCACACAGCCGGCCCTCGAAATGGGACAGCTCGCCACCGACCTCCTCATCCAGCTGCTCGAAAGCAAACGCCCCGTAACCCAGTTCCAGAAAAAGGTCCTCGAAACCGAGCTCAAGATCCGCGACTCCAGCCTCCGCCAGCCGCAATAACCCCGACATCCCGGGTCCCATCACCCTTCCCTCATCTTCCCCGGATCCCCCTCCCCCTCCCTCGTCGATCCCTCTCTTCCCCTTATTGATCCCCCTCCCTCCCCCTTATTGATCCTCCTCTCTTCCCCTCGTTGATCCGCCTCTCTCCCCCTCATTGATCCCTCCCCACATCGACCCCACCCTCATTAATGAGCGATTTTCCCTACCTTTGCCCCCGTTAGCCTATGCGGAAGAAGTGGATCTACATATTTACACTATGCTGTCTGGTCAATAGCCTGTTCTCCTTCTATACAGGCGCCGCAGTCCATTCGACCAACGGCCAGCCGCTGGTCGCCGACGTCGACTCGCGCGCCAGCTCCACTTCCCTCCTCGATATGCTGATCAGCCAGTTCCAAGACGACGACGACGACCAGGGCAAAGCCCCCTTCAAGTCCTTCCACCGGCACACCCTTTCCATCATCCGCGGCCTCGCGATCAATATCCAGGCGCCAAGACAGATCCTGCAGACACTCTTCGACGCGTTCCGCATCCCCGGCATCACCCGGCACGTCTACGGCAACCACCTGATCCGCAAGCCCATCCTCCCCTCATACTATAATTTCCTCTTCCGGCTAAGTCCATTCTGACCAGTTTTCCCTGAGAATCCATCCCACATTTCATTCAGAGAAAACCTAATTATTTTATGGTCAAGATCCTCTACCTCAACATATCGTTGATGGTCTTACTTTCCGTATTCCAGACGGCCTGCACCTCGTACGGCCAATCCGAAAAGTCCCCGGTTGACACCCTACGCCTTCCCGTACTCACCCTCGAACAAAAGGATACCCTCCTTCAAACCGCCTACGTCGCCGACATCCAGGCAGTAAAGAACGTCGAGATCCGCGCCCGCGTAAAAGGCTTCCTCGAGTCGATCTACGTCGACGAAGGCCACCTCGTCAAAAAAGGTGACCCCCTCTTCAAGATCAACGACGAAGAATACAAGGTCGCCCTCTCTAAAACAAAAGCCGCCCTCTCCAACGCTATCGCCGCCGCCAAAGCCTCCGAGGTCGAGGTACAGCGCGTACAGATACTCCTCGACAAGCAGGTAGTCGCTGCTTCCGAGCTGGAAGTCGCCCAGGCCAGGCTGGCCGCCGACAACGCCAATATCGACGAAGCCCGCGCCGCCGTCCGCAGCGCAGAGAACCACCTCTCCTACACCCTCATCCGCGCCCCCTTCGACGGACTGATCGACCGGATACCCCTGAAAGCAGGCAGCCTTATCGACGAAGGCGCCCTCCTCACCAGCCTCTCCGACATCAGCTCGATGTACGCCTATTTCAGCATCCCGGAGAACGAATACCTGCAATACGAACGCACCCGCCAGTCTGCCCCCGACCAGCACAACACCGAGGTCCGCCTCACGCTCGCCGACGGCAGCAGCTACCCCTATCCCGGAAAGATCGAGACGGTAGAAGGCGAGATTGAACAGAACACCGGCTCCATCGACTTCCGCGCCCGATTCCCCAACCCACAAAAGCTGCTCCGCCACGGCGCGACAGGCAGGCTGTTCCTGTCCAATAAGATCGACGACGTATTCCTGATCCCGCAGAAGTCTGTATTCGATATCCAGGACAAAAGCTATGTCTACGTCCTCACCCCGAATAATACCCTCCGGATGAGAAACTTCACGCCGCTGACCCGCATCTCCGGCGCCTACCTCGTCCGCGATGGCATCCAATCCGGTGAAAGGATATTGTACGAAGGCGCACAGAACGTACGCGAAGGAATGACCATCCTGCCACAATCCATTACCCCCGACGCCACGAAGACGTCCAAAAAATAATTACTCATGTTGCAGCTTTTTATCAAGCGGCCCGTTTTGTCGCTGGTGATATCATTGATCATATTACTTCTGGGAGTCCTCTCTCTGACAAGCCTCCCCGTGACCCAGTTCCCCGACATCGTCCCCCCCTCCGTGACCGTCACGGCCAACTACACCGGCGCCAACGCCGAGGTCTGCACAAAGGCCGTGGCCACCCCCCTCGAAAGGGCGATCAATGGCGTACCTGGCATGACGTATATGTCATCCGTATGCAGCAACGACGGCCTCACCGTCATTACGATCAACTTCAACGTCGGGACCGACCCCGACCAGGCCGCCGTCAGTGTACAGAACCGCGTCGCTACCATCCTCGACGAATTGCCCGAAGAGGTGATCCGCGCCGGCGTAACGACAGAAAAAGAAGTGAACAGCATGCTGATGTACCTCAACATCCTCAGCGAGGACAGCACGCTCGACGAGAAGTTCATTTATAATTTTACCGACATCAATATTTTGCAGGAGCTCAAACGCATCAATGGCGTCGGCCGCGCCGAGATCATGGGCGCAAAAGAATACTCGATGCGGGTATGGCTGAAGCCCGACCGTATGGTGGCCTACCACGTAGCGACAGACGAGGTCATCCAGGCCATCCGCAGCCAGAACGTCGAAGCCGCTCCCGGCAAGACAGGACAGAGCTCGGACCGCTCGCCCCAGCCCCTGCAGTACGTCCTCCGGTATCCCGGAAAATTCTTCGAGCCATCACAATACGAGAACATCGTCATCCGCGCCGACAGCAGCGGCTCGATCCTTCGCCTTAAAGAGATCGCCGACGTCGAATTCGGCTCACAGACCTATAACATGGTCTCCAACACCGACGGCCAGCCCTCCGCCTCGATCCTCATCAAACAACGCCCCGGCAGCAACGCCCGCGAAGTGATCACCGCCATCAAAAAGAAGATGGCCGAGCTGAAGTCGACATCCTTTCCACCGGGCATGACGTATAATATCAACTACGACGTCTCCCGCTTCCTCGACGCCTCCATACACGAGGTGCTGCGGACCCTGGTCGAGGCCTTCATCCTGGTGTTCATCGTCGTCTTCATCTTCCTCCAGGACTTCCGATCGACACTGATACCCGCCCTAGCCGTACCCGTAGCCCTGATCGGGACATTCTTCTTCATGCAGCTGCTGGGCTTCTCGATCAACCTCCTCACCCTCTTCGCCCTGGTCCTCGCAATCGGCATCGTAGTGGACAACGCCATCGTAGTGGTCGAGGCCGTACACGCAAAAATGACCGAAGAGCACATGTCCGCCATGGACGCTACCCTGAGCGCCATGAAGTCGATCAGCGGAGCCCTTATCGCCATCACGCTCGTCATGTCCGCGGTCTTCCTACCCGTAGCCTTTATGTCGGGCCCGGTCGGCGTCTTCTACCGCCAGTTCTCCCTCACCCTGGCCATCTCCATCGTCATCTCCGGCATCAACGCCCTGACGCTGACTCCCGCCCTATGCGCGCTGCTTCTGCGCCACAACCCGTCCAAAAAAACCTTCCTTCAAAGGGCATTCGGAGGCTTTAACAAAGGATACAACTCTCTCTCCAACCGATATACCCGCCTGCTATTCCGCATCGCCGGAAAAAAATGGGTCACCCTCGCCATGCTTGTCTTCTTCTTCGCCGCTACCTGGGGTTCCAGCAGCCTCCTGCCAAGCGGCTTCATCCCGACAGAAGACCAGGGCCAGATATACGTCAACGTTACCACGCCGCCCGGCGCAACCGTAGAGCGCACCGAGAACGTACTTAAAGCAGTGCAACGCGAGGCAGCAGCGCTCGCAACGGTAGAGTCGGTCTCTACCCTGGCCGGCTATAGCCTCGTCAACGAAGTGGCGGGCGCATCCTACGGCATGGCCATGATCAACCTGAAACCATGGGACCAGCGCTCCGCTTCCCTGACCCAAGTCATCAGCCAGCTGGAGAAGAGAACAAAACATATCGGCGACGCCACTATCCAGTTCTTCCCCCCGCCAACCGTACCCGGCTTTGGCAACGCCGCAGGCTTCGAGATCCGCCTGCTGGACCGCAGCGGCTCCGACAACCTGCAAAAGACCGCCAGCATCGCGGAAGGCTTCATCGCAGACCTCAACCGGTCACCCGAGATCGCGGGCGCCTTCAGCACCTTCGACGTCAGCTTCCCGCAGTATCTGATCTCTGTGGACCAGGCCATGGCCGCCAAAAAAGGCGTAACCATCGACAAGGCCATGTCCACGCTCCAAACCCTGATGGGCAGCTACTACGCATCCAACTTCATCCGCTTTGGACAGATGTATAAGGTGATGGTACAGGCCTCCCCCGAATTTCGCACCAGGCCGGAAGACGTCCTCCGCCTGCACGTAAAAAATGAAAAAGGAGAGATGGTCCCCCTGTCCACTTTTATCCGCATGGAAAAGATCCACGGCCCCGAACAGCTGACGCGCTATAATATGTATACCTCGGCGATGATCACCGGCGACGCCGCCCCCGGCTACAGCAGCGGCGACGCCCTCACAGCCATCTCCCGGGTCGCCAAAGACAAGCTGCCCCGTGGCTATACCTTCGACTGGTCGGGCATGAGCCGCGAACAGGTGCTGTCCGGCAACCAGGCGATCGCCATCTTCCTGATCTGCCTGCTTTTCGTATACCTTTTGCTGGCCGCCCAGTACGAAAGTTTTCTGCTACCCTTCCCCGTTATACTTTCGCTGCCGACCGGCATCTTCGGCGCCTTCTTCTTCCTCAAGCTGGCCGGTCTGGAGAATAATATCTACGCCCAGGTAGCCCTCGTGATGCTCATCGGCCTGCTCGGCAAGAACGCCATCCTCATCGTCGAATTCGCCATCCACCGGCTAAAACACGGCGATACTGTCCTCCAGGCAGCCATCGAAGGCGCAAAAGAAAGACTGAGACCCATCCTCATGACATCCCTGGCCTTCGTTGCAGGCCTCCTCCCGCTCTGCTTCGCCGGCGGAGCAGGCGACATGGGCAACCGCAGCATCGGGACGGCGGCAGCAGGCGGCATGCTCTTCGGTACCATATTCGGACTGATCCTCATCCCGGGTCTCTTCGTGCTCTTCAGCAGCATCAAAAAACAAAAACTCCCGGCCATAGCCGCAGCCGCGATCCTCCTCCTGGCAATACCATCCTGCCAGCCATCAAAAGTCCTCCCAATATCCCCCCAAACGACCCTGCCCTCCACATTCACCGGCAGCACCGACACAACCTCCATATCCTCCATCCCGCTAAACCAGTTCTTCCCCGATCCCTGGCTTCAACAGCTGATCGACTCCGCGCTCGCCAACAACCCCGATATCCAATCCGCCCTCCAGCGCATCGAGATCGCATCCGCCGGCATCCGCTACGCCCGGGCCTTTCTTTATCCAAATATCCAGGTAGGCGCGTCGGCAGCCGTGGATAAATATGGGGACTATACCATGAACGGCGTCGGCAACCACGACACCAACCTCTCTCCCAACATCGACAACGACGAACACATCCCCAACCCAACACCCGACTATTTCCTGGGCCTCCGCAGCCAATGGGAGATCGACCTCTGGGGTAAGCTCAGACAACGGAAGAAGGCGGCCATCGCCCGCTGGCTCGCTACCAGGGAGGGACAACGCCTGGTGACGACGACCCTGACCGCCGATATCGCCACGCTCTATTACGAATTGCTGGCCCTCGACAACGAACAAAAAGTATTGACTAAAAATATCCAGCTGCAGGAGAACGCATTGGACATGGTCAGGACGCAAAAGGAGGCCGGCCGCGCGACCGAGCTCGCCGTCCAGCAATTCCAGGCCCAGCTGCTCCACACAAAAAGCCTGCGCTATGCTACTGCACAGGAAATAGTGGAGACAGAGAACCAGCTGAACTTCCTCGCAGGACGCACAAGCCGGCCCATCCAAAGGGATACCTCGCTGCTCAATACCCCCTTGCCCGATTCGCTGTCGGCAGGCCTCCCCTCACAGATGCTGCTGAACCGCCCGGATATCCGCGCAGCAGAGCTCGAGCTCGAGGCCCTCAACGCGGACATAAAAGCCGCCCGCGCAGCCTTCTTCCCATCGCTGACCCTCTCACCCTATGTCGGCTACAACGCGTTCAAGCCAGACCTGCTGTTCAATTCCGGCTCTATCGCGTATGGCGCAATAGGCAGCCTGATGGCGCCCATCTTCAATCGCAACGCCATAAAAGCCGACTACCAGCGGACCATCGCAGAAGGCCGCATCGCCCTCTACGACTACCAGAAAGCCGTGCTGAATGGCTTCCAGGAAGTCACCAGCAGCCTCAAAGGCATCCGGAATTTCTCCGATTATTATGAGCTGCGACAAAAAGAGGCGGCAGCGCTCACCAGCGCTGTAAGAGTCGCAGCCGACCTGTACCGCGTAGGCAAGGCCTCCTATCTCGAAGTGATAACCGCCCAGCGCAACGTGCTGGACGCAGAATTGGAAGTGACACAGGCAAGGAAGAATATCCTGCTTCGCAGCATCAGCCTCTACCGTAGCGTCGGCGGAGGCTGGCGCTGATCAATAACCAGCCGTAAATCGTTGTTTAATATGCTTAGGATGCTCCAGCTCATCGACAATAACCATCGCCAGATCCTCCACCGAGAGAAGACTCTGTCCCTTCTCATCGAACACGGGATTCTCCAGACCGAGACGGTACTGGCCCCTGCGCACACCCGCAGTCTCATGATTCATCAGGATCGCCGGGCTGAAGAAGGTCCAGTCGAGGTCTTTCTCCTTCCTGATCACGTCGAGATAGTCTCGCGCCGCCGTCGCCCCCGGCTTCCACTGGTCCGGGAACTGCGGCGTATCCACAAGCTGAACCCCCGGCTTGATGTACAGACTGCCGGCCCCGCCAATGACGATCAGCCGCCGAACCCCCGACCTCTTCACCGCCTCCTGTATGGCCCCAGCGCCACGCATAAAGTCGGCATAGATCTCCGGATTCGTCCATCCCGGGTTGTACGCGCTGACAACCGCGTCATGCCCCTTCAGAAGCCCAGCCATTTCATCGATATTGAATACGTCCCCCCGGACTCCCCCTTGCTCTGGATGACGCGAGATAGCGGTAACAATATGTCCCCTGTCTGCTAATTCCCGGGCGATGGCTTTACCAACAAAACCACTGGCCCCGATCAATGCAATTTTCATAATTTCAGTAATTAAGTTACTTTTAGAGAGTTAAAGTTACAGACAAACCACCCGCACTTCCAAGAAGGCACACGCGCGAAACCCAGTAACTACCAGGTAACTAATACTGTACATCAACACACTACAATGAAAAAAATTACAGAAAAAAATACGCCGCTCACCCTCGTTCCCCCCACCGATGCCACTACCCCAACCCTCGAACCCCCATTCGACGCCGTCAACTGCCCCGTCCGCCAGGTCCTCGACCGCTTCGGCGACAAATGGTCCATCCTCGTCATCATCCTCCTCGGAGACCGCGGCAAGCTCCGTTTCAACGAGCTGAGCAACGCCATCGGCGACATCTCCCAAAAAATGCTGACCGTAACCCTGCGCAGCCTCGAAGCCGACGGCCTCGTAACAAGAAAGATGTACCCCGAGATCCCTCCCCGCGTCGAATACGACCTGACCCCGCTGGCCCAAAGCCTGCTCCCCCTGATAAAAGATATGGTCAAATGGGCCGACGCCAACATCGGAGAGATCCAGGAGAACCGCCGCCGTCACACCGAACGTTCCCTCTCCAAAACCTGACCCGCGTCCCCCCGGCGCGACTAGCCACCGGCTGTCCCGCGTCCCCATCGCGACCGACCACGCGTCCCCGTCGCGACCGACCACCGGCTGTCCCCCGTCCCCCGGCGCGAGCGACCACTCGTCCCCCCGGCGCGACCAGCCACCGGCTGTCCCGCGTCCCCCGAACAAAAAATCAAATCCCCGCTAAGACTAGCAGGGATCCATTAACCAAAACCAGCAGTGATGCCAGCTCAATCGGTAAAGTCCACATTCGGACGCTTATTATTTTTCGTCATTAAATAATAAATCGGTATCCCCAGCAACACGATCCCCAACCCCGGCCACGTGAACTTAGGCGTAAACACAAAAAGTGACACACATATCGCCCCCGCCAGAATAATATACAACATCGGCAGCACCGGATAGCCAAAAGCCTTATACGGTCGCGCCAGATCAGGCCGCTTCTTCCGCAGCCTGAAGATCCCAATGATCGTCAGGATATAGAAGATAAGCACCACGAATATGACGTACTGCAGCAATTCATTGTACTTCCCGCTGAGACAAAGCACCGAAGCCCAGATACACTGCATCCACAACGCCCGCCCGGGCACCGCATTCCGGTTGAGCACACCTACCTGCCGGAAGAAGACACCGTCCTTCGCCATCGTATAGTAGACACGCGCCCCCGCCAGAATAAGCCCATTGTCACAGCCAAAGGTCGATATCATCAGCAGGATAGCCATCACCAGCGTCCCGCTGCCGCCAAAGATCCGCAAAGAAGCCGTCACCCCCACCCGGTCATTCTCCGCATTGGCGATCGCATCCATCGGCAGGACATTTATGTACATCAGATTCGTCGCTACATAGATGACCGTCACGATCATCGTGCCCAGAAAAAGGCTCAGCCCGATATTTCGCTGCGGCCGCTTGATCTCCCCGGCAATGAACGTAACATTGTTCCAGGAATCGCTGCTGAAAAGACTCCCCACCATGCTCGCCGCGATCGCCCCGAAAGCAGCCATGCCCATATACGGCACGATCGAACCACCCTCTAATTTCCCTAATCTAAAACCCGTGCTCCAGTTGGCCCGCGCCACACCTTTATCCGCCGCCAGCAAAAACCCAAAGATGACCAGACCCGCCAGCGCCACGATCTTCGTCATAGTAAAAACGGTCTGGATCACCTTCCCCTCCTTCACGCCCAGGGTATTGATATACGTTAGCCCAACGATCAGCAGGATCGACATGACCTGTGCCGCAGATACCCGCAGGAAGCCCAGATCGAGCAAAACATGCTGCTCGCCGATACCCGGAAAGATATACGCCGCGAACTTCGAGAAAGCCACTCCCACCGCAGCGATCGACCCCGCCTGGATGACCGCAAAAAAGCTCCAGCCAAACAGGAATCCGGTCAGCGGATTAAAGGCCTCCTTCAGATATACATACTGCCCGCCGGCCTTCGGGAACATCCCGCTCAGCTCCCCATAGCTAAGGGCCGCCGTCAGGGTAAGCAACCCCGTCAACGCCCATATGACCACAAGCCAGCCCGCCGAACCTACATTCCGGGTTATATCCGCGCTGACGATAAAGATACCAGACCCGATCATCGAGCCGACAACGATCATCGTCGCATCGAGCAGGCCTAGCGACTGCTTAAATTTTTCCTCTGCCATTACGCAAATGTTTTCTCAGGACGGATGGAGAGATAGTCGGGCAGCGAGGGCCGGGTAGCCACAGACTCCCCGATGACCTTCAGAATTCTTTCTCTTTCCTTCCCCTCCAGCGGCAGCCGCGGAGCGCGAACGTACTCACTGCCGATACCCGTCTGCACCTCGGCCAGCTTGATATACTGTACCAGCTTGGTGTGAATATCCAGTTCCAGCACCGGCATGAACCACCGGTAGATCGCCAGCGCCTCTTCGATACGACCGGCCTTCACAAGACGATAGACAGCCACCGTCTCCGCCGGGAATGCGCATACCAGACCCGCGACCCAGCCGTCGGCGCCCATCAGCAGCTCTTCCATCGCCAGCGTATCCACGCCGCACAGTATCCTGAGACGATTGCCAAACCGGTTGAACATCCGCGTCACATTGGACACATCCCGCGTCGACTCCTTCACGGCCTGGATATTCGGACACTCGATCAGCTCTTCGAACATATCCAGCGTCACCTCGATCTTGTAGTCCACAGGATTGTTATAGATCATGATGGGCAGGTCGGTAGACTGCGCAACGGTCTTAAAATAGGTCACCGTCTCACGATGATCCGACTTATAGCGCATCGGCGGCAGCATCATCAGCCCCTTCGCGCCCCAGGCCTTCGCATTGTCCGCCAGCTGCAGCGCCTCCCGCGTCGAGCCCTCGGCTATATTCAGCACCACCGGCACCCTGTCCTCCACAGCCTCGACCGCAAACTTCACGAGCCGCTCTTTCTCCTCAAAAGAAAGCACACTGGCCTCGCCAAGACTCCCCCCGAGAATGATCCCGTCCACGCCGGAAACCAGCTGAAATTTCAGGTTCTTATCGAATAGCTTAAGATCCAGTTCGTCCCTGGATGTAAATTTGGTAGTTAGCGCAGGGAAGACCCCTTTCCAGTCCATAGCCATAAAATCTTTTTTTCAAATGTATTGATAAGACAACTTCAACGTATATTGGTTTTTAATCAATTCTGCACAGATATTAACCTTCATAATTCCCCCTCATTCCTGTGAGGCGGCTCCACTCCCAATAAATGTCTTACAAAGAAATCTCTCCTCTCCACCCTCCCGTACGGTCCCCCATCGGTATGATCAGACCCCGGCAACGGCAGGAATTCAAAGGTCTTCCCCGACTTGATCAGCGCATCCGCTACCCGGTAGGTCGACTCCGGCGGCACATTGTTATCCGCCTCACCCACCATCAGCAGCAGATCACCCCGAAGCCTCCACGCATTGGTGACATTCGACTGCTCATCATAGTGCTTGCCGACCGGGTATCCCATCCACTGCTCGTTCCACCACTGCTTGTCGATCCGGTTGTCGTGACAGCCGCACGAGCTGACAGCCGCCTTGTAGAAATCGCCGTGAAAAAGGAGCCCGCCCAGTGAGTTCTGCCCCCCGGCCGAGGTCCCGTACAAGCCTACCCGGTCGATATCCGCATAGGGGTATTTCGCCGCCATCGCCTTTATCCACAGGATACGGTCCGGGAATCCGGCGTCTGCAAGGTTATGCCAGCACACGTCATGAAAAGCCTTGCTCCGGTTGGCCGTTCCCATCCCATCGATCTGCACCACGATAAACCCCATCTGCGCAATGCTCTGCATCTCTCCGTATCTCCCCGTAAAATCCTTGGGCACAAAGGCATCCTGCGGACCGGCATAGATATTTTCGATCACAGGATACCGCTTGGTGGGATCAAAATCGACAGGCCGCACGATGATACCCCAGATATCGGTCACGCCATCCCTTCCCTTCGCATGAAAGGGCTCGGGCAGCTGGAAACCCGCCGCCAGGTAGGCAGAGGCATCCGCCCGCTCAACTTCCAGCACCTTCTTCCCGTCAACCGTCCGGTGAAGCTCGGTCACAGTAGGCACGTTGATCTCCGAGCAGGCATCCAGATAGAATTTCCTGTCGGGAGAGTAGCTGACGATATGGTTTCCTTTTGCAGGCGTCAGGCTGACCAGGTGACTCCCGTCAAAGCCGATACGATAATAATGGATATAGTAGGGGTCTTCACCCGGATTCATGCCGCTTGCGGAAAACCATATCTCCCGCCTTTTTGCGTCGACACTGTCGATATTGCGGACGATCCAATTCCCCTTTGTCACTTCCGCCTTCTGATTGCCCGTCAGCAGGTCCACCAGGTAGAGATGCTGCCAGCCGTCCTTCTCCGAGGTCATCAGCAGCTCGTTCGTCTCCGGCAGATAATAAGTGAACAGTCGCGACTCATAGATAAAAGTATTGGTCTTCTCATCGACGACGGTTCTGGTCTCCCCGCTCGTTGCATCCACCTCGATGACCCTGAAACGCTGATGCCCCCGCTCGACACGCTCGAACGTAAAATACCTGTCCTCCCGCACCCGCCAGTGCAGCTCCGGCGCACCAAAGAAATCCAGCGCCGGTGTGTTCACCTTCGTCGTCTTCTTATCCGAAGGCCGGAAAAGGAACATCTCATAGGTCGTGAACGGGTCCCCCGGCTGCTTGTACGGCCGCTGCTTCAGCACGCCCCGCGTAGTACCCGCGACAGAAGAGAGCACATAGTAGACCGCTGAATCTTTGACCGGCGAAATATGATAACCGACAACATATTTGCTGTCCGGCGACCAGGCCAGCTGCCCATACGGCCTGTCTTCGTTGCCATCATGAGTAAACGCTACCGCATCCCCGCCATCAGCAGGACGTATATACACATTATTATCCCTTATGAAAGCTACCCACTGCTTGTCGGGCGATACGGAGTCGGTCGCAAAAGACGCCCAGCGACGCCCCGTCCATCGCGTAAATCCCGTTCTCCTCGTTGTCGTATCCTTCGGCTCCGCATCCAGCTTCTTTCTCGTGCCATGCACGACATCCACATAGATGTACTCCCTGGCGCTATCCCTGTTGATGATATTCCGGTACCAGAACGAAGTATTGTCCTCCGACCAGTGCGGCCGCACCGTCGCCTTGAAAATGCTCCGCGTCGCAAGACTGTCGAGCACCCTGGCCCTCCGGTACCTGTCCAATATCTCCGATCTCGAGGGTTGATAAGCCGTTCCTCCGACCGGAAGAGGCCGATAAGGCTGGGCATACCCCGTCAGGAGGGCAAAAAGAAGCCCTCCCTGCACAAGCAGTAGTTTCTTCATTATATCGTAGTTTAAATTAGTCGAACCGCTCCACAGCAAATGGAGCCAGATCAATACTCGGCTTCACCCCATCGACCAGCTCCCTCACAAGCAGCCCCGAACCTGCACCCAGGCTGAGCCCCAGCATAGAATGCCCCGTCGCGATCACGACGTTATTGTACTTCTTTATTCGCCCGATATAGGGCAGCCCGTCCGCAGAACAGGGCCTGTAACCATACCATATTTTCTCCACCGGCGGCATCGGCACGTCGAACTCAGGGAAGAAACGCTTCACCGCATTCAGTATCCCCTGCACGCGCGCATACCGGGGAGGCGTATTCGTAGACGTGATCTCCATCGTCCCTCCGAACCGTATTTTGTTGCCGTCCATCGGCGTTATTGCAGCCCTGCCCTCCACCAGTATGGCAGGATAGTTCAGTCTATAAGGTGAGTCCTCCAGAGTCAACGAATAACCGCGCCCCGGCACCAGCGGCAGCTTCGTTCCCAGCAGCGCCGCCATCTCCCGGCTCCACGAACCCGTAGCAATGACCACCTGGTCCGCCTCAAAAGCCCCCTTCGACGTCACCAGCCGCGAAACCCTCCCGCCATCCGTCTCGATCTTCCTCACCTCCTCCCCCGCCAGCAGCTCTACACCAGCCTCGGTCAACAGGTTGATCAACCCCCTCATCAGCTTGTCGGGATAGAGGTGCGCGTCGCACTTGAAGAAAATAGCGCCCTGTCCGTTGACTTTCGTGTGCGGCTCCTTCGCCTGAAGGGCGGTCGCATCCAGCAGCTCCACATCCAGTCCCAGCTCATGCGCCTTCTCGACCGTATGATGCGCATGCTCCGCAGCAGCATCGGTCTGAAATATCTCAAGCAACCCCTTGTGCTGATAGGCAAACTCAAAATGCGGCAGCGGAAGCCAGGTATTCTCGTATTCGTGCTGGCTCAGCAACGCAATATCCCGCAACGGCACCGCCGACCGGTCCACATGCGCCGCATTGGCGCTCTTCATAAATTTCAGCCCCCAGTCGATCAGCGACCTGCTCAGCCTCGGCTGGACATAAAAGGGACTCCGCGAGTTCAACATCCACTTCAACCCCTGTCGCACAATACCCGGCGTAGCCAGCGGAATAAAATGACTGGGACACACATAGCCGCAATTGCCATAAGAGCAATTGTCCATAAAATCAGATCGTTCCAGTACTGTAACAGAATGTCCGGCCTTGTGCAGATAATAAGCAGAGCTCAATCCAATAATACCGCCGCCAATGACGACTACGTTTTTCTTCATTCAACAAAAATAAGCGCTATTGTAACTCACCACCCCGCAGCCTCATACACTATTTTTAACCGTTTTTTAGTCATTATTACCCCCGCCCCACCCTCCGCGGACCCACCTCCTACCTTTCGCGGACCCCACCTCACACCCCCTCCGCTACTCCGGGGCTCAAGCCCGCGGCGTGCCGCGCAAGCCACCTTTCGCCCGTCGCCCCATAAAAGAACTACCGCCCATCCCGGCCCCAGCACAACTTTGTTCAAAAGCTCATCTTTAGTAGGGCGAACAGTGGCGGCGTGGTTCACGCCGTCGGGCAAAATAGCCCCGAACTAACCATATTTTAACCACCTTTTACCCGATTTTAATAATCTGCTGACAATATCCGCAAATTCGGTAAATTCATACAAATGTCACATTAAGGTCACTATTTCTTAACCATTCTGCCAAAACTACACAGCGATGAAAGTACTGCAATTCACCATTCCAGTGCCGCACGACAAGACCGTCATCGTGCAAAAGGATGAGCTTCCCCACTTTTATCCGCATTTGCACAGGCACCAGGAGATCCAGCTGACCTGGATCCAGCAGGGAGAGGGAACCCTGGTCGCCGAAAACAACATGTACGCCTTCCGGTCCGGGGAGATTTACTGGCTGGGAGTCAACCTGCCACATGTTTTTAAAAGCGACCCTTCTTACTTTTCACCCTCCAGCCGAAAAAAAGTCCAGACCCTCAATATCTTTTTTAACGTCAAGGGACAGCTGGATAGCTTCTTCGATCTTCCGGAGATAAAGAACCTGAAGAACTTCCTCCTGAACCAACAGTCCGGATTTAAAGTGCCACCCCAATACACCGCCGACGTGGCGGAAAAGATGGTCCTCATCCAGAACAGCACCGGAGTCGACCAGCTCATCCATTTCATCGAGCTGCTCAAACAGCTGAGCTCCTTCTCGGAACTGCAGCCCCTGTCCTCCTGCGCCCAGCCCGCCGCCTACAGCGAACACGAAGGCATCCGCATCGGAACCATCTATAATTTTATAATGCAGCAGTATGACAAACCCATCACCCTGGAAGACGTGGCCAAACAGGCGCACATGACACCCCAGGCCTTCTGCCGCTATTTCAAAAAACATACCCTCCACACATTCGTATCCTTCCTCAACGAGGTCCGCATCAACGAAGCCTGCAAAAAACTCACCGACGGCAACTACGACAGCATCGCCACCGTCGCCTACAACTGCGGCTTCAACAGCATCACCAACTTCAACCGCGTCTTCAAGAGCGTCACCCGAAAATCCCCAAGCGAATACGTCGAATCTTATTTGACCAACGTGGCCTCCGCGTGAGTAAAAGGTCCTCCGGACCCTTTATTCACGCCCGCCGGAATTTGGCTTCCGCAGGAGCCAAATTCCGGCCATAAAAAGATTTCATCAGTAATATCTATCTTCCTCCCCCGGGACAGTGCTCCCGGAGATAGTCAGTGAACAAATGCGACAGATGCAGCGACGTACCCTCTCCTTCATTGATGGCGTGCGTCCTGTTCGGATATACCATGACCTGGAACTTCCGGTCATATTTTACCAGCTCGTTGATCAGCATCTCCGTACCCTGGTAGTGCACATTATCGTCCCCCGTGCCATGAACGATCAGCAAATTCCCCCTCAGGTTCTTCGCATGAGACAGCGGCGAGCCATTCACAAAATCCTCCCGGTTCTCCTGCGGAAGACCCATATACCGCTCCTGGTAGATATTGTCGTAGAGCAGCTGATTCGCGACCGGCGCGATTGCGATACCCGTCTTATAGATCTCCGGATACTGGAACAGGAGATTCAGCGTCGTGCTCCCCCCACCCGACCAGCCGTGTACCGCGATCCTGCTCGTGTCCACCCAGGGCCACTGCATGATCTTCTTCGCCGCCATCGCCTGATCCCGGATATTGATGATCCCGATCTTCCGGTAGATCGCCTTCCTCCACGCAGCTCCCTTGGGCGCAGGCGTCCCCCGGCCGTCTAACGATATCTGAATATATCCGTCTGCCGCTATATCTCCGGCATACAACCGCGTTCCCTGACCGCCGGCGACATCCTTCACCGTAGCGCTCGCAGGCTCGGTATAGACCATAAAAAGAACGGGATATTTCTTCGTGCTGTCAAAATCCTTGGGCAATATCATCCACCCATCCATAGTGACATCGTCTTCTGTAGTGATCTGGAAGAACTTCACCGGATACTTCGGATGACCCGCTCCCCGCCCCGCAACCGGCTCGTTGACCTTAATGCTCTTATGAGCCGGCAGGCTCACCCATTCCGACACCGACTCGTAAAGATGATTGGAGAAATTATGCGTGGCGTACGCCGCCGTCGGCGAGATAGTATAGTTGTGCGTCCCCTTCTGCCCCGCTGGCGACACCAGCTCCAGCTTCCCCTTTCCATCCAGCGCAACGCGATAGAGATACTGCTGCGTCGCATTCTCCGGAGACGCCATAAAATAGACATATCCTCCTTTTTCATCGATGGCATTCGTCCGGATAAGATCATAGTTCCCCCTGGTCAGCAACACTTCTTTCTTCCCGTCCCGGCTGATCCGGTAGATATGCCGCCAGCCATCCTTCTCGGAAACCCAGAGAAAGTCCTTTCCGCCGTTGACCCATTCCCATCCCGCTATATCATCGCTCCAGCGCTCTTTTGTATCGATCCAGGCCTTGTCGGTCTCTTCATAAATAGAACGCGCCTCTCCCGTCGCCGCACTGCAGATAAAGACCTTTGCCTCGTTCTGCTTCCGGTTGAGCTGCTCGACCACCAGCTCGCTGCTGTTATCCGCCCACTCCATCCTCGGTATATAGTGCTGACGGCTATCGCCAGGCACCTGCATCCAGACAGTCTTCCCCGTTGCCAGCGATACCACGCCCACCTTGCACGGCGAAGGGTCCTGCCCGGCCTTGGGATATTCTACCGGGACCGTGAAGGGGTACAGCGAGTCCGTATTGTCGATCATCAGGAAATTCCTGATCTGGTTCGCGTCCAGCTGCCAGTAGGCTATGCTCTTGCCATCGGGACTCCAGCGAAATCCATCGCGGCACCCAAACTCCTCTTCATAAGCCCAGTCAAAGGTCCCGTTGATCAGCCTGAACGTTCCATCCGTGGTCAACGCAGTCACCGCGCCGGAAGCCAGATCCTCCACATAAATATTGTGCTCGCTCGTATACGCCACCTTCGTTCCGTCGGGCGACAGCTTGGCAAACATCAGCGACGAAGCAGGCCTGCTCTTCCCCACCTGCTTGAGCACATGCGACGCCAGATCGAGCACCCAATAATTTCCTCTGGTATTCAGCCGCCACACTTTTTTACTATTAGTATACACCAGCACCTTCTGACCATCATCGCTAAAGCTGAAACCCTGCACAGCCAGCGGCTTCGCATCCACCACTACCACCCGCTGAAAACCGGGCAGATCATACCTCACTATCACCCCGTCCTCCACCGCATAATAGCTCTTCCCATCCGCACCCCACTTGACACCGCCCCCGCCACGCTGGGCATACACCGAACCACATAACAAAAACAACCAACAAAAAATGATCTTATTCATAGTTTACAATTAATGCGCCACACCGGCTTTGACCCCAATGTAATACATATTTTTTATACCTTCTTCGGTAACAAGCGCCGCTTCATCCCCCTTCAGCTCCGTCGTCTTCCACTGATCGGTCGGCGCCAGCCGCAGCCTCGTCCCGCCGCTTCTCAATACCAGCGGCAGGTCAAACCCGGCCACACAGTTGCTGTATCTGTAGGTCACCTTCTTATGATCGTCACTAAAATAGTACTCCAGGTCCGGTATCTGCGTCGTCCGCAAATACTGATCAAAAACCTTCTGGTAATCAAACCCGGCCTTATCCGACACATAGTGCTCCACCTGCTGCGTCGTCACCGTCTGATGATAAAAGTCCTTATTCAATCCCCGCAATATCTGTCTCCACTTTTCGTCGTTGTCGATGCTATGCCGGATAGCCTGCAGCATATTCCCTCCCTTCGGATACATGTCGCCGCTGCCCTGCTCGTTGACCCCATACCGGGCGACCACAGTCCTGTCATTTCGGATCCCCCGCCGGGTAGCGATATTATATTCGTTCCCGGCTTCTTTACCCCACATATAGTCTACAAAAAGGGTCTCGCTGTAATTCGTAAACCCTTCATGCACCCACATATCGGCAAGGTCCTTCGTCGTCAGGTTGTTACCGAACCACTCATGCCCGCTCTCATGGATGATGATAAAATCATACATCATCCCGTATTTCGACCCGCGTCCCCTGTACCCAAAGGCATAGTTATTCCCATAGGCCACGGCGCTCTGATGCTCCATACCGGTATGCTGAACATCCACCAGCTTGTAGCCGTCCTCATAGAAGGGATAAGGCCCGAACCAATGCTCATGCGCATGCAGCATATTATGTACCTGCTCCGGCATATAGTCCTTCGCCCTCTTCAGATTATAGTCGAGCACCCAGTAGTCGAGATCGAGATGCCCCTTCTCTCCCTGGAAGTCTTCGTGGAAGCTCACATATTTACCGATATATGGGATCAGACAATAGTTGCTGATAGGATTCACGACCGCCCATTTATAGGTCGTCGTGCCGTCACCATTGGACTTCTTATATTGCAGCCTGCCATTGGCGACACCCACCAGCGTATCAGGCACGATCATCGTCACAGAACCACCTTTGTCTGGCTCGTCGTACTGCAGGTCCTTACAGGGATACCAGAGCGACGCCCCCATCCCCTGACAGGTGACGGTCATCCACGGACGCCCCAGCGAGTCCTTTGCAAAGGTCCACCCCCCGCTCCACGGCGGCCGGACACTCTCGTGCGGGAGCCCCGAAAAATAGGCCTGCACAGTATTCACAGATCCCACCTTCTGCCTGGGCGTCCGCACATGCCAGACATTCCCTTCCTGCGCGAACGAAAGCTGCTCCTTTCCATTGAGAACAACGCTATCGATATGCAGCGCTGCCTGCAGGTCCAGCTGCATCCCCGGCTGGTCCTCGCTGATCACCTTATAGGTAATAAGGTCGCTGCCCGGCGCCGTCTTCGTCAGAAGATCCGGCTTCACGGTAATATCATAACGCTGCACATCCCACCAGGCCCGCTCGGGCGTAACGCTGCCGCGTAGCGTATCCGCATGCGTAAAGACCTTATTTTGTCCATACCCACCAACTGGCACAACCAGCAAAACAAAAACAAAACACCGTACTATGTTCATACTCTGATTTTACCGCGCAATTTTACTTCATCCAAAATAACTTGGTAGTCACCTGGTCCGTCCCACCCATCGCCTGCACCGCCGCAGTATAATTGACCTTATTCGCCGACTGCTCAGCCAGTGGGTAATACAACCGCAACGGCATCGGCGAAATAGCCCCGAACGGCGGATTGATCGTATTGATGTCCGGATACCCCAGCCGACGAATCGAGGTCCACGCCTCCCAGCCCCTGTTATAGCAGGCGATCCAGTGCTGATACCCGATCTTCTGCTTATAGCTCCCCGCAGCCGTCCCATAAGCTACCGAAGGCTGAGCCAGATACGTGGCCGCATCCGTAGCGCTTCCCCCCCAGTACTGGATAGCCGCAGTAACACCTGCATTATAATGATCCGACGCCGTGCCCGTCACCGGAAAACCCCGCTCGACCGCCTCGGCCAGCAGGAACTCCGTCTCCGAGTAGTCCAGCAACACTCCCGGGAACGTCGGCTGCAGCATCTGATCCGAGAACGTAGAAAATCCGATATACGAATTGCCCGCACCCGGCTGTCCCCCCAGGTAAGCCCCATTCACCTTCGTGAAATACAACGGTAGCCTCGGGTCATTCCAGGCCACCATCTGGCTCACCAGCGTATTCGCCGGACAGTTGTCATGCCGACCGCTGTTGATCGCCGCCTGCCAGATGGGATTGGTATTCCCGGTGGGAGACTTGTCATAGGTCAGCGTCGCGTTGTCCGAATTGGACGTAAAAACTCCCGCAGCCACAGCCTCCTGCACCTTCTTGCTCGCCGTCGCTGGATCCGTATCCGCCAGCAACATCGCCATCTTCAGTTTTAACGTAGCCGCAAACTTCTTCCACGAAGCCACATTCCCGAGATAAACCCTGTCCGCAGCCCCCATCGCACCCGCCGACACATTCAGCCCCGCTATACAGGTATCCAGCCTCGTCAACAGGTCCGCAAAAACGGTCTTTGCATCGTCATACTTCGGAAAAGGCACCGTCCTGTTCACCGCCTGGGTATAAGGAATATTTCCATATGTCGTAACCAGCAGGTTAAAGGCATAGATCTCGAGCAGATCGGTAATGATCAGGTCGTTCTTCAGAATATCCGCCGTAGGCGCCGTAACCCCAAAATTCGCCTTTGCATTGTAAAGATTGCTCAGCACGTTACCGCTGCTGTAGCCGCCGTACATCTGGCTCCAGAAATTGTCCGGAGAATTGTACTGCGTCAGGATATACTGCGCCTCCGACGTATAGGTGATCTCCGTCCAGGTCTGCGCAAAATTCCGGAAAGGGTCCGTACTGCCCGACGTCGAAGTGATATCGTCTACCAGGTTCTTCTCCCCCGCCAAAAAAACGGTTGCCGCAGGTACCGTGATCGCCGCCTTCTGGTTCGTATTCAGGTCCTGGATATTCTTCGTACAGGACGAAACCGCAACCAGAACAGCTATATAAAGTAGTTTTCGCATAGTAATGTCATTTTAGAATTTGCCGGGGACCCACTTTTCCAAAAATTAGCGTGCCCCGGCAAATACGCTAATGATTGTCCTTCGGACGAGTCCCTTCCAGGGCCTCAAAATTTAGCTCTTACATTAAAACCAAAGGTCCTGAACACGGGATACGAACCCGACTGAAAACCCATGGAGGCATTCGCGCCATAAGACCCGCTGATCGGCACCCCCTGCTCAGGGTCGGCATCCGGCAGATTCTTATGTATGATCCAAAGATTCCGGCCCGTCAGCGACAGATCGATACCCTTTACAAAATGCCACTTGCTGATCATAGCCCCGGGCACCGACCACGTAATGGCCACTTCCCTGAGCTTTACATAACCCGCATCGTAGACATATTCCTGCGCCACTTCCTGGTTATCCGAGCTGAAGGGAAACTTCTTCTTGTTGATATCCGACGCATCGACCAGTTTCGTATTGGGCTTGCCATCCGCCGTAACACCCTCCATCAGATACCCACCCCCGTCTGACAGCGGCGAACGAACCGGCTTGCCGTTCTTATTAAAACCCGCCGTATGAGGCGTCAGCCCCGCACTGGCGGCATAGTCGAGGTCCAGATCATAGACATCCCCACCCTTCTTGATATCGATCAGGAAATTCAGCGCGATCGACTTATACCTTAGCGTATTGTTGATACCACCGATCCACTTGGGACTGATATTCCCGATATCCGTCAACGCATTCGGCTGCTTGACATAATAGCCCGACGTGTCTACCAGCGGCTTGCCGTTCAGGTAGGTGAAACCGGTTCCCCGCAGCACCCCATACGGATGCCCCTTTTCCGCGACCAGCTGCACGCTGTTCTGGTACTTGGCGATGATAAAGGACGGCTGGTTGTTATACAGCGAGATGATCTTGCTGGTATTCTTCGCCCAGTTGATATTCATATCCCAGGAGAAGCTGCGCGTCTTCACCGGCGTCAGGCTCAGCTGGACTTCGAATCCGGAGTTTTGGATGGTGCCGCCGTTCACATAGAACTGGGAGTAACCGCTGGCCGTAGAGACATTTATCGGCGTGATCTGATCGATCGACTGCGCATGATAATAGGTCACATCCGCACCCAGCCGGCCCTTCAGGAAACTGACCTCCGCCCCTATCTCATAGGTATGGTTCATCTCGGGCTTCAAATTGGGATTGTTATTGGTCGTCGGCGAATTGAAAACGGTCTGTCCGTTGAAGGGCGCCGCCGCAACATAGGTGTTCTGCAGACTGAAATAGGGCGCATCATTACCTACCGCGGCATAGTTGACCCTTAATTTACCGTAGGTCAGCCAGGGCGCATCCACCAGTCGGGAGAAGACCCAGTTGGCGGCTACAGAAGGATAGTAGTAGGTATTGCTTTTGGTTGGCAGCGTAGAAGCCCGCTCCCTCCTGATCGTTCCATCCACCGTGATCATCTCCTTATAGGCGACCGTGGCTCCGGCAAAGATCCCGTCTATCTCTTTCCGGTAGTAGTTCTCCGTCGGGGCGTTGGGAGTGTTCACAGAGTTGGCCAGCGCAAAAAATCCGGGTACGACCAGTCCTCCATTGGTAGCCATCGACGTACCGGATAGATTGTCCTGCCGCACGTTGCCACCCAACAACGCCTTCACATTGAATTTCTCGCCGATGTTCTTGTCAAAATTGACCAGCAGGTCGTAGTTCGTCTCGCTGTAGTTGGTCAGCGTCTTGGCATACAACGGCGTACCCGCGCTGCCGACATCATACCTCGCTTCGATTATCTGGTTGTAATCGTCCTTCGACACCCGGCCAAGGATATTGAGGAAGCTGCCTATCTTATAGTTGACAAACACATTCCCGAAATAGCGATCCCGGCCGTCCGACTCGAAGTTCTTATAGCGGACCCAGTAGATGTTATCGTGATAGGCCGGCTTGACGATATTCCCCGGCGCATTGGTCGTATAGCCCCCCAGCCAGTTCCAGGTCGCATTGCTCTGCGTACGGAAAAAATCCGCCTTCTGCGCCTTGAGATCGATACCCGTCTCCCACCACTGACGGAAGTCGGTCATCGGGTTGATCTGCGTCCCATTGCCGCCGTAGTAGCCAAAACCATATCGGCCGATCGCATTGATATCCGAATAATTGAACTCCCCACCCACCGTCAGGTTGGGTAACAGATTGTGGGTAACGCTCAACGTCAGCAGGTTCTTCGCCTCATCGCTGTTCGGCAGATACCCCCTGTCATTGCTATGCGTAAATCCCATTTTAAAGGTCCCCTTCTCGCTGCCTCCGTCCGCAAACACGCTGGTGCTCGTCGACACAGGGGTCACAAAATAATCCGTCGGCTTGTAGTGCGCCGCCGGCCGCCAGGGAGTCGCCTTCCCATAGTTGGGATTGCCCGGGGAAAAAGCATCCCATTGATAGACCATCAGGCTGGGGTCATAGGCCGGCCCCGTCATCTGGTCGACATCCGTCTGCACGATCAGCACGTTATTCCCCCCGCTGTTGAAGATCGGCTGATAATAGAAAAAGGGATTGGGGTTCCCCGTCCCCCCGCCCGAAGCGCCATATCCTTCGCCATACTGCGTCTGATACTGCGGCAGCGTACTCTGATCCGGCGTCCCGACATTGACGCCAAAATTCACCGAGACCCCCAGTCCTTTATTAAGACGCGACCCCTTCTTGGTAGTGACGAGAATAACCCCGTTCGAGCCGCGGCTTCCATAAAGCGCCGAGGCAGCAGCGCCTTTCAGCACGCTGATCGACTCGATATCGTTCGGGTTGATATCCGATGCATTGTTCCCAAGATCGTAGTAGCCCTGCCCCGACTGGTTATTGGTCGAAAGATTGCTGTTATCATACGGCACTCCGTCTACCACGAACAACGCCTGGTTGGTCTGCGTCAGCGACTTCATACCCCGCAAAATGACGTTATTGGACCCACCCATGGTATTGCTCGAAGTGATCTGCAGACCCGCGACCTTACCCGACATATTGTCGACAAAGTTCGTATTCATCGTCTTGGTAACCGCATCACCCGATATCTGCTGGGTCGCATAGGCGACAGAGTTCTTCGTTCTTTTGATCCCCAGCGCCGTAGTGACCGTCACCTCATTCAGCGACTGCGCATTCCTTCCCATCACGACGTTAATGGTCTCCCTGTTCCCGACCCTGACCTCGAGATCGGAAAAACCGATATTGCTGAACAGTAGTACATCGGAGGGAGAGGCAGATATCTTAAAAGTCCCGTTCTCGTTGGTTGCAACACCGGCCTTGGTAGCTCTCAGCCGGACGCTGACATTGGGAATAGGTGCACCTGCAGAGTCGGTCACCGTTCCCGATACGGGCCTTCTTTGTGCTTGCGCTTCAAGACACAGCAAAGATGCCATGACAATGCTTAACGCATTGTAGAAGAGTTTTCTCATTGCGACTGTATTTGGTTACCGCCAAATGTAAAAAGCACCGCAAGGCGGTGCTTCATCGATCTTAATCGTTTATGTGCGAAAATTATCTGATAGTAAATTCTTTCTTCAAACGAATATCTGTCGAGCTGCTCCCGATCATCACCTCGAACTTGCCCGGCTCCACAGTCCAGACCATATTCTTATCGAGAAGAGCAAGATCATCCGGATGCAGCGTGAACACCACGGTCTTCTTCTCGCCCGGCGCCAGCGTCACCCGCTCGAAGCCCCTCAGCTGCTGCTCATAAACCGTAACGCTGCTCACCTCATCATGAAAATAGAGCTGCACCACCTCGTCACCTTTTCGGTTACCCGTATTCGTTATATCGACCGAGACGCTGATATCGCCCTGCGGCCGCTGCTGCTCCGGAGTGACTACCAGGTTGCTGTAGGCGAAGCTGGTATAGCTCAATCCGTACCCGAACGGGTATATCGGCCCGAATACGCTCGTCCTGTTCTCTTTCTTATTGCCCGAAGGCTGCGACCCCGGCTTATAGGGAAAGTTCCATTCTATCTCGCCCGTCGTCTTCGGGAAGGTAATGGACAGCCTGCCACCCGGATTGCTCTCGCCGAACAGGGTCTCCGCAATAGCCTGCCCGCCCATGGAATTGGGGAACCAGGCCTCGAGGATCGCCGGTATATATCGGTTCGCCCAGTTGATCGTCAGCGGCTGGCCGTTGACCAGCACCAGCACCACCGGTTTACCCGTCGCCTTCAGCGCCTCCAGCAGTTGCTCCTGGCGCCCGGGAAGGTCCAGACCGGTACGGGACATACCCTCGCCCACCCGCTTCTCATCCTCGCCCAGCACGACTATAATGAGATCGGACTCGCGCCCCTTCTCCACAGCTGTGGCAATATCCGACTGCTCGGCAGCCGTCAACGGCGTGGGAATGATCTCGCTCTCCGGCCAGGCAGAGTCGACCATATCGCAACCCTTCGCGTAGTCGAGCACGATCCCGCTACCAACAGACTTCCCTCCCCTCGAATCCGGGTTAACCCCGATCCCGCTACCAACAGACTTCCCTCCCCTCGAATCCGGGTTCACCCCGATCCCTCCACCCAGATACCCCTTCAAACCCTCAAAGACCGAGATCGGTTCCAGATTCGACGGCCCATAGCGGCTGATCGCATAAGACGTCTCTTTGGCCAGCGGGCCCGTAACCAGTATCTTCTTATATCGTTGCTTATCCAGCGGCAGCAGACCGCTGTCATTCTTCAAAAGGACCAGCGACTCCCGCGCCATCCGGAGCATAAAGTCCTTCGTACGGCCGGGCTTCAGCACCTCGTCCGCTTTCCTGGGATCGACATACGGATGATCGAAAAGCCCCAGACGAAACTTCACCCGCAACACGTCCGCGACCCGCCTGTCCAGCGTCTTCATCGAGAGGCTCCCCTCCTTTACCAGCTCGCGCAGGGGATCGATAAAGACGTTCGGCGGAGTAAAGGTCGTCCTCACGTTCAGCCCCGCCTCGATGACCTGCCGCACCGCCTCCTTATAGCTGTCCGCGACATGGTGCTTGGTAAAAAGATATTCCACCGCGTCGCTGTCGGAGACGACATAGCCGTCAAAGCCGAACCGCTCGCGCAATAATTCTGTCAGGAAATAATAGCTGCCCGTAATAGGAACCCCGTCCCAGTCATTATAGCTGCTCATGACACCCAGGGGATGCGCCTCCTGGATGACCCGCCGGAAAGCGTATAGATATAGCTGATACAGCTCCCTCGGCGCAACGTGCGGATCGGTACGGACGCTGCCGTCCCGGCCCCCCTTGGGAACGCTGTAGACGGCATAGTGCTTCAGCGTCGCCGCCACCCCCTCCTCCTGTATCCCCAGGGTCATTTGCTTCCCCAGTTCGGCCACCAGAAAAGGGTCCTCTCCATATGACTCCAGCGTCCGGCCCCACCGCGGGTCTCGCGCCAGATCGAGTATCGGAGCGTAAACATTGGTATATCCCAGGGCCTTGGCCTCCCGTCCTACAATATCCCCCGCCTCCCGGACCAGCGCCTTGTCCCAGGTGCTGCCGATGGCGATCGGCGCCGGCAATGACGTCGCCCGGTCATGATTCAGACCATGGATGCCCTCATTGGTAAAATCCACCGGTATCCCCAGCCGGGTCTGTTCGATGAACCAGCGCTGAACCGTATTGATCGCCTCCGCATGCCGGCTGAAAGGATAAGAAAGCGTCGTTTGCGCCCTGGCATTTCCCGCCACGCTGTTCAGCTCCTCGTCTATATTGGCAATACCATCCTTCCAGACCTCGTTCTTCCAGTCCGGAACAGGCAGCGAATCCTTCAATACCCGGCCATATCCGTACAAAGTGGCCGTCTGACAGGTCTTCTCCTCCAGGCTCATCTGGCCCAGCAGGTCGATGATACGCCGCTCTACAGGCTGGGCAGGATCCTCAAAAATGTCCTTTCTACCGTTTTTGTTGAAGTCGATCCACCCATCGTGGTACATCGGTTTTGCGCTCTGTCCAAATCCAATAACTAAACTAAAAGTAGCAGCAATCGTTAAAATACCCGGTTTTATTACCATGCTTCATTTTTCTGGAATGCAAGGATAAGGATTATTCCGCTCAGCGATCCCGATATCAGAATAAAATCCTTGCTTTCCAGTTTTAGCACATCATTGATAAAAAGCACCTGGACCAACACCAAAAAAAGGGAAAATGCGATAATGACGAGGCGGCGAAGAGCACCCTTGGACTTCACCTTCATCAGGCACAGTACCGAAATGAAGGAAAAAAAGAGCCCGGAAAGAATAGCCATAATTGAACAGGTTTTTCATGGACAGGATTAAAATACCATGGGTAAAATACATCCCCATCCGCCATTTTACAATAGGAAATTGACGAGGTATTTTCCCCTGCTTCCGCGGCTCACACCCCCTTCCCGGTTCACCCCCCTTCCGCGGCTCACATCCCCTTCCGCGGTTCACATCCCCTTCAACGGCTCACACTCCCTTCCCGGTTCACATCCCCTTCCGCGGTTCACACCCCCTTCCCGGCTCACATCCCCTTCCGCGGCTCACACCCCCTTCCGCGGCCCCCAACCATTCCCTCAGTCTCCACTCGGTCCCCGGCTCACATCCCCTTCCGCGGCTCCCAACCGTTCCCCCAGTCTCCACTCGGTCCCCGGTTCACAACCCCTCCACCAGCTGCGCGGGCTTCACCCCCAGTCCCCTTGCCAGGGCATAAACCACTGTCACCTGAAAATCAACCTCCCCCCTCTCGATCAGGGCAATTTCCTCCACCCCGACCCCGGACCGGACCGCCAGTTCATCGATCGTCAACCCCTGCTGTTCGCGTAAATGTGTAATTCGCTGCCCAAATTTGCGTAAGAGATCGCCCTGCTCCATACAGAAAAAATTTCAAACTGATTGAATATTCAGCTTGATTGGACGCATCGCAGGACCAGACCCCGAAGGGGCCTCAGGAAAGGATAACTATCCTTAATACGGCGGAAAGACGGAAGTAACCAGGCCTTACTCCTGATTCTCATCCCACTTACTCCAGATTCTCACCCCCCCACTTTACTCCTGATTCTCGTAGTCGAGCAGGACCGTAGGATGTGCCTCCAGGGCAACAGCCAATTGCAAAAGCGTAGTAAAGGTAATATTGATCATCCCCTTTTCGATCTTCGCGATCTTGCTATTGTCAATGCTACAGGCATACGACATTTCACGGAGACTAAGACCTTTGTCCTTGCGGAGCTTTCTCAAATTTTCTCCGAATCTTTTTAATACCTTTTTGTCGGTGGGAGTAATCATACTTTATGCTATGGTAAGCCTAAGTTGGACGATTTTTTGAAAAGAGCTGAGGTCTTTTAAGTCCGCAATTCAAACTTAATAATTTGTTCATCACAAACTCTCTGTCCCAACACTGATCGCGCCCCTACCTGATATCAATAATCGATCTTGATATCGGTGATCTTCCGGGGCAGCCATACCTGCATCTCATCATTGCCTCTGTTGCACCACGTGTAATAAGGAATAGCGGTCACTGACCTTTGTTCTGTACGGACACTATAGCCATCCGAAGAGACCGTCACTGTCGGCAGCGTCCCTTTCAACGCAACTACCTGCTCCGAAAGGATGGTGTCCCGTACAGGACTGAAAGCCGCCGCATCGGGTAATAGAATATTCCAGGCCTGTCCGCTATTGTCGGCCCCCTCCACACAATAGATCAACGGCCCCCGCTGCAAAGCGACACGCCCCCTATCCGCTTTAACCTGCGCCGAAGCCTCCACCCGTTTTATATCCATCGGCAGATTCAGCTCAACCCTGTCCCCTCTCTTCCAGCTCCTGTCGATGACAGCATACCCCTTCTCCAGCGTATAGCCCGCCGGACGGCCATTTACGGTTATAGTAAAAGGTTGTACGTCCGCATCGGCGTATTGATACAGTCCACCCGGCGAAGCAAAACCGCGCGCCCACCCGGGGATACGAATATGCAACGCATAACGTATCTTCCTCTCCGGCTGCGTCACCAGCGTCACCCGCCCGCTCCAGGGATAGTCCGTCTTCATCTGTAAGGCGACATCAGTGCTCCCCATCGGAATGGTCGTATTGCTGCCTACGAAGAGATTGACCCATATATCCGATGCCGACTTTGCATAAATATAATTGCCAAGGGACGCAACAAGCCTGGCAATATTCGCAGGACAGCAGGCAGTACCGAACCACTCCCGCCTCCCATAGTTGCCCGTCGAAGCCAGCGGATTTCCATAGAAAAAATGGTCCCCAGTCAGAGAAAGCCCGTCCAGCGCTCCATTATATAGACTCTTTTCGAGAACGTCGATATACTGCCCCTCACCCGTCAGCGAGTTCATCCGTTGATTCCAGAATACCATCCCCACTGACGCACAGGTCTCGCAATAGGCCTGCTCATTCGGCAGGTCATAGTCCGTGCTGAACCCCTCATTGCTTCCCGAAGAGCCGATCCCACCCGTTATATACATATTCCGGTCGACCACATCCGACCACACCGTCTTCATCGCATCGAGATACCCCGAGTCGCCCGCATACTTCGCCACATCGGCAGCACCCGTATACATATACATGGCCCGCACCGCGTGTCCGGTAATCCTCTTCTGGTCCTTTATCGGGACAAGATCCTGCGCATAAGCCGTGTCCTTCCAGTCCGTCCAGGTATATCCCTTCGCCAGCCGATGCCCCCGCTCGTCCAGCAGCCAGTGCGCCAGCTTGAGATATTTGTCCTGACGCGTGGTCCGGTATAATTTTACGAGAGCCAGCTCCAGCTCCTGGTGCCCCGTGACCCAGTCCCGCTTGCCCGGCCCGAAAAGACTGTCGAAATGGTTCGCCCACCGGATCGCTACATCCAGCAGCTTCCGCTTGCCGGTGGCGTCGTAATAGGCAACCCCTGCTTCGATCAGGTGCCCCCCGTTATAATCCTCGTGCATACTCATGTCCGTCCACCGTTTGTCCAACCCCCGCAACGTAAAATAAGTGTTGAGATACCCGTCCGGCAGCTGCGCCGCCGCGATCTTGTCGATCCACGAGTCCGCCCTCGCCTCCATTTGAGCGTCCCACCTTCCCCCCTGCTTTGAATCCCCCCTTCCCCCCTCCCTTGCGTCCCCCCGATTCCGCAAAGAATAAGCGATCGCCTCCAGCGCCTTGAACACGTCCGAATCATCATAAAAGATCCCCTCATGCTGTTCCCCCTTATGCCGCGCCACCTTCTCGAAATTCCGGATCCGGGGCGTCTTTATCTCCGTCTGATCCATGCAGGCCTCCAGCGTAACGGTCGACACTTTGTCCATCTTTGGCCGCCAGAATGAGTCAGTAATGCGCACCCGGGAAAAGCTTACCGGGTCCGGGCGTTGGGCATCTGCCACACCATAGCCGGCAAAGGTCAAAAACACACAAGCTAGTAGTGATCGGTTCATGGGACTGTAAATTTATCTCATTCCGGCCTTATCGCAATTATCCCCCCATATCTCCTCCCAACAATAGCTCATCTTCTTAAAACAAAAAAAACCAGCAGATCCGGTCGAAAGAATACCCCGAATCTCAGCTGGCGCTCAGCAAAAAGCTCATATGTTATCCCCGGTATCTCTCGGGTCCGGTTTCACCCGACATCACCCCGACCCATCTGCGGGTCCGGTTTCGCCCGACATCATCCCCGACCCATCCGCGGGTCCGGTTTCACCCGACATCATCCCAGACCCATCCGCGGGTCCGGTTTCACCCAACATCACCCCCGACCCATCTGCGGGCCCGGATCACCCCCCAACTCACAATGCCCCATCCCCCTCTGATACAGAGTACGGATCATTACAAATTTCGGATACATCCCAAAAACAGCATGCTCACCATGCCGATAAATAAGATCCAAAAAACCGAGTTCCAAACAATCCTATTCATACCAATCATAAATGCGATTCCCAATTACATTCACCATGACCGCGCATTTTGGGGAATCCGTTTCCCAGTCCTCCCCCCTCCTTTTCATCAACCCACAATAAGCGTTGTTAAGGAACACCTGAAAGGTCGTCGGTATCCTGTTCTGAAGACCTCCCTGAAGGGGCTTGATCTCACCACGGTAGTGCTTGCCGTCATATTCGAAATTGATTGGAAATCTGTTAAACATAAATTTAAGGTTTTGTGAAAGCCCGCCACATTTTGCAGCGGCGGGCCTGGTTAAGTGTTAGAGTGAAGAACGGTTATTAGGTTTATCCGGTTGGTCCTTTTTATTTTTATCTTTTTTATTCTTGCCTTTGGCAGCTATCTGTGCCTGCAGATCGGCATCATAGGGCTTCGACACCCCATGCTTGTCATCCGGCTGCCCAAGACTGGTCGTCGGACCTCCCTTCGCGCCCATATCCCTTTCTTCATCTGCATTGCTGGTGGAATACCCACTGGCATCTGTCTTTGGATTCGGCATAAGACTATTTTTTTGGGTGATTGAATACCTTAGCCCCAAAAATAATCGTGCCAATTCCCACCGGCAGCGACCGGCAAACCACATGCGGATTCCTTCTTTCTGTAGGTCACATGCGTTCCCCTTCCCGACCCGCTGATCGCGTGCATTCCCCACCGGCTTGCGGTCGCGCTTCACCCCGTTATCATCCGCGGCAACGCGTCCCCTATCTGATCTGTGGAAAGGTCATACCCGTGATCTTGCGGTACAAGTCAACAGCGTAGAGATCCGTCATCCCCGAAATAAAATCTACGACCGACTGGATGTCGCCGTACAAATGACCGGGCTCACGGGAAATAACAAACTGTTTGGAAATAAGTTGTAGTAGCTTCTCAGATTTGACCGAACGCGGACTCAGCACGGCGCCGAAGAACTCCTTCAGCATCCCGCCGATAACATTGTAACCCGCGATCTCTATTTCGACCACCGAGCGGTGGTTGTAGATATGCTCGACTGAAAAAGCATCGATCTTCTTCATCAGCGCCAGCTCCCGCGGTGGCAGATAATCGATCAGCGACTTCTCCAGGCTCCCCTCAAGCAATAGCTGCTCCCGCTCCATGAAGATATCCCGCACCCTAAAAATGAGAAGATTGATCAGCATCGCCCGCAGATACTGCACTTTCTGATTGTCGTCATTGATCTGGTGAAAGGTCTTCTCCACACGCTCCCGCGAATTATACCCCTGCTCATCGTCGAAGAACGACAGGAAAAGGTCCCGGATCGTCTCTATAGAGATGATATTTAACCGGTGCGCATCCTCAAAATCGACGACGCGATAACAGATATCGTCGGCCGCCTCCACCAGGTAGACATACGGATGACGGGCATAGATATTCAGATCAACGCTTTTCCGAGGGATCCCCAGCTCCCCCGCGATAGCTTTATAGGTGTCGACCTCCGAATCAAAAAACCCGGACTTCTTGGTCACCAGCTGCTGCTTGTTGAACCCATTCAACGAATCAGATGGATATTTGACGATAGACGCCAGCGTCGCATAAGTAAGCCGAAAGCCCCCCAGCGCCCGTTCATTGAAATTATGCGTCAGCGTCCTGAACGCATTGGCGTTGCCCTCAAAATATAAAAAGTCCCGCTGCTGATTTTGCGACAGCTCCCCTTCAAAACGGCTCCTCGCCTCACCCGTCAGCTCCCGGAAGAAATTGCGGATGGCGTCCTCTCCCGAATGCCCAAAAGGCGGGTTGCCAATATCATGCGCCAGACACCCCGCGGCGATCACAGAAGGCAGCTCGTATTTGTAAAATTCCTCGAACTCCTCGCCCCTATCACCATATCTCCCCGCAATGGCATCCCCCACCGCCTTTCCCAGCGACCTCCCGACAGAGGCCACCTCCAGACTGTGCGTCAGCCGGTTGTGGACAAATACCGGTCCCGGCAAAGGAAATACCTGTGTCTTGTTCTGTAACCGCCTGAATGCTGAAGAAAAAATAATGCGGTCATAGTCGCGCAGGAAGGACGTTCGGACATTCCCCTCCGCCCCCATCGGCACCGACCCCGGCACCCCACTACCCGCCATACCAGTTTTGGTCGCTCCCGTCCGAACAGGACTATACAGCTTCTGCCAGTTCATTTTTTCCATCGGACGCAAATATAACTCACCCCCTCCACATCCACGCTCCCCGGTTCACAACCCCTCCCCTCCCCACAATCCACAATCCCCCACAGCCCTCTCTCCGGCGATTCACACCCCCCTCAAGGCCTATACGCAACCACATTCGTCAACACCCCAATCCCATCAATAGCTATCTCCACCCGATCCCCCGGCTGTAGCGTAAACTCATTCCCCGGAACCAGACAGGTCCCCGTCATCAAAAAACAGCCATATATAAAATCGGTCTCCCGGTACAACCACTCCGCCAGCTCAGTCAATTTCCGCTTGATCTGGCTGATAGCCACCTCCCCGGTATAGGCCGAAACCCCATTCCGCTGGATAGACATGCGGATGACGGTCGTCGCAGCGATCGGAGCCGCCGGCACATACAGACAAGGCCCCATCGCCGCACTACGCTCATACACTTTTGCCTGCGGCAGATACAACGGATTCTCCCCCTCGATGCTCCTCGAGCTCATATCGTTGCCGATCGTATACCCCTCTATAGAACCCTTGCTGTTGATGAACAGCGTCAGCTCCGGCTCGGGCACATTCCAGCCGGAGTCCCGGCGGATATACACCTCCTCTCCCGCCGCCGCAACCCGGTGCGCCTGCGACTTAAAAAATAGCTCCGGCCGCTCAGCCTCATACACCTTGTCGTAAAAAGTGGCGCCACCCGACTCCTTCGATTCTTCCATCCGCGCATCCCTGCTGCGCAGATACGTGACACCCGCCGCCCAGACCTCCTGCGTCCCGATCGGCGCCTGCACCCCGTCCCTGATCCATCCCTGCGCCTCATGCGCCGGCACCGCAGCCACCCTCGCCGAAGACGGCTCCGCCTCCACCAGCGATAACAAATAGTCATGCAGGCTCTCCCGGTTTACCAGCTCGTCCCATTCCAGTTCCACCCCGTAATATTTTCCCTCCGTCTCCAGGAGGTTCCCCTTTTTCGTCTTATAAAGTTTCATTTATGATCAGGTTAAAATTATAATCAATAGCCTCCCCCTTCGCCAGATGCCGCGCGCCGCTGTAGCTGTTCACCAGCATCGACTTCCCTTTGATACCAACATCGATGCCTCCCTTCCCTCCATTCGACCATACCCCGGCCCCCTTCAGCATCGATCCCAAACCCACCTTCCCCCTGCCGATCCATGCTTCCGCCGTTGTATTCTCCGGCGTCCACTTCCAGTGATAGATGCTGTCAAATGCATAGTCTCCGCTTCTCCCCAATCCCTCCATCGATTTTGCGACCCCCTTCTCCAACGGAATATGCATCACTATATCCTTAACGTCAATATCCTGCAGCGCCGTAACGCGAACATTCAATGCGATCTGCCCTTTATCCGAAACTTCCCCCTTCATGTCCATGCGCAATACGTCCGCAACGACCGTAGCCTCCCACCGTATGCGCCGCCGCTCCTTCTCCGTTACCTTTATCTCCCCATTCTTCAACCGGAAATCCTTCCCATCCACCTGGTTGATAAAATGAAAATGCACATTCTCCGCCAGCAACGCTGTCTTCTCCCCCGCCGAATCGATCCATACCTGCTGAGGAAACCCCTGCTTATTCAATAATACCTCCCTCCCGGACAACAGGATCATACTGTCCCCCTGCATCTGCAACGGAACATTCTCCCCCTTCGCCAAAGAGCCTGGAACATTCCTCAATCCACCCGTCCCCATCGCGATGGAACCATCCGTTACATCCTTCTGACCAAACACAACTGAGGTCGATAAAACAATAAAAAGCGTGAGCGGCAGGCCAATCTTTTGCATGCCTGAAGATAAGAGATAAATATTAATTAAAACACCCCCTCCCCCCGCAAAAAAGCAGTAACCCCTCCCAACAACCCTGCCCCATTTTCAATTATATTTGTTTACTACACCTAAATAACATACTATGTCACCCATAGCGATCTACCACGAACATCCCGACTGGTTCAAGCCCCTGTTCGAAGAGCTTACCCGTCGGGGTATTCCCTATACCCGATATAACCCTACCCGGCACCATTTCGCCATCGAAGCACCCAAACCCGACTTCTCCTTATTCTTCAACAGAATGAGCCCCTCCGCCTACCTCCGCGAAGGCACCCAGGGCATCTTTTATACACTATATTATCTGAAACACCTCGAAACCCTCGGCGTCCCCGTCGTCAACGGCTACAAAGCCTGGACCTTCGAAACCTCGAAGGCGCTCCAGCTGCAGCTGATGCAGTCCCTCGGCATCAAATATCCCAAAGCGCACGTGATCAACCATCCGTCCCAGCTGCTCCCAGCCGCAGAAGGCCTGCGCTTCCCCGTAGTAGTAAAAGCCAATATCGGCGGCAGCGGGGCCGGCATCACAAAATACCAGACACCCGAAGACTTACGCACAGCCGTCAACGAAGGCAACATCAGCTTTGGCGTCGACCACACCGCTCTGCTCCAGGAATTCATCCCCGCCCGCGACGGCTACATCACCCGCGTAGAAACGCTTGGCGGCAAATTCCTCTACGCCATCCGCGTCTATCTCACCGGCGAAACATTTAACCTCTGCCCCGCCGACATCTGCCAGACCAACACCGGAGTAGAGCTCGTCCGCAACGCCTGCGCCCTCGACGCGCCAAAGAATGGCCTGAAGGTCGAAGCCTATACGCCGCCCCCCGAAGTCATCAACGCCGTAGAGACCCTCGTCCAACGGTCAGGCATCGACGTAGGCGGTATCGAATATATCATCGACGACCGCGACGGCGAGCTGCTCTATTACGACGTCAATGCCCTCTCCAATTTCGTCGCCGACGCCGTCAACGTCATCGGCTTCAACCCCCACGAAAAACTCGCCGACTACCTCGAAAAACGCACCGGCATCACCGCCGTAGCCGTAAAAGAACAATTAACACACTCCTAAATCAATATCACATGCGATACGGATACTGGATGCCCGTCTTCGGCGGCTGGCTGCGCAACGTAGAAGAAGAGAACATGCCCACCACCTGGGACTATGTAAAAAAGCTCGCCATCCGCAGCGAACAGATCGGCTTCGACCTCTCCCTCATCGCCGAGCTCTATCTCAATGATATCAAAGGCGAACAGGCCCCCTCCCTCGACGCCTGGTCCACAACCGCCGCCCTGGCCGCTGTCACTACAAAGCAAGAGCTGATGGTCGCCGTAAGACCCACCTTCCACAACCCCGCCCTGCTCGCCAAACACGCCGCCAACATCGACCACATCAGCAACGGACGCCTCACCCTCAACGTCGTATCGTCCTGGTGGCGCGACGAAGCCACCAAATACGGCATCGCCTTCGAACAGCACGACGACCGCTACGCCCGCACCGCCGAATGGCTCACCGTACTCAATGGCGTATGGGACCAGGACGGCTTTACTTATCAGGGGAAATACTACCAGGTGACCAACAATACGCTGCAGCCCAAACCCCTCTCCCGGCCCAGACCCGCACTCTATGCCGGAGGTGAGTCAGAGGCAGCAAAAGACCTCATCTCCACTGCCTGTGACGGCTATGTCATGCACGGCGACACCCCGGGGACCATCGCCCGCCGCATTAGTGATATGAAAGAAAGAAGGGAAAAGAAAGGCCTCCCGCCACTCAGATATGGCGTGGCCGCCTACAGCATCATCCGCAACAGCGATAGCGAAATAAAGGCAGAGCTCGACCGCATCACCAACGTACAGCCCGGCAGCCCCGGCTACAACAACTACCAGCAATGGCTAGCCGGTACACAGCTCGAACAGAAGGTCTCCCTCGAAGACTACTCCGTCTCCAACCGCGGCCTCCGCAGCGGCCTCGTAGGCTCACCCGCACAGGTACAGGACCGCATCGGAGAATTTGAACAGGCCGGCGTCGACTTCTTCCTCCTCCAGTGCAGCCCTCAGCTGGAAGAAATGGAACGCTTCGCCGATACCGTTATCCACCCGTCCGCCACCGCAACCCCGGTCCCCGCGCCAACGCGGGACGGCGCCTTCACGAGCCCCACCACCGGGTAGAACAACAAACAAAAGAACACACTAAAATAGAATATCCCCTTATTCGTATCTAAAATATTCTCGGAGAAGGACACCGCAGTCACCACCACCAGGAAGCTCCCCGACAAAACGTCCCTCCTGCGATAGGCAACCACCCCTCCCACCACCAATACCCCCAGGTACAATAATCCCCCGGGCAGTCCCACATTCAATACATAGCTGATATACTGATTGTGCGCATTCAGGTCATGCGTATACGAGATCGTCAGCTGGTGCGCATAGTACCGCTCCTTCAGCCTGGGCACCTCGGAGCCCGTCCCATACCCCGCCCACGGCGAATCCCGGATCAATTCCCACGCACACTTCCAGCGCACCATCCGGGGCTCGGGATCCTCCTCCCGGCCGGTCACACCCATCATATCCTGCTTCAGCGAGACCAGATAACGCGTATACAGCGTCTGATTGCGGATCACCAGCAGCGCAAGCAAGACGCTCAGCAGAAGATAACCCCCAACCGCCACAAGTCGCAGCCTGCCCCGCAGCAATAGCCACGGCAACACATTTACGATGACCAGCACCGCCAGACAGACGGCCCGCGACGCCAGCTGCACAAGCGCCAGCAGGAACAGCAGCGCCATAAGGCCATACGCCAGCTTCAACCACAACGATCGGACGCCTATCCCCACAAAAACGACCACCACCAATGCCACTGCCACGTCCATCGCAAAATAGGTCGCGTGCAGATCGATCGGCGCCGTGAAGGCATGATTGAGATAGTCCGGCGTGAACAACGCCCCCAAAGAAGGCGCCGCCACAATGGCACATTCATATAAATAGACGACAGTAAAAAAGCAGGAGAACGCAAAAGCCTTCAGCAACGGCCACTTCACCCGGTTCCAGTCCAGCCGCGAATACCACGCGATCCACGGAAATAGCACCAGCGCCAGCTGCTTCTCCATATGCCGCTCCGCATCGCGCCAGCTCGGCGCATACAACGAACCGATCAGCATGATCAGGAACAAACAGCTCACCAGCCACCCCACCCAACGAAGAGAGAACACCCGCCCCCCCGCGACGGCGCCATCACCACCTCCCAAAAAGTCACCATCACCCCCGGCGTCCCCACGCCCCGCGTCACTCCCACCCCGCCTCATCGGCCAGTTCTCCACCAACGTATGCAAAAACAATCCTATCAACGCCAGCTCACTATAAACTCTGTCGAAAGGCAGCATCACCAGGAAAACCAGCAGCAGATAGTAGCTGATCTTATTCCCGGGAGTATCGTCTATATACAATATTTCTCTCATTCCTGAATACAAATACACTTCTCAAAATAAAACGCTCATACTTCGCAATGACATCCGGCCAGCTATAACGCTCACCGACCTTCTTAAAATTCCTCTGCAGCATCTCCTCCTCCGCCCCACTCCGCACAAACCCCTCCACCAGCTCCCGCACACCCGCAGCCGAAGAAAAATAGTAGGCATCCCCGCCAAGCACATCCCGGTTGAACGCATTGTCATGGGCGAGGATCAACGCCCTGCTCGCCATCGCCTCCAGCAGGGACGGATTCGTCCCACCCGTACTATGCCCGTGAAAATACAGGAAAGAGAACGCCTTCAGTGAGTGCACTTTCTCCTGCTCGAATATCGCCCCCACAAAGATCACCCTTTCATCACCGGAAAATTTTTTCTTGAGGTACTTCCCATGCCCGTTGGACATATTCCCGACGATCAACATCTTCTTCGAAGTCCCGCTGGAACAAAACCCGTTCAGCACCATCTCGATATTGTTCTCCTCCTCCATCCTCGCCATCAGCAGCAGATAGTCCCCCGGCTCCACCCCATACGCCCTCGGCACCGAAGCATCGGCAGAAGCAAAGACATCCGCCCCATACGCGATATACTCCGTCCCGATACCATATTTACGGGAGTAGTATTCCTGTATGACCGGGGAATCCGCGATCCGGAAATTACTGAACCGCACCGCCAGCCGCTCCGCATACAACAGGAACCGCCGCGTCAGCCTCGAATACTTCGCCCGCTGCCACTCCAGGCCATCCATATTGTAGATCACGACCACATTCTCCGGAAAAAGAAGCCCCCAGACCGAGCTGCTCGTATACCCCAGCTGCAGGATAACGTCAAAGTCCCGCTCCCGCGCATCCAGGATACAATTGAGATCGTAGATGAACTGCCCTGCGCTGCCGAAAAGAAATTCCGGGTCGTAGCAGTGAACGATCTTCACCCCCTCCCACTGCTTCCCCTGAAAAGGATGGTTGTGCGAATTATAGACGGTCACCGCATGCCCCGCCCTCACCAGCCCCGGCGCCAGGTGCTCCGCCAGCTGCTCGAACCCCCCGTAGTGATTGGGTATCCCCCTCGTTCCCATAATAGCTATTCTAAGACTCATATCGTACCCATAATTTTATCGTATCCTTTCGCAATGCCCGCAGCCGCACTTCCCCAGGTATAATTGGTTAGTATTTTCTTGCGCAGATCCACTTTGAAACCCGACCTCGCCGCATCGTCAACCGCGCTAAAGATCGAGGCCGGATCATCCGGGTCGCAATAGAAGGCATAGTCGCCATAATATTCCCGGACATATCCTTTATCAGTAATGACGATATTGCAGCCCATGGCCCCTGCCTCCAGCGAAGAAAGCCCGCAGGTCTCGAACCAGCTGGGCAATATATGCACCTTGGCCTGCTGGTAGTACTGCACCAGCTCACGCTGCGGGATATGCCGCATGAACTCGACATTCCCCCCCGCCAGCCGCCGGCACTCGCGGTAGTAATCCCCATGCCCCGGACCATGGTCACCGATGATCAGCAGCTTATAACGACTGCCATTCAACGCTTTTATCAGGTTGAGCTGGTTCTTTATCCCCTCGATACGCGCCACACAGAGGACCAGCCGGTCGTCCTTCTTCTGCCGGGCGTCATAAGCGAACAGCTCTGCGTCCAGCCCGTTCGGGATCGCCACACAATCCGCCTTCACCTCGTAAAGCCTCTCCAGCTGCTTACTCTCGAGCACAGAATTGGAGAACAGCAACGACGCCCCATCCAGTATCTCCTGTACCGAAGCCTGCTGTCCCTTCCACAGATAGCTTTTCGTCATCAGCTTGTCCTTGCCAAGCACATACCGGGCAATGGTCTTGCAGTATTCAATGGCGCCGGGAGACAACAGACGGCAGACCCATCCCGACAGCCCCTTCCGGTGATGCCGGTCATAACCGCTATAGTCCACCAGCAGCGTGCTGACAACAAAAGGCTTCCCGCTCCGGATATGACAGAGTATATCCGCCGGACGAATGAGGTTGAAAAAATGCAGCAGATCGTATTGCTCATAGTCGATAACAGCATCCGTAAGCAGTATGTCCACCCGGATACCAAGCTTCTCCAGGTGCCGCGCCGTCTCCGCCACCTGGAAAGTATCCCCGCCTACCACCGTATACAGGGTCGACCTCGTTATAAATGCTACTCTCATGCGCGCATCTGTTGGGTAAATAAAAGATGTATCGACCGCCGGATGATATCAATGTCCAGCAGGAAATTGGCATTCCGTATGTAAAAGATATCCCACTGAAAACGCGTGACGATCACGGTTCCATCCCGCTCTGATAATGGCCCATGAAGCCCTTTTATCTGCGCCATCCCCGTTATACCAGGCCTTATTGTATATCGCATCGGATGATCGGCCACGATCCGCGAGAATACCTGGTTGTCCGTCAGCATATAAGGTCTTGGCCCTACAAGACTCATCGAACCCAGCAGCACATTGAAGAACTGGGGCAGCTCATCCAGATACGTACATCGTAGCCATTTCCCCAGGCGCGTAACTCGCCCGTCTTCCCGGCCCGCTGGCAGCTGGTCAGCCTGCGGATTGACGACCATGGTCCGCATCTTTATACAAATAAATGGCCTCCCTCCCTTACCTATCCTCTTCTGAAAAAAGAATACAGGACCGGGTGAATCCAGCTTGATCAATAAAGCCATCAAGGGCAATACCCAGCTAAGCACAAAGACAATGACCAGGACCGAGAACAACAGATCGAAAACTCTTTTAAAAAAGAAGTAGCTCATTCTATAAAGACCAAACGCACGTACAAATGCGGCGGTTGCCTACAACTTCCCACCGGCAGGCAACCATTATCTCCCCAAAACCGTTTTTCCTTTGAACTAGCAATGAGACCAAGCATACTAAAAGTTTTAGCCTATTTTGACCTCTTCAGCTACCCGGTCACGCACGGCGAAATACTCTTCTTCCTGGATAAAGAGGTCTCACCGGACGACCTGGCAAAAGAGCTTGAAAACCTCACCCACGAAAGACTGCTCTTCCGCGACGGTGAGTTCTATAGCCTGAGGAACGATCCCGCCCTGGCCGTCCGCCGGACCCGCGGCAACCGCCACGCCGACGAGCTCCTCAAAATAGCTGACCGCATCTCCCGCCGGCTATACCGCTTTCCCTATGTCCGCGGAGTAGGCATCTCCGGCTCGCTCTCCAAACATTTTGCAGACGAGCACGCCGACATCGACTATTTTATTATTACCAGCCGCAACCGGCTCTGGATAGCAAGAACCCTTATGCACTGCTTTAAAAAGCTGACCTACCTGGCAAACAGGCAACACTGGTATTGCATGAACTACTACGTGGACGAAGACGCGCTTGAAATAAATGAAAAGAATATTTTCACCGCTACAGAAATGATCACTTTGCTCCCCGCCAGCGGCAACGGCGGCCTCGTAAAATTCTTCGACTCCAACAATTGGACAGAACGCTATTTCCCTCACTACAGGAACCGCCCCAAAGAAGCCAAAGGCCCCCTTCCTACTTCCTTCATCAAGACAGCCCTCGAAAAGCTGCTCGACAACCGCTGGGGCGACCGCCTCGACGACATGCTCCAACGCTGGACCACACGGCGCTGGCAGAAAAAAGAACAGCGCGGCGAACGCAACGTAAAAGGTGACCGCATGTCCCTCCAGAACGCAAAACACTTCTCCCGCCCCAACCCCGAAAACTTTCAGCAATCCATACTCGACCGGTACAACCGCCGCCTCAACGAGCTGCAGACCCAGTGGTCACTTACCCCCTCTTCCGAAACGATATAATATAATAGTCGCCAATCGCCCTCCACGGCCAGCTCGCCTTCCACCTGTCCTCCAGCCTCCGCAGCCACCCATACAAGCCCGGCCTCTTTTCCGCAAAATGCTCGATATACGAAGGCGGCACCACCGTACAAAGCCCCTCCAGTCCCAACAGCTCGAATTCCTTCGGCATATGCCGCCGGACATATGACGGCGAATAATACCAGCACCTGAAATACACCCCCTCCACGTGCGACCTCACCCCCCGCACCGGCGATCCCAGCCTCCTCAGCGCCGTCCGGAACTTCCCCTTAAAGACCAGCAACAGCTCCCACAGACAGACACGCGGCAATATCACCATCGTCACCTGCCCGCCCGGCTTCACCAGCGGCGACAACGAACCCAGCACCTTATTCAGGCTGCTCGTACAGTTGAGCCCCGCAAAGTTCGAGAAGACAAGATCATACGGTCCCCGCTCCCGCAGCAGCTCCAGGGAATTGTACGAACATAGCTCCGTCGATACCCTCTCCGTCAACCCCAGCCGCTGCATCTTCTCCCTCAGCTGCTGCTGCATCCCCATCGCGATATCCGTCGCATGCACCCTGTACCCCTGCCGGGCAAAGAACGCAGCGTCCTCGCCCGTCCCCGAGTTCAGCTCCAGTATGGCCCCCCGGGCAGGCATATGACGCAGCACATGCTCCCGCACCCGCTTACGCTTGTAGCGGATGATCGTATTCCCCGCATCATACTCGTCAAATACCAGCGACTGACGGCTGAAAGCCTTCGCCGCCTCGACCTCATTGATTATGTCCAATGGCTTCATATCGCGCTAATTTTATTCGATCAACAATCGCCGCGGGCCCATACAACAACAGACTCGCCGCTTTCTTCAACGCAACACCGGAGACCCGTGCCGGCCTGACCAGCAGCTCCCGGACCTGCCGCAACGCCAGATGCCACCTGTACGTCTTATGCACATACCGGTGCAGCTGCTTATAAAATGCCGGTGAATAGGTATTCCTGAACATCAGCCTCAGCTCATCCGAATCCGTCCAGTTCGTCTTATCCTTCAGCTCCTCCTTCACCCGCTCGTAAAACACGGTTCCCGGCAAAGGATACGACACCGATATGCCCAAAGAATCCGGCAACAACCGGTTGATCATCTTCACCGTCTTCCCGATATCCTCCTTCGTCTCCCCCGGATACCCGAACTGGATGAACCACGACGGCCGCATACCCGCCTCCCTCACCAGTCTCGTAGCCTCCATGATCTGTTCCACCGTAGTCCCCTTGTCCATCGCATCCAGTATCTTCTGCGACCCGCTCTCCGCCCCCATCCAGATATTATCGCAACCCGCCCTCGCCAGCGCCGACACATAATTCTCCTGCACCAGCAGGTCGGCCCTCGACTGTATCTTAAAGCGGAACGCCAGTCCCGCCTCCTCTACCAGCCCCGCAAACTCATTCACCCACCCCGGCTTCAGCCCAAAAATATCGTCACAGAACCAGATATGATCAAAGGCATATTTTTCTTTAAGCATCCGCAGCTCGCTTACCACATGCCTCGGAGACCGGGCATTGTACCGGTTGCCATATATCGGCTTGGCGCACCAGTTGCACTTGAACGGACAACCCCGCGTCGTACCGATATTCAACGAGAAATAACCGTTGTGCTGCATCCATACCCGCCTGTAGCTTTCAATATCCACCAGGTCCCAGGCCGGCAAAGGCAGCGCATCCAGGTCCCGCATCACCGGCCGCGCCGCCGTCCTGAAGGGCATCCCATCTTTCATCCACGCCAGCCCGGCTATCGCATCCAGGTCCTCTACCCCGTCCCGGACACTCCTCACCAGCTCCAGCAACGTCTGCTCACCCTCTCCCAGCAACACAAAATCCGCCCCCCTATCCAGGTACTCCTTCCAGTGGTCCGTCGAATCCGAGCTCGACAATATCACCACACAGCCCTGCTGACGCGCCAGCTGTATCATCCGGTACGCCGCTTCCCGCATATTGGTCAGACACATCTTCGTCAGGTAGTTGAACCCATCGTCATAAACGACAAAAAAGTCCGGCCGCTGCGCCTTCAGCGACTCGCGAACCTCTTCCGCGCTCTCAACCAGCATAGTATCGAAAAGACCTACCCGAAAACCCTGCGACCTCAACAACGCCGCCGCGCCGATCGTCGCCAGCGGCGGATACGGCTGACCCGTCGCCCACTGCTTCGGATCAAAACGCATGAAATAGGAATGTGAAAAAAGGACCTTATCCATGACTCACTGGTTTTCCTGTGATTGATAAATAAAATAATGCTCCTTCACAACGCTGTTCGTGAACGACGCCAGACAGGCCAGCGTCCACGACTTCTTACCCACGACTATCCTTCCCGTATCCAGCCTGAGATTCGACACCAGCACATAGCGCCCAAGCCCCTGCAGATACGACGACCTCGCGATCTCCTCGCCGATCGTCGGCCGCGGCCTCGGCCAATAACGGGTCTTCCAAACAACATAGCTGCCCGAAAGATCCGCCGTCGTACAATAAAGCGGCCTCCCGAGATAGGCGCTGACCATCGGCACCCCATTATACCCATCCACGAGGACAGTCTGCTTGTCCAAACCTCTCTCAAAAAGAAAATCCGCCACATCCTTCGACGACGAAAAAGGCCGGACAATATCCTGCTCATAGGCGACTAGCCCAACTCCCACCTGGATAGCCAGTATCCCATACAGGCTCAGCCTCACCGGCAGCGATACACCATCCATCCCTCCTCCCCCGATCCACCACGCCGCAAGAAAATAGATATACACCATCCCAAAATAGCGCGTGGCCGTCTGCTGCGTCACAATAAAGAACGCCCATATCCAGAAAAAAGAAAAGTAGTAGAACACCATCGCCTTCCTGTCCCTCCGCAACACCATCCCCGGCAACAACAGCAACGCCCCCAGCAGCAGCAGCTGAAAAAATGGCGGCACATGCTGCGGACTGAAAAAATAGCTGTTCCAGAAATGCCCCTCCATCAGCTCCCTTACCCTCGGGACAGGCAGCCACCCGCGAACGACCGCAAGCGCCGCAAACGAAATATTCTTCCCCGAAAACCACTCCCCGGGATACACATGATGAAAGCTCTCTTCCGGAGGAGTACGCGTCTGGATAATGACGCTGACAAGACCCGCAACGAACAGCAGCGTAAACACGCCCATACGCCACGAGAACCACTCCCCGCGATATTCCATGACCAGGTATACAAACACCCCCATAGCGGCAAAAGCAAAGAACAGATGCGCATTACAGAGCAGGATCAACAACACCCCTATCAATACCAGCCTCCGATGCGATTCACGCAGCAGCACACAGACCGCGAACAACAGCAACACCCCCAGCGCATAGTTCCTGCTCAGTACCGAGAACTCGAACAAAAAATAATACCCCGACAGGATAAGGACCTTCACCCACAGGCTAAATGGCGCATAACGCAACAGCAGCAACGCACTCAAAGCCGAAATGATAAGGTGCATGACCTGCATCCCCACATAGCTTCGGGTAATGAAATGCGTAACAAAAAAGATCATGAAATTCCACAGGCGGGGATGTCCGTCATACCGCATATTCCAGTACAACGCCCCCAACGAGTCGCTGTCCCTCCCGATCAGAAAATGCTGCGACTCGTCCAGCCAGAGCTCGTGGTAATGCAAACCCAGCGCGGCCAGCAATATATACACTGCCAGCAGGGGAAGCACAACGGGCAAAGGCAACGCCTTATCCATTCGAATAGTCTTATCCATTCAAATTATTACGGGGTTGAAGATTCAGATAACAAACACACCGTACACAAGTGGCGTTTGTCTCCATATCCAGCGACTTTCGGAAATCGATAGCAGCAGGCGAATTAAGTATCGCATCCAACGGCTGCTCATGAATATTACCCATCGGAGGCAGGAAGAAACAAGGCCTCACCGTCCCGTCCGCCTCCACCACCGTAGACACCCAGGGCGCATTGCACTTCTTATACGGATAGGCGCAAAGCCCATGCGACGCCCGGTAATACTCGCCGATCTTCGCCAGCTTTGCCGGCGATTCCGCAATATAGCCGTTCTCGAACAGCGGTCCGAACTCTCCGACCACCGTCTCGATCATCGCGCAAAGCTCAGGCAGCTCCTCCAGAGAAGGTAGTATCTCTAACTGACGAGGCTCATCCCACGTATTCCCAACCCGGTTAAACGCCTCGCTCGTCACATCCGCCGGCAAAAAGCTGATCTGCCGAAGCCCCATCTCGACCGCCGCCCGGATGATCTCCGGCCACCGCCTGAAATTAAGTTTATGAATAACAGTCCGGCAGGTTATCGGGTAATCAGCCCTACGGGCATAGATCTGCTGAATCCCGTCCTTCATCTTCTGAAACGCCCCCGGGATATTCCTTATCTGGTCGTGCAACTCCTTGTCCCCATCCAACGATACGATAATATCGTCTACCAGCTCCAGCAGACTATCGCGATGACGGCCAATCAGCAGCCCCGTCGAAAGCAGCGTCACCCGGATCCCCGCAGACTTCAATAGCTCGCAGAGCCGGAAAAAGCTGCCGTTCATCAACGCCTCCCCTCCCGACATCAGCACCTGTTGCGTCCCCAGCCGGCGCAGCGTGGACAACAGTCCCGCGACGTCCTCCTCCTTCAGCTGACGGAGATGGCTGTTCCCCTTCCAGATATCGCACATCACACACTTGCAGTTGCAGGCGCTGTGCGGCATAAGAATAACGATCGGCAGGGCGCTGATCCTATCGGTCTTCAGCGTCCGATACCGCTTCAACGTATGTAGCAAAGAAGTACTCGCCATAATTTTAATTCAGGTTCAATTGAAGGATCACGCTCCACAATCTCGATTCATGATCCTGATCCACAGAAAAAGGATCCCGCTCCACAATCTCAATTCATGTTCCCGATCCACGGAAAAAAGATCCCGATCCACAATCTCAATTCATGATCCTGATCCACGGAAAAGGGCTCTTTCCACCAAAAATTCGGCTCCGGACGGAATGGGGGTTGTGCAGCAGCACATGATGAAAAGGACGCAGGTCCTCTATGGAATGATGAAAATAATAGTCGGCCATCTCGGGATAACCGAACGACGTATAATAAGCAAGGCTGTGCCTCTTTGCCCGTTCCAGGTTCTCAGGCTTGTAGAACGGCGAATCCAGCACGTGTATCTCACCCCCGGACTTCAGACAGGAAAGCGTCTTGAACAGCACCTTCTTCAGCGAAGGGAAATACTGGATCGACGCAGCAAAAACGATACAGTCGAACTGCCTCTCTCCTAATATCCCCGAATCGATATCCCCGTGAATAAAACGTAAATTAGGATCATTGCTGAACACCCTCGCAGCCTGCTGCAGCTCCGTAAAATTGATGTCCATCCCCGTCACCTTCGTCCCCGGTATCTGCGCCAGCTGATGGCTCAGCCAGCCATTACCGCAACCGATCTCCAGTATCTCCGGCGACCGCCTCCGGGTCGAAAGATAACGGACAAGACGCTGACACGAGCTCTTCCGGATCTGCCATTCCTTGTAATGGGTATGAGTGGCCGTAATCTCCGGCAGCTTCGCCAGCTCATCATCCGTATAAAGTCTGTTCTCCAGGGTCCGGATAAGGATGTATTTTTTCTCGAAAAGGATCTCCTTCAGGCGCGGATGCCCCTGTACCTCAATATTGGTCAGTATAGAAGAATCAGGCAGGTACATTGTTTTTGTTTTATGCGGTTTATCGGGTTGTTCATAGTCTCAGAGATCGCCCAGGTCCATCCTGTCCATCACCGGCGAGGCTCCTCGCGGGCCTCCGGTCATATTAAACGCTATTTCTTTGTTAAAGGATGCCCCACCTGCTAAAACCCCTGAATTTCAGGCTGCCTGTATTTCCAAAGCCGATGCATCAGCTTGATCTCATAGGGATACTTGTAAAGGCTCGTCCGGTAACGCAACCCCGAAACCAAGTGCATCAGCTTCCTTTTCAATCCGTTGAGCCGTATGTCCGATACCGTCGGGTAGTACCCGTTCAGGACCGTCTCGAAATTCCGTATCTTGTCGATCATCTCCGGCGTCAGCCAGGGCGTCAGCGGATTCTTCCTCAGATCAAAATTCTCCCAGTGCGGACTGATCCAGTCTTCCAGCGACTCGGGGAATTTGAACCCACTCTCCTGGCTCTTCTTGAAAAGCTCCGACCCCTCCGTCGGCACCGGGCTATAGGTATAGATCACGATCTCCGTACTCGGGTTGATCTCCTTTATTTCCTTGATAAAAGCGATGTCCTGCTCGATATACTGCATCACCTTCTCGGGCGTCTCGGCAGGCGTCCCCAGCACGAATGAATACTCAGGTATGATATCGAACTTCTTCATCCGGGCGGCAAACTCCCTGATCTGCTGCCCCGACTGCGTCCCTCCCTTGTCCATCCGCTTCAGTATCTCGTCATTCCCCGTTTCCGCGCCAAAAAAGATCATCTTACAGCCCGACTCACGCATCAACGCCAGCGATTCATCCTTGTACTTGTTGATGGTGTCGATACGGCCCTCTCCCCACCAGACCATCCCGTCATTCCGCACCAGATTCGCAAACTCCACAGTCCGCTTTTCCGAAACAAAGAAATTATTATCGTGGAACTCGATGGAATCCGCACCCCATTTCTCCCGGATGAACCGGATATCCTTATAGACATCCTCCGCCGGCTTGGCCTTCCATCGGGCCTCATATATCGGGACCACGGCACAGAACGAACACGTGAACGGACAGCCGATGCTCGAATGATACGCCAGCGTCCTGTTCCCCAGATAGGTCTTCCCCAGGTAATTGACCATCGGATACAGCATGTCCAGCTTATCATAGGGCAGGGAAGGCAACGTAGACTGATCGATCAGGTCATCCTTCGCAGTCTTCACGATCCGGGTCCCATCCAAAAAGATCAGGTTCCTGATCAGCTCGTAAGGCCCGTTGTTCTCCAACGCCTCGATCAATGCAGGAAAAGCCCTGTCCCCCGGACCATTGATGACAAAATCCACATAGCCCGAATTGAGCACGACCTTATACTGGTTGGAAGCAAAATAACCACCCCAGATCATCACCGTCCCGGGGAACTCCTCCCTGATGCGGCGGGCAAATGGGATAGCCTGCTTCAGCTGCGGCCCGGGCATCACCGTAAAGCCGATGTACCTGAACTCCCCCGTCTCCAGCAACGCCCGTAGCTTCTCGTAAGGATCACTCTCACGGTTGCCATCGACGATCACCCACTCGGCCATATGATCAATACTCGCCGCTATCTGTAGGATGGAATTGGGAACACGGAACTTGTACGTAGCGCTTCTCGGATTGAACAATAGTATCTTATGCATATTTTGTCGACGCTGTAGGCATCCGATTAAGATAAACGACCGTTTTATACCAAAGGATGCCTCAACTGATCAACAAGCTGCAACAGTATTTTCGTAAGGGTCGCCTGCCAGAGGCCGACCCCGCCACCGCCTATGATATCTGGGCGTTAGAGTATGATAATCAACCAGATAATCTTATGCTGATGCTGGACGGACAGCTTTGTGGCGAACTGTTCGCCACCGCCCCCGTCACCGGAAGCACGGTCGCCGACATCGGTTGCGGCACAGGTCGCCACTGGGCAGCCCTCTACAAAAAACAGCCAGCCCGCCTGGTCGGATTCGACGTATCCCCCGGCATGCTCCACCAGCTGAAAGCCAAATACCCGGACGCAGAAACCCACCTCCTGAAAGACGCCTCCCTGCCACAGCTGCCTACAGCCAGCTGCGACCTCCTGATCTCCACCCTGACCGTCGCCCACATCCCCGATCTCGGCAAAGCATTTACCGAATGGGCCCGCGTCCTCAAACCCGGCGGACAGCTGATCATCACCGACTACCACCCCGAAGCGCTCTCACGCGGCGGACAACGGACCTTCCGCAACAAAGAGCAAAAGACCATCGCGATCCGCAACCTCGTCTACCCTCTCACACAGATCGCCGACCTCGCCACCCGCCTGAACCTGGCACCCCTCCGCGTCATCGAGAGAAGGATCGACGCCTCCATGTACCTCTGGTACGAAAAGCAAGGCGCATCGGCGACCTTCGAACGCTTCCTCGGCGTACCCATCATATACGGCATGCAATTCAAAAGAGTTAACTAGATGTGGCTGACCAACCTCCACCTGCCCGGCAACAACGGCTCCTGGTCCCTGGAGATAGAGGACGGAAAGATCGCGACCCTCAGCACCGGCGCGCCTCCCGGACACTCTATTGATCTCAACGGCGCCCTCGCCCTCCCCGGCCTCGTCAACTCCCACGACCACCTCGACTTCAACCTCTTCCCCCCGCTCGGCAACACCCGGTACGACAACTACCGGCAATGGGGAAACGACATCCACACCGCCAATAAAGACGAGATCCAGGCCATCCTGAAGATCCCGCAACCCCTCCGCACCCGATGGGGCATCTATAAGAACCTGCTGAACGGCTTCACCACCGTCGTCAACCACGGGGAATACCTGCCCATTACCGAACCCACACCCATCACCGTCTTCCAGAACTGCCACAACCTGCACTCCGTAGGCTTCGGGCACAACTGGCGCTGGCAGCTCAACCGTCCCCAAAAGAACGCCTGGCCCATCGTCCTCCACGTCGGCGAAGGCACCGACAGCATTGCACGCGACGAAATAAGCCAGCTCATCCGCTGGAACCTCTTTCGGCGACCACTGATCGGCGTGCACGGCGTAGCCATGACCGAAAAACAGGCCGCCCGCTTCAAGGCCCTCGTCTGGTGCCCCGCCTCCAACTACTTCCTCCTCGACCAGACGGCCCCCATAAAACGCCTGAGCCCGCACACATCCATACTTTTCGGCACCGACAGCACGCTCACCGCCCCCTGGGATGCCTGGGCGCACATACGAATGGCCCTCCGCGAAGTCGACGAAACCGACCTCCTCCCCATGCTCACTATCAACCCCGCCAACGCCTGGGGCCTGACAGACCGCGGAAAAATAGAAAAAGGCCTGCGCGCAGACCTCCTTATAACACGAAATAAAAGCCTCGCAGCCCTCACCCCTGACGACATCCTGCTCGTCATCCACCAGGGTCAGATCGTACTCTTCGACCCCTGCCTTAAGAACCAACTACCCTCCCGGGACCACCAGCAAACCAGCCCCGGCGGCAAATTCGTCGCCGGCGATTTCACCAGCCTGCGACAGGAGATAAAAACCTATACCAGCGGATACGCCTCCCCCCTCCTCTTCTGCTGAAGAAAATGAAAAAAATGGATATGATGCAGCCGCGGGGTCGCCGGCTTCAACACCTCCTCCGAAGTCCACTCTCCAAACAGCAGCATATGACTCCCGATATCCAGCGTACGGACGATCCGCACCTCCTTATAGCTCTCCACCCATTCCGGAACAAATGATCCGAACTGTCGCGTCTGCAGAACCCCGAATGGCAGCTCGCCGACAGGCGGCGGGCTCGCGCTGTGATTCCTCCCCAACTTGTAAATAACAGGCTTATACTCCGCCGGGAATTCGGAGACCACGATCTTCTTCACATCGACGATCCGCTTCAATACCTCGTTGGAATGCCGCATCCCCAGCAGATACCGGCCCGATTGCCGGATATCCCCCAAAAGATCCATCGGAAAGATATAATTGTAGTCGACCCCATCCTGGAAGGAAATAACCCTTACTCTTCTCGGATAGCTGTAGGCAGTAACTACCGCCTTCAGCTTCTCATATGACAAATTGGGCTTACGATAGAATCGTTGATAGATCAGCCTCGCCCTCCACCCATCCACATGATGAATTTGACTGTTGCTGACCTGCAAAAGGAACAGCGTACCCCGCTCGTCATCGATACGGTCAAAATAGACGAGCTCCGCAACAGCCAGCGCTCCCCGCGCAACCCCACCCCCCGCCGGCGCAGACCTCCGGAAATACAGGGTATATCCGTTGCACTGATCCATTACCGCCCGCTGTGAAGCATCCTCGACCCACACACCAAAGGTCAACGGCTCCAGCCCCAGCATCCACTGATTCGCGGTCACGTCGATCAAAAGTTTCCCCGCCTGCAGGTACACTTTCTCGCCGACCACATCGCCGATGCCCACCGTCGAAAACTCCTTCACCTCGGTACGGCCAACCAGCAAACGACGCAACCCCGCGCTCAAAAGTTTCTTTATCATACATCATAAAATTACTACTTTCATCAGGAATATGCCAGCCATGCTATTGAAAAAGATCCGCAAAAAATTTCTTTACATAAGCAACGACCTGGGCAACCTTTGGGGTAGGAACCTGCGTTTCTTTAATGCAGCGCGGGGCGCCCGGATCCTTGTCTATCACGGCATCTGCGAAGAAGACCACCTCCGCTACAACAACAGTTTCATCACCCGGAAAACCTTTGAGCAGCACCTTGAATACTATAACCGCTATTTTAACGTCATATCCTTGAACGACTACTTTCAGCAAAAATGGTCGCCCGACAGATTCAACATCTGCATCACCTTCGATGACGGATATGCCAATAATTACAAATACGCGTTCCCGTTATTAAGCAAATACGCCATGCCCGCCGCCTTTTTCATCACCGGCATCCGCGACGCAGGCCGCGACATCCTGTGGAATGACGCGATCGCCATCCTCAGCAAACACGGCCCTAAAGAATTTCACTTCCAAAACGCTACCTACCATACCAACAAATATGGCCAATACGTACACGGCATAAATAACGAACGCCTCACCAACATTCTCCGCGAAGGCGGCTTCGATAACAAGGCGGAGGCGATCGGGACCATGTCCGGCTTTTACGATTATCGCGACAACCCCTCCGACGACGACTTCTGGCAACAGCTAACACCCGACCAGATACAACAAATGGCCGCCTCTCCCCTGGTCACCATCGGATGCCACGGCTATTACCACACAGACCTGGCAAGAGTCCCCCTTCCCGACGCGGCCGCCGAACTCCAAAAATGTCGCCACTGGCTCCAACAGCTGACCGGCAAGCCCATCAACGCCCTGGCCTTCCCCTACGGCTCCTACACCCGCGACCTCGTCACCGCCGCCAGGGACATCGGCTTCGACCAGCTGCTGGCCCTCGACTACTATTTCGACCAGGACAATTCCGACCCCGCCCTGCGCGAACGATTTGTCATAAACCCCTATATCTCGACAACCAACCAAATGATCGCCACAATAAAGAAGACCTATGCATTCTGATACAGCAGACTACCGCATCGAAAGGCTAAGCCAAAAGACCCTGGGTGACCTTGATCGGCTCTATCACGCCGTCTATGGCGACGACCGCATAGCCCCGGACTTTCAAAAAAAATACGCTACCGCATATACCGGCTCCAGCTACATCGGTTATTTCGCCTATGACCAGCAGGGAACCCCGGCCGCCTACTACGGAGTAATGCCCTGCTTCATCCAATACGATAATAACATGATCCTGGTGGCCCAGTCCGGAGATACCATGACCCACCCCGATCACCGGAATAAAAGACTCTTCGCCCGCCTTTGCCTGAAGACCATCGAACTCTGCCGCCAGGAGCACATACTGCTGATCTTCGGCTTCCCCAATCAGAACTCCAAAGGGATCAACGGTCAGATAGGCTGGACAACTACAGGCAACCTCGAAGGCTTCCGGATACCCGTGACCACTCTCCCCCTCCAGGGCCTGGCCAGACGTCTCCCCTTCCTCCGGCATACCTACGAGACATACTCCGAAACCCTGCTGAAAAAATACCTGCTCCCTGAAAAAGGGATCCCAAATTCCGCCCTATGCAACAACGCCGACGGCGCCCCCGACAACGGCCACGGCGGGATCCACCGCGACGAAGCCTGGTTTAACTACAAGACCTACAGCAAAACATGGGTCGTCCGCCTCGGCAAAGCCAAAGCATGGATCGCCATATCAGACACTATAACCATCGGCGATATCCAATCCGCCGGTCAGCCACTCAGAGAAACCCTCCGCCGCCTCAAAAACCTCGCAGCCCGCCTCGGCATTAGACAGATCTTCTTCCACACCAGCCCCGGCACCTCCCTGCACCAGCAGTTCGCCGCCGAAAAATACCCGCCTTTTCCTTCTTTCCCGGCCCTCTTTAATGACCTTGGATCGGGTATACCCCTTCAACAGCTAAAATTCACCTTCGCCGACATCGACACCTTCTAAACATATGCAATTCGTCTGCATCACCTACACCCGTAAAGCACAATTCAGCGACCCGATGGCCTGGCTGCACCGCGTCCGTGGCTATGCCGGCTTGCTGGAAGCCCTGGCGCAAACAGACACCGTCATCAGCATCGACCGCATCAACTATACAGGGGATATAACGGTCAATAACGTCCGCCATATCTTCCCCAATACCGGCACCAGCCGCCTTTCCTCCGCATGGCGGCTCAACCATCTCGCCAGCAGCCTCAACCCCGATATCGTCCTTATACAAGGCATGATCTTCCCCATCCAAACCATCCTCCTCCGCCTCCAGCTGCCCCGCCACACAAAGATCATCATCCAGAACCACGCCGAAAAAGCCGGCAAAGGCCGCCGCAAGCTCCTCCAGCAGTTGGCCGACCCCGCTGTCGACGCCTACCTCTTCACCGCAAAAGAAATGGGAGACGAATGGCTCGAAAACCGCATCATCCGCCATCCGCAAAAGATCCGACAGGTCATGGAAGCCTCCTCGGTGTTCTCTCCCGGCGATACCCTGCTCGCCCGGACCCGCCTCCATATCGACGGCGCCCCGCTCTTCCTTTGGGTAGGACGCCTCGACACCAACAAAGATCCCCTGACCGTCCTCACCGCCTTCCTCCGGTTTACCGAACAACGCCCCGGCGCTCGTCTCTATATGATCTTCCACACCCGCGAGCTCTTGCAGGATATCAATACCCTCCTCAGCTCCACACCCGGCGCCAGCGAAAAGATCACCCTCGTAGGAGAAAAGACCCATGAAGAAATGGAAGACTGGTTCCACGCCGCCGACTACATCATCTCCGGCTCGCACTACGAAGGCAGCGGCGTAGCCGTCTGCGAAGCCATGTCCTGCGGCTGCATTCCCATCCTCACCGACATCCTCTCCTTCCGCATGATGACCGGCAACGGCGCATGCGGCATCCTCTACCCCCCCGGCAACAGCACAGCGCTCACCAACGCGCTACAGCAGATCACCAGCATGTCCATACAGGAAGAAAAAGAACGAACGATCCTTCAATTTAAAAAACAGCTCTCCTTCGAAGCCATCGCCTCAACCATCCACGATATAGCCGCCTCACTCTAAAGCCCCTAAACATATTCATATAATTCCATCATCGCGCGAGCGCTGTCTTCCATTATAAAAGGCCGCACCGACTCATACACAGTCGCCTCATCCGAAAGCAGCCCCACCGCCATCTCCACCATCTCCTCCTCGCTCCCGACTACATGCCAGTTCTTCACCGGCACCCCCACCGTATCGACAAAACTGATCACGTGCGCACCTGCATACAACGCCTCGATCATCACAGTGCCAAAGCCCTCATAGGACGAGGTATGCAATAGTATCTTGCTCCGCTGCATATACCCCAACACCTCCTCATGCGCCCGCTCACCGACAAGATCGACCCGTCCCCCCAATTCCGCCGCCATCCGCTGCAGCCACTCCCCCTCATCCCCCTTTCCAATAACAACCCCACGCACATCCGGCAGACGACGGCTCACCTTATCCACCACCGAAATAAACACATCATACCGCTTCAGCTTCGTCAGATTCCCCACTCCCAGCAGGTCGATATCCCGCCGCCCGGCGCCGTCGCCAAACAGCGAAGGATCGATCCCGTTAGCAACCACATGCCCCGGCCGGACTCCATAATTCCGCTGAAACTCCTCCGCCAAAAACCCTGACATCGCCACCAGTCGCGCCGCATCCGGACGGATCCACGGCACCCACCGGTTGCCCGCCCTCGCATCCTGCCCCAGTATCCAGGTAAAATGCGGCAACCCCAGCCACCGGCCGAAATAACGCCCGGCCATAGCACAGGGCCCACACCACCAGCTAAGCAAACCGACTACCCGCTGCTCCTTCCTAAGCCTCCGCAACACCCTCCACACCCGCGCCAGCGTCGCCAGCTTCTTCAGCCTTCCATGCGTCCAGCCATCGAAGGAGTAGACGCTATTCCCGAACCACTCATACTCTCCCTCCCGGTGCGGATATTCAATGGAAAGAACGACCACCTTCAGCCGCGGGAACGCCTTGTTCAGGGCCCGCACAAAGACCTGCTGCGGGGGCAGACAGACGCTGTCCTCCTCACCCGCAGGGAAACCGGGCGTCAGGATAACCAAAGTATCATTCATATCCTATTTCTTTTTTCTTCCGGTATAGCCATCGTATCATCCCCGGCGGCAAAAAGCTCATCGCAAACATCGCATAATTGTCCAGCCTCAGCGGATGCGCATAGATAGCCCTCGTGACATGCCACCTCGCCTTCGCAGGACGGTAGTTCTCGTGCAGGAACTTCTTCCCACACAACGCATGATACGCCCCCTGCTTTATTTTTTTCGTCTCCTGCCGCCTGATGATCTCCAGCAGCTCCTCCGATTCCTTCTCCGTAATGATCCCCCGTCGGATGATCTGCCGCTTGAGCCTGTTGAACCGCCGGCCCCTCCACCGCTCGTCGATCGTCGCGCTGGCAGGATTGATCCGCACCCGGATCAGCGATTCGTCCAGGTTCGCACACTTCCCCATCGTCACCAGCCGGATCCATAGTAAATAGTCCTCGAAAGTATGCGCCAGCAGCGAATAGCCACCCGCCATCCGGATCGCCTCCTTCCGGTACATCACCGCCGAGTGGATAAAAGGACAGTGCCGGTAGATCCCGCCGACGATCTCCTCATGACTATGCCCAGCACAGCGAAAATGAAAAAGATGCTCCCCGTCCTCGGAGATATATTCGGCATCGCTGCCAACAACGAGATGACCGGGATGCGCATCCAGGAAAGCCACCTGCAGCTGCAACCGGTGCGGCAAACAAACGTCATCCGCATCAAATCGGCATACGAACTCCCCAAGCGCCAGCTCCAGCCCCCTGTTCAACGCCGGCGAAATGCCATTCCTCCCCTGCCGCACCACGCGGATGCGCTCATCGGCAAAACGCTCCACCACCGCCACTGTATCATCGGACGACCCGTCGTCAACGACCAATAGCTCATAGTCGGTGAACGACTGTTCCAGCACAGACCGCACCGCCTCTTCTATGTATTTCCCCGCATTATACGCGGGCATCAACACTGTGACCCTCGGATTCATTACGATAGGTTAGCTTTTTATCTGATAGCAATAACAGCTCGAACACGACGACTATCGACAGCTGCTCGAACCAGTACTCCGTAAAAAAGGCCATCCCCATGAGCAGCAGCACCGGCAACCCATAGGTCAGACCACGGCTGTTTCTGAAAAAATAAGCAGCATACAGCACCACAAAAAGCAAAAGCCCCACCAGCCCATACTCGCTCAACAGCTGGCCATAAACGGAATCTGGCTTGTTCACCACGCTATGCTGCCCCTCATCCTTGCTATGGTAATAAAGGTAGAGGAAGAGATAGTTGTCCCGAAAGAAGGGATCGATATACCGCTCGCCCACCGGATACCCCCCATCGATCCCCAACGCCGCCGTCTTAAAAGCCAGCCGCGAAGAGAAATGCCCCATCCCCGCCCCCAGCGGCAGCCGCATAGGATGCTCCGAGAAGAACCGCGCCATCTCCTGCATCGCCACCCACCTCCCGCTGCGGTTATAGTTGGTATATTTTAGCTTAAAGCTATCCTCCATCCCGCCAGGATAGTAGATATCCCTGAACGACCGCATCGTCCCCTCCTTCTTCACCACCTCCTTCCGCTCGACAAACTCATGATCCTTCGCATTGGGTATCGGTACCGGCGCGACATATACATTCTTCTTATCCACCCGCTTCATGACCTCTTCCACGTAGATCCCATTCTGCGGCGAGACCTTAGCCCAGAACACCGCCATCAAAAGGAAAGAGACGATGATCCGGCTCTTTTGCAGCCGGTCGCTGCGGAATATAAAGACGAACAGCAGCACCACGATCAGCATCATATCCACAAAATTGCTGCCCGCCAGCAACATAGTGACAAGACAGAACAGCGAGGCCCGCCAATTATTCCGGTAAAAAAAATACAGCACCCCAAAAGCGCCGATCAACGCCGAAGACACCGAACCATCCAGCCCAATACCCGTGATCATATCCCCGGTGTTGATAAAATACCGCCGGTGCTCCCCTTCATAGGTATAGGGGTTGATCACCCCGGCCTTACAGCAGATCACGACAAAGCTCACCAGCATGCAGACGCCATTCAGCAGCAAAAAGCCACCCAGCGTCCGGTGCAGCCGCTGCGGATCGTTCTCCCGCACAAACCAGAATACAATAGCCGCCGCCAGCAACGCCAGCAGCCAGTAACAGGCCCCCATTCCAAACGCCACCAGCGACGTCGCCGATATCCCCGAAAAACACAGATTGATCAGTGCCAGCAACAACATGGCCGGATAAAACCAGATATAGCGCTGCCCGAAAACACCGCTCCTCATCACCCTCCGCCCATATACGAGCAACAGGACCACAACCGCCAGTATCTTCACGTATAGCTTCACATTGACCATTCCCACCAGGAACAACAGCAACAACCAGTCAATACGGAGCAAATAAGGCTTCCAGCTGATCTTTCGATAGACATACCCTCCCCACTGCAACACCATTCCCCCAGTCCAGACCGCCGCGGCGCCTACCCCGCCCCACAGCGGTATAGCCACCAGATCTCCCGCCACCACAAACAACGCCGTCGCAGCCGTTATCCGGAAAATACGCCCCAGCCGGTTGGCCGCAAACTCCTCCGTCCAGAAGATATTGATGAAATACTGGAATGGGATGGAACAGGACAACAATGCAAATATCCCCCAGTCCGACTGCCCATACTTCCCCGCCGTAAGCCAGCCCATCACCGGCGACCACAACAATATCCCCGCCAGCGGCAACACCGTGCCACAAACAAGATAGACCCCCTTAAACCACCTCAACCTCGTCCTATCTCCCCTCGAAAGCTCGTTCAGCAGCAGCGGGGCCAGCACCAACAGCGGCACCGGCGAGAACTCATACGCCCTGTAGGAAAAAGCATACTCCGCAACAGCCGCAGAAGTGGAAAATATCCCCAATAATATCCAGTCGACCCTGGCCAGACCCGCATTCAGCAACACCATTCCTACCTGGGGCAGCGAGTCGGTGATCAGCCTTCTGTATTCACGCCAGCTACCCCACTTCACATAGAGTCCCAGGCGGTATACAACGACCCATAAACCCACAACCCACTCCATCAACGCACTGACAGTAAACACTACCACTACCGACCGAAGGCTCACCACCGCGAACACCACTAGTCCCACCAGCCCCAGACATCGAATAAGATTAGAAACACATCCCACGACCACCAGCCAGCCAAATGCCGACCGGCCCGTCACCACCTGGCGAAAAGGAAGAGCCATCAACAGAAGCAGCTGGCTAAAAGACAGCCACCACAATAAAGGATGAGCCCGGAAGACCAGCAACAACACCAATAGGAGAACAGCCGCCCCCATCGTGTGAAAAAGAAAAAGCCCAAGCAGCGAAGACGCATCCTTCCCAGCCGCCACATCCCGCACCACTATCTGCTCAAGCCGAAGGCTCAGGATCGTAGTCGCCATCGTCAGCACGGCAAGCGCCCAGCTCAGCTGGCCATAGCCGTCCTTGTCCAGGTATCGGGATAGCAACAGGAATATAAATACCCCCAGGACCTGACCGGCAAGCACCTGTAGGGTATTCAATGATATGTCTCTTAACCATCGCTGGGGTCCTATACCTTCATCGCCCCTCATATTTTCTATTTCTTCTTGTTCAGGTTGAAATTCCGCACTGCCCTCACCCTCTATTTCTTCCGGTTCCTGTTCAGGTTAAAGTTCCGCCACTCCCCTCACCCTCTATTTCTTCCGGTTCTTGTTCAGGTTAAAGTTCCTCCACTCCCCTCACCTCTATTTCTTCCGGTTCCTGTTCAGGTTAAAGTTCCTCCACTCCCCTCACCTCTATTTCTTCCGGTTCTTGTTCAGGTTAAAGTTCCTCCACTCCCCTCACCCTCTATTTCTTCCGGTTCTTGTTCAGGTTAAAGTTCCTGGATATATTAAACCCGAAATAGATATCCCCTTTCCCCCATGTACCGGGCGTCTGCGCGATATACTGCGTCGGCACCATGCTCTGGGAGTTGCTGAACACCAGCTGAAAAACGTGTCCCCCCGTCTCGATATCCCACCCAAGGGAAAAAGAGTTATGGACAGTCGTCGACACCACCTGGTTGGAAGGCAGAATATCATACTCCGCGTTGATGCTCATCCTCCGGGTGAACTTATACCGCCCCCCAAGCCCGACCGCAAACACGTCATTCTTGTCAGCGACCGTCGGCACGAGGTTGTAGTGGAGAAAAGCCGGCGTCACCTGCAGGGACAGATCACGCGTGATCTTCCTCGCGATCAGCAGCTGCGCCGCATAGGCGGTCCGGTACTTGGTATTCAGGTAAGGCTTGTTCGTCATATCCTGCGTATAGTCGGTTACCGTTCCCAGTACGCTGACCGACACGGGCATTCCACCGCCATCACCCTGCTTCAGCAGCTTGTATTTCAAAAAGCCGTCAAAGGTCTTCAGGTACGAGCTCCGGCCGATACCCACCTCGAGGTCATCGGTGATGCCGTACTCCAGGCCAAGCCGCAGCGTGGCGTTATCCAGGCCAAAGAAATTATAGGAGCCGCTGTTCAGCTCGCCAAATCGGTGCTGGATCACAAAGTTCAGGTTGTTCCTTGCCGGCGACTCGATGGTCTGCTCGTTGATGATATGCGTCGCCTTGAACGTCCCCGTGACATAGCCCCTGCTTTTGTTCGCGTCCATGGAGTCGTTCAGCGACTTCAGCAGACTGCTGTCCTGGGCCGATACCCGTCCGACAGCGATAAATGACAATATGATAAATAAGATTCTTTTGCTAGACATAGTAGTTCAGTTTTAGGTGTTATTTGGTGATGGTCCAGTCGATATTGACCTTTACCGCCATTTCCTTGTCGATCTTATCCCTGACAAGAGAAGGGATGCTGATATTGTAATCCTCCGGCCTCGCCTTGAACTCCGCCACGCCGACAAGATGCCCGTTCTTCACAGTCAGCGTAGCCGGCGTCTCCACGGCATGGGTGGCATTATGGAGGTTCAGGTCCCCCTTCACCACGACCTTATAGGCCCCGTCCTTGTTGAGATCGACGTCACCGGTATAGCTGCCGGAGAAAGTGGCCTTGGGATACTTATCGCTCTCTACATAATTTTCGTTGAAATGCTCCTGCATCAGCTCTTTGGCGAAGACAAACCCCTTCAGCAGCACCGAGAACGCGATCTTCTTCGTAGAGGGTTCGATAACGGCAAAGACCTGGTTGTTCTCCGCCTTGATGTCTTCCAGGGCCGTCTTGGAATAAAATCCGATAAAGCCGTTTCTGGCATTCAGCCGCTGGCTATGGGCTATGTTCGGACAGATAAAGGTCAGGCCAATTATTGCAAGGATGAGTCGATTCATAAAATAGTTTTAAAAGGGTGGTCAGTTATTAGGCGCGCCCGCGTTGATCCAGGCAAGGATGGTTTTGATCTCGCAGTCCGGCAGCTGCGGCCGCTGATAAGGCATGGGCGTGACGGTACCGTCATGGGTAATTGCACTTTTCACCCATCCCTGGTCAACATACTGTTTCACGTGTGCGTAGTCGCCTAAGTTCACGTTGCTGCCGCTGGTGACGATCCCCGCCCCTTTGTGACATTCATAACAGTTGTCGTTGAGGATCGCAACGATCTGCGTCGAATACTTTACGTTCGTGGTATCACAGTTCGCAGACCCGGATAATTTATCTTCGCTGGTCTTCGAACAGCTGGAAAAGTAAAGCACAAATCCTCCAATACCTACCCCCGTCAATAGAAACTTCCAATTCATAATCGTGTTTATTGTTTTAGGTTGTTAGCAATCACTTGCTCCTCACACAATCCGCCATATTCACGTCCATCAAAAATCCCGTGCACCGTCCCTTGATCGTAACGGCGTCCCCTACCCTGGGTTCCTTATCGGCCTGCACGCTGCCGGGAAACAGCTGACAATTGATCCCTCCTCCCCCCGGCTGCGTCGAGAGTATCCATATCTCGGCATTCCCCGCGTGCTGCACCTCGGACAGCTTGCCCGACACCTCGATCACCTTCCCCATATATTTCTGGTCGGCGGCACGCTCGTCCTGCTGATACTGATGGTATAACGTATCGGCATTGATGGTCACCGCGGCCGTCTCACCCGCCGCCGACTCATGCGGCTTCTGATAAAGATGCCACGCATAGGCCGCGACGACGATAATAACGAGCAAAACGCTCCCTACCCACAGTATGGTTCTTTTTTTAAGCATAATGTTAACCGTTAAAATTTTAGCTAACTCACCTACCACAGTCTCCGCGTGATCCCGACATTGAGACCACTACTTAAAATATTGAGCTTGCCGGTGCCCAGCCCGGACATCGGTATCCGCAGATAAGGTTCTATGCGCAGATTGCCGATCTTCCCAATGCGGTGCTCATACCCTGCACTGAGGTTTATAATAGAGAACCAATAGTTCGACGGCTTCTTCACGTCCAGGTTTGAAGTACCGGTACCACTCCCCCACGGCGTGTAATAATTATATTGATAGTTATAATTCTCGCTCGTCATAAAATATGTCGACAGCCCTGCGGTCGCAAACCAGCTGGTCTTGTCGTTCTGGCTGAAATTATACCGGACATTGATGGGTATCTCCCACATGTAGCAGGTCCCATCCATATCTGTCGGTTCCCAGCCTTGCCTTATGCCGGACAACCCCTTCTTATCAAAATATTCGGCGCTCGTATAATATTTCTTCCTGTCCACACTCACTCCCGTCTCCACCGCCCATTTCTTATTGAACTGGTATCCCAGCATCAGGCTGAACGTTGTACCCACCCCATCCATATGTTGAAACTTCACCGTACTGAGATCCGGCGCCGCCATCAGCCCCGCATATACGAACGAGTTTTTCTTCTTTTGGGATGCCTTAGGCTTGGCTTTACTGCTGTCTTTTTCCACCATCGGCGCCTCAACATTTACATTCAAACTATAATCACCCCTCATCCCCACACGATTCACGGGATACCCCGCCACACGTCCCGCTCCAGCCCCTGCACTTACCGCATCAAAACTACTCCCATCATTTACATCCGTTCCATTCCCAAAGGACTTCATATTTTTCTTTCTCTTCCCATTCACAACCACATCATCCAGATCGCTCATCTTTCCTTCGGTCGCAGACCGGACTCGCCCTTTCCCCCCAACACTCTTACCGGAAGCCAAACCCGGATTCCCTCCGGATGCACCAACACCCGAAACTCCCCCGGATCCATTCCCTCCCGATCCATCCGCACTCGCGCTTCCTCTCTGGGCATCTGCCCCCCGGGTTCCCCCATGGGCGCCTACACTCCGCGTCCCTCCGGATGCATCAAGACCCTTGGTTCCCCCGGATCCATCCCGAGTTCCCCCTTGGGCATCAACACCCTTGGTTCCTCCGGACCCATCCCGAATTCCCCCATGGGCATCAACACCCCTGGTTCCCCCGGACCCATCCCGAGTTCCCCCTTGGGCATCAACACCCTTGGTTCCTCCGGACCCATCCCGAGTTCCCCCTCGGGCATCCACACCCTTGGTTCCCCCGGATCCATCCAGGGTTCCCCCCCGGGCATCCACACCCGAAGTCCCCCCTTTCCCGGGAGTAACCGTCCGCTCTACCACGGACCCATCCCCACCAATGCCTGAATGGCCACTGGCACCATGGCCAGCGGTATGCAGGAAGTAGTAGCCTGCCCCCCCCAACGGTAAAAGGAGGAATAGCCACAGAAATCTGCGTCTCCGACGCTTGTCTTCACTCAGTCCCTCATCAGTCAGTTCGGTAGACGACGGATTATCCAGGGCAGCGGCCATCCTATCCCAGTCGGCACTATCTGTTCGCAACGGGTATCGGTCAGACGCCCGTCGGAAAAGATCATCAAAGTCGTTGTCCTTTTGGTTTAACATACTAGTTTATCAATGTTTTCTGCGGCCAGGGCCTTCTGCAAATGTGCTCTGGCCTTTGACAAGTTTGATTTAGAGGTCCCGGTGGTGATACCCAGCATCTTTGCGATCTCAGGATGTGAATACCCTTCGATCACGTGCAGGTTGAACACCGTCCGATAAGCCGGGGGCAGGTCCTTCACTAAAGCGATCAATTCTTTGTATAACACCGAATTGTCGGAAGACTGCCCGTCGTCCTTGTGCTCCCAAACGTGTTCCGGTATAGGATACGTATTGCTGTTGTTGATCTCCCGGCGCATATAGTCTATCGCGGCATTGATCACTACCCTCCTGATCCACCCGATCAGCAGCATCTCCACCTTCTCCTTATCCCTCACCTCAAACCGGCTGAAATTGCGGAACATCTTCAGGAAAGCATCGTGCGTCACTTCCACCGCCTGCTCATAGGTATTCACATACCGGAAAGCGATCTTTAAACACAGACCGTAGTATTGTTCGTACAGCATCTTCTGACACTGACGATCCTGCTCGGCACAACCTGTGATGATATGAAGTAGTTTTTCCAAATTATCCTGTTATCCTGCGGTGCTTCAATGATTGTTTTAGTCTAAACGCCTTATTTTTCATAGGGGTTGCCTGTATCCGGGGCTCCAAACCTTCCTCATTCCCCCTTACGATCCGCCCCCCTCCCGACCCTCCGGGGGGTTCACGATCCCGACCTCCTTCCATCCCCCGAAGGGTTCACCACCCTGACAGTCACAAGCAATTGACCCACATGCCTTTGCGTATGCTCCGCCGCGTGAAAGATCAACCCTCCCACCGTCGATGGGATGCGATCCCTTCCTACATCCCGCCGGGCCGTCAATTCCTCTTCCTTTATCCCCTTTATCTGCTCTAAAGCCTTGTCGACCTGTATATTAAACCTTTCTACCAAATACTTCGCTACATTTCCTCCCATCGGGCCATTCCCATCTCCTACCGGTTCCCCCTCCTTCCCCAGCCCGTCTCCCTCCAGCATCCCTTCCCTCTTCGGCAGCTTACCTCCCTTCGGCGTCCCCTCCCTCTTCGGCGGCTTACCTCCCTCCGGCATCCCTTCCCTCCCCAGCAGCTTACCTTCCTCCGGTATCCCTTCCCCTTTCAAATAATTCAATTGTTCCCCGCTCAACCCCTCTCCTCTCGCATACGTCAACAGCCTGTCCAACACCCCGGTCAGATGCCGCAGATGAAATCCCACCGACGCCACACCGGCAGGTCGTTCCCATAATTTCTCGTCCGGAAATCCTTCCATAAAGGCGTTGACCTCGTCCCGGGCCTGCAGCAGCGCATGCACCACCGGCTGCACCAAAGGCGGGAAACCAGGCACAGGCCCCATGAGCCAATATTCACGATGAACGGGATGTTTCATATACCCCGTTAAATTAGGAATTTTTCACCGGGTAGCCGGAGAGACACCCAATGAAAAACCGAATTCATCTCCCAGGCGGGAGACTCAAAAGCTCCGTTAACCCGACTATCTCCCGGGCGGGAGACTCAATAGCCCCGTTAACCCGACTATCTCTCAGGCAGAAGACTCAATAGCTCTGCTAACCCCACCCATCACCAGGTCGGGCGTCAACCCTTCCGGGTCAACGTTTAGTCAACCTGCTGTCAACCTACAGCTCGAGTTCCGAGAGTACATCCTTCCGCGACGCCTCATTGGCAAGTATCGTCACCGTCATCGGCAACGCATTCCGGTACTGCTCCCCGATGGAGATCCGCTCACCGGGCAGATACGCATACTTGTTGTCGAACGCAACGATCTTCTCGATAGAAATGATATACCCCCTGTGGACCCTGCAGAACAGGTCGGAAGGCAGCAGCTTCTCCCATTGTTTCAGCGTGACAAGCACCAGGGCGGTTGGCCTGTCTTCCATTACCAGCCTCGTATAGTTCTTACGAGCCTCGATATAGAGGATATGCTGAAAATCGACTTTTACATACTTGCCTTCGTGACGAATAAAGAAAAAAGATTGCACTTGCAGTTCAATTTGCTTACAAAAAATGGATTAACAACGGATGCGACGGGCCGCCAATAACGACGTTTAAGTAAGGGTGCAATACAGCTCACCGGATAACGCTTCCAACAGGAGCACATAGTTATTCCGCTTATCCGGAAAGAATTTGGTTGGATAATCAGGCCTCAAGACGCAGAGTTTTGGTTATTACTAATAAAGCATCGAATATATTCCTCATACAGTTGATACGCCTTTAACAACATAGCCACGTGATCCTTGGGACTTATCAGCGTTCCGTCCGGATCGTGCGGCATCCCCTCGGAACACCCCCCGTCCCGGGTCCTCAGAAAAAATTCATGGTCCCTGCTCGTGTCCCCACTTTCCATATATACGCAGAACTCCCGATTGTTTTCATAAAACCGCTCGATCTTCTTTTGCTCCCACCTCCAAAACCGCTTCCACTCCAGCATATCCTCCTCCGGCTGGAACAGCACAGCGTGATACCGGTAAGTATAGTATTCGATATAACCCGTAAACACCGGCTTCACCTCCTTGAAAAAATGGATCTCCGAGGACTCTTCACTAAAACCTTTTTGCGCGTGTTCACATACGGACGTCCAACATTCAAGGCTGGATTTGAAACAGGCTTCAATCCTCTCCATTTCAGTACGGTCGGCAGCATTGTGGGAATGGAAAGCAGTCAGCAGCTGTTGGTAAAATTCCTGATACTCAGGCGACATGGACATTGTCCAGGTTTATTAAGGTTTAAAGGTATGTCCGCATACTCGGGACGTCGTCATACTCACCCCCGGCGCATCCATTCTCATCGACGGCCACATCCCGGTTCTCTTCCCCGGTCACATCCGGATTCTCATCTCCGGCCCCCATCCGCCTTCTCATCGACGGCCACATCCGGGTAGTCCTCCCCGGTCATATCCGGATTCTCATCACCGGCGCCTCCACTATCGTCACCGGGCGTATCCGGATTCTCATCCGCGTTCTCCTCCCGGCAAAAACAGCAAGGGCCTTGTAGAAACAAACCCCTGATGGACTCAAAAGTCACATGAGAAAACACTACACTTTATATAACTAAAAACAAACGATATCAGGTCTAAAGAAGGTGTCTAACTGATCAACCGCCAATCGGGCACTAAGAACTACCAGGACCTAAGTACCACCACCGGGCCTTAAGTACCCACCCATCGGACGGACCGCTGCATTGGCACACGGCATTTAAATGTCAGCAAGACGTGTAAATTAGAAACTTCCCCACCAGGTTTTCAAAAAACTACATGAATGCTCGTATTCACTACACCAATTGTCCAATTTTAACCACCAGACCACCCCGTTTTAGCAACGCTTTAGCAAACTGCAACCCTACCCTGTCAAAACCCCTCCTGTCCTGGCACCAAACCTCTCCTCTCCTCCCCCCAAACCTTTCCTCTCCGTGTACCAGACCTCTCTCCTCTCCTCGTACCAAATCCCCCCTATCCTGGCACCAAACCCCTCTCATGGCACCAAATTCCCCCTGTCCTGGCACCAAACCTCTCCTCTCCTCCCCCCAAACCTTTCCTCTCCGTGTACCAGACCTCTCTCCTCTCCTCGTACCAAATCCCCCCTGTCCTGGCACCAAACCCCTCTCATGGCACCAAATTCCCCCTGTCCTGGCACCAAACCCCTCCTCTCCTCGTACCAAACCTCTCTCCTCTCCTCGTACCAAATCCCGCTGTCCTGGCACCAAACCCTCCTCTCCTCGCCCCAAACCCCTCCCTTTCTCGTACCAAACCTTTCCTCCCCGCTTACCAAAACCTTCCCCAAACCGCGACCCGATCTACCGAACTCCCCGCCAGCCCGCGACCCCCTGCCAAAACGCGCCCAAAACCAAACCTTCAACAAACACCCCAAACTTCCCCACGACCACCCGCCAAACCCCGACCCCCCAAAAACAAAAAACCCACCGGAATACTCCCGGCGGGTCAAAAAAAATTATTTAAAAAAACCCTTATTTGTCTTAATTGTTAACTAGATTGCAAAAAGAATTGCTGCAAAGAATTGCTAAAAAAGTAATTTTTTACCGCAAAACCGCTAATGTCTGTACACTTCGGCGGAACCTCGTGTACGGTATTGGACTCCGTCCAATAAAAAAGCCCCGCTGTAGAAACAAAGGGGCGCTAACGATTGCTTGCCATATGAAAAAAGGTAGAAATATCTTTTTTGACGAATGAGCCTCTAACGAATGCCTGTTTCAACGATTGCTGCCATATTTCATCTCATTCTCTGCAGTAAAGGTACGATGCAAAAGCCCGGCATTCTAATCAACTTATGGACGAGTTAATTATGTCAAAATGATCTTTTTTGTTTGGAAAACCTTTACTGGATTGAGTTTTAGGATAATCCCTTCATTATGGCCAACCGGTTCTCAGATACCTTATTCCAACTTATACATTCTCTTGAAAAGTCCGAAAAACGACATTTTAAGCTCTATATCAAAAGGAGCTCGACAAAAGAGGACCTGAAGATCGTACAGCTGTTCGACGCCCTCGACAAGCTCAACGACTACGACGAAAAAAGCCTCCTCAAAAAGTTGCCCGGCATCGAAAAGCCACAGCTGAGCAACCTGAAAACCCATTTGTACAAACAAATACTCGCCAGCCTCCGCCTCCTGAAGAGCGCAGACAGCATCGACCTGCAGCTCAACGAGTTCTTCGACTACGCCCATATCCTCTATAAAAAAGGACTCTTCCAGCAAAGCCTCCGCCTCCTCGACCGCGCGAAGGAAACGGCAAAAGCCAACCAGAAATTCAACTTCCTGGTACAGGTCCTCGCACTCGAAAAAAGGATCGAGACCCTCCACATCACCCACAGCATGCAGATGCGCGCCGAACAGCTGTCGGCCGAATCCCGCGAGGTCATCGACCGCATCGACATGGTCGCACGCCTCTCCAACCTCGCCCTGCTGATCTATAGCTGGTACATCCAGAACGGCCACTCCCGCAACGAAAAGGACGAAGCCCTCGTCCGCGAATACCTCAGAGAACAGCTGCCCCCCAACGCCTGGGAACAGACCGGCTTCTACGAACGCCTCTACCTCTACCAGAGCTACAACTGGTACGCCTTCATCCGCCAGGACTTCCTGATGTACTATCGCTACTCCCAGAAATGGCTCGACCTCTTCGAAGAACAGCCCCTCATGATCCGCGTCGAAACCGGTCACTATATAAAGGCCCTCCACAACCTCCTCAATGCCCACTTCGACCTGCGTAACTACCGCCAGTTCGAGATCGTCCTGAGGAAATTCGAGACCTTCGCCAAATCCGACCGCGTGATAGAGAACGACAACTTCCGCATCCAGTGCTTCGTCTATATCACCACCGCCAAGATCAACCAGGTCTTCATGCTCGGCAACTTCAAAGAAGGCCTCCAGATGGTCCCCGGGATCGAACAACAATTGGCAGAGAACGACCTCTTCATCGACCGCCACCGCATCCTGGTGCTCAATTATAAGATCGCTTCCCTCTATTTCGGCGCCGGAGACTTCGACACCTCCATCGACTACCTCCAGCGTATCATCAACGACCAGATGGACCTCCGCAACGACCTCCAGTGCTATGCCCGGGTCCTCCACCTCATGGCCCACTACGAGCTCGGCAACTTCGACCTCATGGAGTCCCTGACAAAATCGGTGTACCGCTTCATGGCCAAACGCGAACGCCTGACCCACGTCGAAGAAGAGATGTTCCGATTCCTGCGCACCTCCTTCCACACCTCCCGGTCCAGCATGCGCGCCGAATTCGAAAAATTCCTGGAAAAGATCCGCGGCTTCGAAGGCAACCGCTACGAAGCCCGCGCCTTCGCCTACCTCGACCTCGTCTCCTGGGTGGAAAGCAAGGTCTCCCAGCGCCCCATGAGCGCCATCATCGCCGAAAAATACCAAACCAGTAAAAGAAAAATGCTCCCGGAAACTCAAGCCAAATCGGCCTAAAACATATCTTTTAGCGCCCTCCGCGCAGCCCAATACCCGCACATCCCATGCACACCCCCACCCGGAGGCGTAGCCGACGAACAGATATATATCCCCTTCTCTGATGTCCGGTAAGGCGACCACCGCAGCGCCGGCCGCGTGAACAGCTGACGAATATCGATGATCCCCCCATTTATATCCCCCCCTACATAATTGGGATTGTACTCCTCCAATTCCACCGTATTATATACATGCCTGGCCAGCACCCTGTCCCTGAACCCCGGCGCAAACCGCTCAACCTGCCGCTCGATCGCCTCCGTCATATCCACCACCGACCCATTCGGCACATGACAATAAGCCCACACCACCTGCTTCCCCTCCGGCGCCCGCGACCCGTCCACAACACTGGGCTGGGTCAGCAGCACGAACGGCCGCTCCGGATGCCCGCCAGCCGCCGTCATCGCCTCCGAAGCCGCTATCTCCTCCATCGTCCCTCCAAGATGCACCGTCCCCGCATCACGACAACGCTCGTCGGCCCAGGGAACAGGCCCATCCAACGCCCAGTCCATCTTGAACACCCCCATCCCATACCGGTACCGCCGCAGCTGACGCTCATACAAAGACGACCAGCGCTGCCCACCCAGCTGCAACAGCTGCCGCGGCGTCATATCCAACAACAACGCCCGCGAAGAAGGCAGCTCCGACAAAGACCGGACATACACCCCCGTCTCTATCTTCCCGCCCAACGCGACAAAATACGAAGCCAATGCCTCCCCGATCCTCCTCGCCCCACCCTTCGCCACCGGCCATCCGCGCACATGCCCCAACACCATCAACACTATAGCAAAAGAAGACGTCGCCCAATTCTCCAGCGGCTGTATAGCATGCGCCGCCATCCCCGCCAGCAGCCCGCGGGCCTCCCGGCCATCAAACCTCTTCGCCAACGCAGTCACCGGCAACAACGCCTTCACCCCAAACCGCGCCAGTCCCAAAACACCAGCCGCATCTCTCCCCCCTAAAAACCCCGGCCAGCGCAAAGGCCCCAACAGCTGCGGCCCCAATACCCCCCAATCCTCGACGACCGGACCCATCATCCGCTCATACACCCTACCATCTTTACCAAGCCCCGCACCTGTCTCCTCCACCCCTCCCACCAGCAACGCCGCCCCACCCCCGTCAAAAGGATGAGCCGCCGCCACCCGCGGATAGACATATTCCAGACCAAGATCCGCCAACGGCAACCCGCTGAAAAAAGGCGATCCCGCCGCCATCGGATGAACAGCAGAACAGATATCATGCAAAAAACCCGGCAGCGTCAGCTCCGCCGATCGCATCCCCCCGCCAATCGTGCTCCCACCCTCCAGTAATAGCACAGAAAGTCCCCGCTGCTGCAAAAAAATAGCCGCAGCCAGCCCATTGGGACCAGCCCCTACAACAACCGCATCATATTCCGTCCTATGCATAGATTTATGTTGTCTTCCCGCTTACATTCTGCCACCATATCCCCCCGATCACCAACGCCATCCCACCCACGGTATAGACGGTTATCGGCTCCCCCGTCACCACATTGGCGATCAAAAAACCAAACACCGGGCACAGAAAAAGCCAGAACGACGCCCTCGCCGCATCCTCCCGCAACAGGTACAGCCACAGCTGCACCGCCCCGATCGATACCGGGATCGCCAGCCACAATATCCCACCCCACGCGTCCCCATTCCAGTGATTCAGCTCCGGCTTATAGGTCAGCAATACCAGCGGCAGCAGGAATATCCCGCCCATCAGAACCTGCCAGCCATTAATGGTCATCAGATGCAAGCCCCCCCAGTCCATACGCGAAAAATAGAACACCCCGATCGAATAAGACAACATCCCAGCCAGCAGGATCAGCAAACCCGCAGGCGTAGCCGTACTGTTCTGCAACAACGGCCAGGCCGCCACCACCACACCGACCATACACAGCACCAGCGCGGTCACCGTCACCGCCTTCAGCCGCTTGCCTAGGAACACGGTTGTAAGCAGATTGATAAAAACAGGACTCGTCGCCACACCCAGCGTCCCCAGCCCCGGCGACACCTGCTGCATCGCCAGCACGAACAGCCCCAGGTAAACGCTGTTGTTCAGCAACCCATACAAGGCCAGCTGCTTCCACTCCTTACCCCGCGGTAGCCGCTTGTGGAGCACACCCTGCGCCACGATGATCATGATCGACCCTGCCAGAAAAAATCGGACCACGCATATTACGAACGGCTGTGCGCCCCTGAGACCGATCTTCGTCGCAGCCGATGCAGAAGCCCACAGGAAAGCGAAAACAAATCCAATGCCTAATGACAAAATCCTTTTTCCCACGTCCAAAACAATTACTTAAATTTATAATATAATAACACCTCCAATGAAAAGTCTGTTCGCCCTCCTCCTTCTCCTGCCCTTCACAGCCACCCTTGCACAATCCAACGCCGAAGATAAGAAAGCAGCCAAACAGGCCGCGATAAAAAACATGGTCGAAGGACAGAACTACGTCTTCCAGGCACAGCAGGCCCTGCCCCTCGGCGGCCGCACCCGCCAGCTGACGACCGAATACGACCTGAAGGTCACAAAAGAAAGCATCACCAGCTACCTCCCCTACTTCGGCCGGGCCTATACGGCGCCCATCGACCCCACAAAAGGCGGGATCCAGTTCACGTCAAAAGACTTCGACTATACCCTTACCCCCAATAAAAAAGACGGCTGGACCGCCGTCATAAAACCAAAAGACAACCGCGATGTTCAACAAATGACCCTCAACATCTCATCCGAAGGCTACACCAGCCTCCAGGTCACCAGCGTCAACCGGCAACCCATCTCCTTCAGCGGCATCGTCGTCGCCCCCAAACATTAGTCCCTCGTCACCGATCGATATCTCGTCGGCGACATCCCCATCACCTTCGTAAACCGCTTCGAAAAATAATACGGATCGTCAAAACCCATGCTCAACGCAATATCCTTTATCGACTTATCCGTGATACCCAGGTGCTGACTCGCCTTCTGCATCTTCATCTGGATAAAATAGTCTATCGGCGCATACCCCGTCCGCTGCTTGAACAGGCTCGAGAACCGTGACGGCGAGTAATTATACCGATGACTCAGCTCATTCAACGTGATGTTCTCATTGATATGCTCCTGCATAAAGAGTATCGCGCTGTCGATACAGTCTATCTTCTCCGTAGGACTCGCCACAAAATGCTTCTGGTTATAAATGAACAGCGTAATAAAATGCGACAGACACATGTTCGCGAACAGCAGGTTGTCGATACTGTACCCCAGCTCGAGCGTCTTGTAGATCTTCATGAACAGTCCGACCATCTCATTGCTGCTCCTCACCGCCCTGGACTTGAAATGATTCTGTATCACCGGCAGCGCATTGAAATTGGGCAGCAGCGTTCCGCCGAAATGCAGCCAGTAAATGGTCCAGGGATCGTCCTCCGAACTCCCATACGCATGCTCCACATTCTGCGGCAGAATAAAACATTCATTCGGTCCCACCTCATATCGCTTGTCCCCTATCTTATACCAGCCATGTCCATCCACACAATAAAAAAGGAAATTCTCGGGTAGCCCCTTCTTACGATAGGTATAGTGCCCCGCAGCCCGTGGATAATAACCAAGCCCACAGATATACAGCTGGCGCAGCAATAGGTTGTTTTGAACGCGCGACTTGAGTACGGATTTAGGTATCTCGATCCGCTGCCTCCCGACACCATGCCAGATATTCTTGTGAGACCCCACTTTATTCTGTTCCATTGTCGTAATTTAGTGCATCTCCGGTAAATATACGCATGCTTTCAATAAGACTATACCTCTATATTACCCTTCCGTTCCTCCTCTCCCAAACCCTCGTTCAAGCTCAGATCCCATCCGACTACAACATCGTGTGGACCAGCCCCAGCCTCAATTCCAGCGAATCCATGCCCTGCGGCGGCGGCGACGTCGGCCTCAATGTATGGGTGGAGAACGGAGACATCCTGATCTACTTCTCCCGCAGCGGCAGCTTCGACGAGAACAACACATTGCTCAAAGGCGGCAGACTCCGCATCCGGCTAAACCCAAGCCCATTCAACAATAGCAGCTTCAGCCAGCAGCTCGATCTGCAGCAGGGCAACATCCTCATTAAAGCCGGATTAAAATTTCAGGCGAACATCTGGGTCGACGTCTATCGCCCCGCCGTGCACATCGACCTGAAAAGCAAAACGCCTATCAACACAACAGCGACCTACGAAAGCTGGCGCATCAAAGACCACGAGACGACCGGCCGCGCCAACAACGCCAACTCCTATAAATGGGCCGGCAAACAAGCTCCCGGCGGAAAGGTCATTACCCATAAAGACAGCATCCGTTTCCAGGACGACCAGGTCATCTTCTATCACCACAATCTCTCCGCTCCTTCTGTCTTCGACGTCACCGTCCACCAGCAGGGCCTCGACAGCGTCAAGTCGCAAATCCCCAACCCCCTGAAAGACCTCTGCTTCGGCGGCTCCCTGCAAGGCAGCGATATGATCCCCGACGGCACCACCACCGGCCACTACATCAACACGGACTTCACCGGCTGGCGCCTCAAAAACAAAACGCCGCAGAAGAACCAAAACATCCTCCTCGTCCTCGCGACCACCAACCGCAGCTGGCAGGACACCCTCAACGCAACCCAAAAAGACGTAAGCCTCCACGCCAGAACAGCCGAAGCAGCAACAAAAGCCTGGTGGCAGTCCTTCTGGCAGCGCAGCTTCATCTGCATCAACGCCGACTCCACGAGCCCTCAATGGCAGACCGGCCGCAACTATCAGCTGTTCCGATACATGCTCGGCTGCAACGCCTTCGGCCATTGGCCCACCAAATTCAACGGCGGCCTTTTCACCTGGGATCCCTCGCTCACCGACTCTTCCCTCCCCTACACACCCGACTTCCGCAACTGGGGCGGAGGCACCATGACCGCACAGAACCAGCGCCTGGTCTACTTCCCGCTGACACGCAGCGGCGACTTCGACATCCAGCACCAACAGCTGTATTTCTACCTCCACCTGTTACCCACAGCCGAACTGAGAAGCAAAGTCTACTGGGGTCACGCCGGCGCCTGCTTTACCGAACAGCTCGAGAACTTCGGCCTCCCCAACTCCGCCGAATACGGCTGGGACAGACCAGCTGGTCACGACAAAGGTCTCGAATACAACGCCTGGCTCGAATACGAGTGGGATACTGTTCTGGAATTTTGCCTGATGATGCTGGACCAGCAACAATACACTGGCGCCGACATCCGCGAATACCTGCCCTTTATCCAAAGCTGCGTCACCTTCTTCGACGAACACTACCAGTACCTGGCCACCCGCCGCGGACGCCGTTCCCTCGACGGCGACGGCCACCTGATCCTCTACCCCGGCTCGGGCGCAGAGACCTATAAGATGGCCTACAATTCCAGTTCCACCATCGCCGGCCTCCATACCATCCTTACCCGCCTCCTGGCACTGCCCGAAAAGACTTACGGCAACGACTCCACGAGAAGAACATGGGCCGCCATGCTTAGCCACATCCCCCCAATACCCATAAGATATTTCGACGGCCACCCCGCCATCGCCCCCGCACAAGCCTGGGCACGCATCAACAACAAAGAATGCCCCCAGCTCTATCCCGTCTTCCCCTGGGGCATCTTCGGTGTCGGCAAACCCGGCCTCGACACCGCCCTCAATACCTGGAAGTATGACACAGACGCTGTCCGCTTCCGCTCCTACATCGGCTGGCGACAGGATAATATCTTCGCCGCTCGCCTCGGCCTGACAGACGAAGCAGCAACCCTTACCACAAAAAAGCTCGCCAACTCCGGACGACGCTTCCCCGCCTTCTGGGGACCGGGATTCGACTGGACACCCGACCTCAACTGGGGCGGATCAGGCGCCATCGGCCTCCAGGAAATGCTCCTCCAGACCGACGGTGATAAGATATTCCTCTTCCCCGCCTGGCCAAAAGACTGGGACGTACATTTTAAATTATACGCACCCTACTCCACCACCGTCGAAGCCACACTACAGCACGGCAAGCTGACCGACCTCAGGGTCACCCCCGAAAGCCGCCGCAAGGACCTCGTTCTTCCCCCAATAATTAAAAATTGAAATTCGAGCTCAACCTCACCCCGGTAGCAGACACACCGGGATGATCCAGGTAACTAAACCGCCTCACCACATCCACCCGGAAGATATTGAAGATATTGTAAATGCCAACACTGGCCTCCATATAAGGCTTCGCACCCAGCGAGAACGTCGAGACCTCCCCCTTCGTCAGCGGGAACTTCATCTGATCGGGATTGACAGCCGGATTATTCTCATTCCGCAACCCGCCATAAAGGATCTTCGCCCCGATGACCTCCCTCAGCCGCAGCCGCTTCAGTCCCGGCACCTTGTTCAGAAAAAATCCGTTGAAGAAATGGTCTGCATTGAGGCTCGCATAATGGTCACTGACAAATTCCCCCACATTCATCATATTGTAGGCGCGGAGACTATAAAAATAAGAAGGATTGCCCGGATGAATGACCAGCAGCGGGAAGGGCAGCGTGCCCCCAAGATAGCCCGCGTCGAAATAGACATCGGTAAATCCAAAGGGCGCGATATAGCACCGCTTATAGACGTTCAGGTGCAGCGCATCAGAGTTGAACTGGCCGCCATACAGCCCCTTGATCCCCCTTGTATACTGCAGCGTCACGATAGGATATTTATTGATGACGTTGACGCGCGCCGCCTTGTTCTGGAAGAACTGCTCGTGTGGCGCCCAGCGCATGGTCGCCGACAGCTCGCCGGTCGTGATCTTCTGTATCGTATCGGTCCTGTCCGTAACCCGCTTGTAGAGATATTCCAAAGTCCCCGTCGGCCGCTGCTCCCAGTACTTGGTGCCAAGGGTAAAGCTCAGGTGGTTCCCATACTCACGTACATAGGACACCTTCGCGATATGATTGTAGAGCCACTTGGAATTATCGCCATGGCTGAAAGAAGTAAAGAAATTATTCGCCGCAGCAAAAGCATTCTCCTGACCCAGCGTCTTGGCGTCGTCCTGGTAGCTGACCTGCACATAATGCAACGGGAAGGTATAGATGGATTTATTGTTGAAGGCATAGGACGCGCTGGCATAATACTTCCAGCGGTTGTCCTTCTCCCCATAGGCTACATAAGACTCTCCGAACCACCGCGTGCTGAGCTTGGTATTGGTTCGCCCCCCCAGCTTCAGCCGCTGCCCCTCGATCGGATTGAACGTATAAAAACTGGCGATAGGCCCTACATCCACCTTGCCCGCCGACTTATACCCCGCAGTGAACATAGTGATATAATCCATCAGCCTCCGGTAAGATTTCATCTTGACCAGACTGTCGGTATTGGCATAGGTCTTGCTCTCCGTCTTGCTCAACGGCGTCAGCCGGCTATCCGTCCAAAAACTGTCTGTCTGCATCTCCGCCTTCACCAGCGTATCCACCGACGCCCCCTTCAGCAAGGAATCCGCCACCGCATCATTCTGTAAATTGTTGACCGTGATCAGCCGCTCCCCCACCACCCCCGGCATCCGAGGCCAGGGACTAAAAGTAGCGATGACATCCGAGTTGGAAAGATGATAACGACCGCTCGGACCCTTTTCAAAATCCTGCTTCACGTTGAAATCCTGGACCCAGTTGAGATTGATATGCTTGCTGGCTCCCAGCTCTACCCGCCGGATGGCATAGTTGCCGTCAAGCGTGATATACATCGTCCCCCGAAAAAGCAGGTCTTCCGGATTACGGGGAGTAAAATACAATTCGACCAGGCGCTGCCCATCCTCCTCGATCGTATCGCGGATAAAATACATGTAAAAGGTCGGCGCCAGCTCGGCTACAGGACTGACGAACTGCATCGTAAAAGCCGTGATCGTATTATCGTAGATATTGATGTCTTCGTACAGCCGGTTCAGGATCGTGCTGATCCCCTTCATATCAATAAATTCACCATAGTCTACCCCCTTCCGGCCAAGGATAAGCTTCTTATTCTTGTTCGGCTGCTTCCGGTAATAATTTTGGGAGAATACTTCTTCGATATAGATAGGAACCAGCGACTTGCCGGGCACAATGACCGTATCCCGGTTCTCGAACATAAAATGGTAGCGCTTGAGCAGCTTGTTGTCGATGATAATTTTCGGCGGCTTATCCAGCAACATCCTCGTCTTCTCGTATTGTTCGTAGCTAAGATAGTCGTCCGCGCCGGGACCGTTCTGCGACTTGTGCGCGATCACCTGCCGGATCAGCTCGACGGCAGGATTATTCTTATTCCGGTATTTTGCCTTCCGCCGCGTCGTGACTACCACATCCTTCAGCGTCGAGTAAGCCTTCGAAAGCAACACCGTGATCCTTCCGTCACCCTGCCCCCCGTCTATCGGATCTACACCCGCGGGAATAACAACCGTCATCGTCTGGTACCCCGTTGTGCTCACCACCAGCTTTTCCCCCCCAACCCTCACGCGGATGCTGAACTTCCCCTGTCCATCGCTCAACACCCCATGCCCTCCGTTCAAAACGCGGACACTAACGCCAGACAAAGGAGCTCGGGAAAGGGAATCCTCAACCACGCCGACGATCGTCCTCGTCTGGCACATGCCGGTCAAACCAAAAATACCGGCAAGCAGTAGCAGAATGATCTTTTTTATTGTGGGAGTCAGGTTTATTTTTTTTTAGCGCTTTCCGTAGCACGGCAATATAGCTAATTAATGTCTAACTTTATCTTAATGAAAAAGATAGGCCTTATAGGCAGAATCAGCTGGGTATCCACCGTGGACTACTATAGATACCTTAATGAGAACGTCAATCAGCGGCTGGATGGTATGAATTACGCCGAAATGATTATCTACTACTTCAATTCGTCCCTCCACCTCCAGTCCTCAGGCGCGGAGCTCCTGGTCCTGGGAGCCAACACAATCCACGTCACCGCCGCCATCGACTAGGCCCCAAACTCCAAACCATGACACCTATCACGATCGACATTACCAACGGAGACTACACCCTCTCCACCGACAAGACCAAACTCGACATCCCCTTTATCCATTCCTTTCTCTCCAAAGAAGCCTACTGGTCCCTCAACATTCCCCTCGATACAGTAGAACGAGCCATCGACGGCTCCCTCTGTTTCGGCATCTACCATACCCCCCAGCCCACCCCCGGTCAAACCAACCAGTCCACTCCTGGTCACCCCCCCCAGTCCACCTCCGGTCAAACCAACCAGTCCACCCCCGGTCAAACCCAGGTCGGCTTCGCCCGCATCATCACCGACTACGCCACCATCGCCTACCTCGGCGACGTCTTCGTCATCCCTTCCCACCGCGGCCGCGGCCTCTCCAAATGGATGATACAACAGGTCATGACCCACCCCAACCTCCAGGGCCTCCGCCGCTGGGTCCTCCTCACCGCCGACGCGCATGAGCTATACCGAAAGTTCGGCTGGGTATCCATCCCACACCCCGAAAAATACATGGAGCTCCATGACCCGAACGTATATAAGGGTAAAATTTAATTTATCTGATTCGAATGATCTTCAAACATCCGCGGAAAGAAATGTTTGGCAATCCTCGAAGGGTCAATAACGGCCATTAAATTTTCTTGCAACGTAGTACCTGCTAGGTTTTTAGCGAACAAAGCCCTTGTATGAGAAAGGGAGAGTGCGACAATAGAGATTATAGTTTCAGATGGTAGGTTGATTTCAGAAGGGCCAACCTGAAACCGCTTTAAATCGTCCATTTCATATACATTTTGTACTTGAATATCAGTCACTATTTCATCCGGCTCAGCTTTGGGAAAATGATAGTAAACTCTGACTAGCAGAAACACTAAGTTAGACTCAAGCGTAAAAGAAAGTTGCAACGAAATTTCAACCTGCAGCGACTTACCAGCATTTTCTGTTACCTTTTGCTCAAAAAGCGCCTCGTTAACATAAAACCCAAATTCTTTTATCCTTCTAACTGTCAACTCGACCGGATTTTGCGCTGGCAATTTCATAGTTAATTATTCACTTATTCAAAAAGTATCTACTATTAGTTTTCTACAGCAAATGGGGGTTGTTCAATCTGCACAGAAGAGGTCGGAATATACTTTTTTAATCCTTCAAGAGAAGGAGGATGAATGTAAGTATTGTACTGTACAGGCTTAAACCCTTCCTGATAAATTTCTAAATTGTTATTCGCATCGTCTTGCATATATCGCTCAGCATCGACAAAGTGTAAAACAGGAACCTTGCCAAATGCAAGAGATAGATCCACCAGCTTGCTTACTTTATGATCAAAATCTCCATTTAATACCTGCGTAACATATCCTTTGGTTACACCTAGTTTCTCCGCAATCTGTGTTTTTGTTAAATTATGCCTTGTCCTATAATTCTCTATCAGCTTAAATAACTTTAATTGAATTTCCGTTATCCAATACTCTCTACTTTTTATAAACTCACTTCTTTTCATTCTTTTTTGTTTTTAGACTTTCCAAAAATAGAGCCTTGGTTGACCTGAATTTACTTATATCAGCCGCCTGATTATTCTTATGTCCACCAAAAATGATTATTTTTCTTGAGGGCAGCTGGATCGCATATATCCTCAAATGCTTACTCTTAAATTCATGCTCCGCAATTCCATCCCTAACGCCTTTTAAATGTCTGAATTTACTCTCCGGCAGAGAATTGCCGTCAGCCAGATATTCTATGTATTTAATCAAAACTCTGAACTCACTTAGATAGGGGGTCCCTGCCAATGAATCTTCGAAACTCTCCAACTGCCTTACACCATCAATGACAAGTTGTTCGACAAGCTCCCTTGCCTTAATTTCCTCAATCCTTATCGTTGCAAAAATACTCATAACTTAGTTTAGTTACAACTAAACTTTTACCATTTCTGCTAATATAATGGATTGAAATGACCCAAAAAAAATGAAATTTAGCAATAAATTTGCTATAATCGAATTACTCGCAGTACTTTATCTGCTTGCAGGCATCCATACCGTCATATCCCCCTGCCCCCTATTATCCCACGCATAGTACGGCACCAGCCGCACCTTCACCGTCTTCACAGGCGCCTTCGACACCTCCCGGTATAGCCCTCCGCGACCATCCGGCAACAACCGAAGGTTCCCCTCCAAACCCATCATCCGCGAATTGCCTATCCTCATCGCCACGGGCGCCAGCTGAACCCCCACCGGTACCTCCACACGAAAGACCGAAGCCCCGCCCGGCATATCCATCGACTCCAGACAATACACGATCGGTCCCCGCCTCACCGCCACCTGCCCGCGATCCTCTTCCACCAGCGGATTGGCTTCCACCAATACAGCCGGCATCGGCATATCGACCTCGACCACATCCCCGGCCTTCCACCCGCGGCGAACCTCAACATACCTCCCTCCTTCCAGCCCCGCAGCAAATAACTTCCCATTCACCGTCACCACCGCCCCATGACACCATCCAGGTATCCGCAGGAACAACGCCCCCTCCAGCCTCGTCACAACTAACTTCACCCTGCCGTTCCACGGATAGTCCGTCACCTGCTCGATCCGCGCTCCAGCGCTCTCCAGCTTGTTACTCCCGTAAAGATTGACCCAGACACCCTTCTCATTCACGCTATAAGCATAGCCACTGACCTCCGCGATCGTTCGCGCCAGGTTAGGCGGACAGCAGTTCGACAGTTTAATATAAGGCACCCTCCCACCCGACCAGCGCAGCGTATAAGGAAAATCCCGCGCCACACGCAGCGGGTTGGTATAGAACCAGTGCCCACCATCCAGGTCGACACCCGAAAGAACAGAATTATACAGCGCCTCTTCCATCACGTCCGCATACCTCACCTCCCCCGTAAGCAACAGCATCCGCCAGTTCCACAGCACATTGCCGATATTCGCACAGGTCTCATTGTGCGCCGTCTCATTGGGCAGCTGATAGGCCCGGCCATACGCCTGGTGCACTTCCTGTATATCGGGAGGGCTATAGGATACAGCATCAGGCGAAACCCCGTCATACAGCGCCCCGCATCCACCCGTGATATACATTTTGTGTTCCGTAACGTCCTGCCAGATAGAATCCAGATTCCTACGCAGCGACCCGTCACCCGTCTCCGCCACGACATCGGCCACACCCGCATAGAGATAGTTGGCCCTCACCGCATGCCCCATCGCCTTATATTGTTCCCGGAAGGGCACACGGTCCTGGTTGTCATCTGTCCCATTGCTGACCAGCCCGCGGATATTGATAAGATTCCTCGCTAGCGAAAGATAGGCGGTATCTCCCGTCGTCCGGTACAGGTCGACAATTCCCATATAGTGAGAAGGACAAATGGCGTTGCGGGCGAGCTCCGGCGAGCTGCGCCGGTAAAAAGCCTCCAGGTAGTTTGCCGCCTTTATAGCCGCATCCAGCAAGGTCCTCTTCCCCGTCGCCTTATAGTGTACACAGGCCGCCGTCATCAGGTGCCCCATATTATAGGTCTCGAAATTGAGCCGGTCCCCGAAGGCCGCGCTCTTCCCCGGATGATTCCGCTCTTCGATGAGCGTCGGCGTATGTATATATCCGTCAGGCCGCTGACACTTCACGATGACCCCGATCGCCATATCCATCATACTGTCCAGCCGCCGGTCCTTCGTTATGGCATAGGTCGCCGCCATCCCCTCCAGCAGCTTGTAAAAATCCCCGTCATGAAAAGGCGGACCCGAATGCACGCCGGTATCCAGCCCCGCCGCGATCCGGAAATTCTCAAACGCATGGCTAACCCCGGCGTCCGTATAGATCTTCCAGAGATTTGGCAGCATCGAATCCCGGCAGACCGCGAACCGCTCCGCCCAAAACCCCTTCGTCCACCTGACCGAAGCCATATCGACACGCGCCAGCACAGCATGACCCTGTGCCCGACCCGGAACACCCACACCCACAAATACAATTGCAATGATCCACTTCTTCATAGCATCAAATTAATAGCTTATACTCACCGGCCCCAACAATCCCGCCGGCAACAGGCTTCCATCTCCCTTCCACGGCGAAGACGTCCATGTGCGACGCTGAGCCTCCGGCAGCCGCTGATCCCCCGTCAACCGGTTGGCCCAGGTATTGGTCACAAGCACCTTCAGCTGATTCACACCGGAATGCACCGCTTTCGTAACATCCACCCTGTTGCCCGTCCACACCGTCCCACATTCAACCCCGTTCACATACACAGTAGCGATATTGTCCACCACCCCAAGATCGATATAAGCCCGCTCGGCCTTACTCATTGTAAACAAAGTTGTATAGCTCGCAGTCCCCGAATAATACCGAATTACACTATCCACCGACCGGCTCCAGTCGAACAACGAATCACAACGCACCACCGCCTCAGCGCCAAACTCCACCACCCACGGTCCCTTCACCCGCGTCAGCACATGCGGCCGCTCCACCTCATATTCCCGACCAGCGACCGCCGCCCGACGAAAAACCAAAAAAGTCGACCCCGAAGCCCCCAGCACCACCGGAACGCGAGTCCTTCCCCCACTAACCTTCCACCCCCGAACATCCCAAACCTCCCCCGTCACCGGGTCCCATATCTCCGGCTGACGACCCATCACCCGCACTGACGCCGTAAAGCTGCACGGCCTTCCCGTCTGATTGGAAATAAAATAAATATCAAATCCATTACCCGTCCTATGCGTATACGCGATCCCCGGCCCACCCCCTTCAAAATCCCTCGCTATACCCACCCGGTCAAGCGTCGGATCCCTATATGGTCCCACCATCACCTTTCCCAACAGCTGCTCAAAAACACCACGAACAACCTTATCATCCCCCTTCAACCCCACGTCATGATACCGGGCAATCCCCGTCGTATCGATCAATACCTTCGCCCCTTCTTTGACCAACTGCAACAACCGCAAAGCGGAAGCCTCACTCATCCCCCCCGCATCAGGATCCATCGCCGAAGCCCCCGGCAACACCAGCAACCCATAGCTCGCCCCACCAGGCAAAACAACCCGTCCATCCTTCACACGCGCGAGCCGCACCAACACATCCGGATTATACGAATCATAGGCATAGCCCCGCAACGGATTCACCCAGTCCACCCGATCGGCCATATTCGCAGAATGTACCACCCCATTAGGCGCCTTCGTAGTCGGCACGCCCGAATTCATTAGCCGGACCTTCTCGGCCTCCACCCGCGAAGAACCCACCAACCCCGGCAACACCCCCACCAGCCGCTCGGGCAATACCGCCCGTCGTGGCACCTCCTCGCCCATATACACCGCCACATCCGCAACCGGCCGCCCCTGCTGCAACAGCCACTGACAACGCCGCGTATAATCGATCCACGCCTTCCCCTGTCTCCACCAGGTCTGATCCCGCTGAAAAAAATTCCCCACCCCACCCAGCGTCATCCCCGGCCTGCGATCCACCCACGGATTATGCGTAAAAACATGAAAGACCATTCGATTGATGCCAAGCGCATAGTTCCTGTCCTGCAAAGCCTTCAGCATCCCGGGATATTCATCCCATTGCAGACGCAGCTCGGTAAACGCCTCTGCCTGCACCAGCGGCTTGCCATAAACATGGGCGCCCGAGACAGCGTCCAGCATATCATTCGGCTTGTCATGCGTCGGACTCCGCTGCCAGAACTCCCCCATCGGGATATCCGCCTCGCTGTAATGAAGTATCCCGTCACTCGTCATCGTCGGCGCCACGCTCTCTGCACTGAACACACAGCCCTTCGCATGCGCCAGCCGCGCCATCGTCACATAAAAATTATCGTGTATCAGCTCGGCAATAGTTTGTCGTATATCATGCAGATATCGTTCAGAACTGTCCGCCGACGCCACAGGCACCCCCGCCATCACCGGCAGCCAGCGCATAAGATCATACCCCCTCCGCCGACGAAATTCATCCCTGAACACAGGCGACCAGTTCTGACTCCCGCACTCCCAGCTGTCCACATGCAACATGGTCAGCACTTTCTTCGCCAGTTCCGGCCCCGCCTGCCGCACGGCCTCTCCAAACCACCGGTCGAACTGCAGCTCGACCACCCCGGCATCGAACTTATCACACTCCAGCCCCTTCCCCCCACCACCAGTCGCATTGGTATGCCCCGTAGACGTATGCCCCACACGCAAAATGGTCCAGTGCCCCACCGGCGCACGCCACACCAAATGCCCGGTACTGTCCACCATACCGCTAACATCGACGATCCTACCCGGATCAATGCACAACGAATCCGGAAGCTCCGCAGCAGAAGCCGGCCGGCTCACCCGCCAGACCTCCCCATTCTTGCCCTCATACTGATAGACAGCCGGCATCGCCGACAAATAGATCCCACCCACCTTCAACGAAGGCTTCCACTTGGCGGCGTCAAGGTCCTCAGCCCCCGGCTCCGAACCCGACTTGTCATAAACAAAGCGAAAATACCGCCCGGTAACCGCCGGTATCGTATGCGTTACATCCGCGTCCCCATCCTCCCACCCATGCCTCGGCGCCTCCAGCCGGCCAACCCGCCTGAAATCCACCCCGTCATCACTAACCTCAACCGACAACCGCTGCGACTGGTAATTGTTGACGCTATGGACCACGATCGTCCTGCACGTAAAAGGCCGGTTAAAACTATATTGTATCCAACATCCCTCATCGCTCTTAAATGTCTCCTTGCTCCCCCGCTCCACCAAAAACTGCACACTCCCTCCCGTTGAGGCAGTAACAGCAGGCACCACCGTCTCCGTCGACACCTCCCACGACACAGGCGTCGGCATCGCGAAAACAGCAATATCCCTGTAATATCCTGCGACAGTCTGCGGCTTCGCCAGACGCAGATCCACCACCCGTCCCCCCTCCACACCGGCACGCGACCAAACCACCCTCTGCATCGACTTCTCCGGCGTGATCCAGGGCCCGCCAGCCACCGCAAAACCATCACAGGCATGCATCGCCAGCTTCACCCCCAGACTGTCCGCCTCCTTCACGGCGTAGCGAACCATGTCCCACCACAAAGGACTCAGCTGCTGCGCCGCAGGCGTAAAGACCGGCGGGTCCGCCGCTCCATTGATCGGCATCAGATAGGCCCCGCCGATCCCCACATCTTTCATAGCCTGCAGGTCCGCCCGTATCCCCTCCCGGGAAACAGCCGCCTGCATCCAGTACCAGAACACCCAGGGTCGCGCAATCTCAGGCGGATCCACGAACGACGCAGGATCAAAAGACTGCGCCCGTCCCACACCACCGACCACCAGTAACAAGATCAATATTCTATTCCGTATCAACATATTTCACTGTATACACTTTCCCCCCTTCCAGGTCCACTTCATAACTATTCTTACCAACCTCACGCACCACCCCCTCCTTACAAACAGGCCGCGTCTTACTCTTAAATTGCAACACCCCCTTCCCGCTTGCCGCACTGACCCTTATCGTGTTCCTGCTGCAATATACCCTGACATTTCCATGCGGCGTCGGCACATCCCCCTCCATCCACTCCAGACCACCCAATACCGGCCGCACGGCATACCGCTGATAGCCCGGCTCCAGCGGTTTTACCCCCAGATAATATTTACCCAGCAGATAGATCGGACTGGCGCCCCAGGCATGACAAAGACTCCGACCAAATGGCCGACCATACATCGCATAGTGCTGCACCCCCTTCTCCGTAGGATCATACTTCTCCCAGAAAGAGGTCGCTCCCAGCGAAAGCATCCCTCCCCAGTAATCCTTCATCTCCTTCAGCACATGCCCCTGATCCCCCGTAGCACACAACGCCTCCAGCTCATAAAACCGCATATACGGAGTCGTTATCTTTTGAATGCTGTCGTTCAGCAATACGCCGCGCTTGACCGCATCCTGCTGCCGCGCATCGAAATAGCCGAAGAATATCCCGAACATATTAGAGTACCGCGTAACGCCCCCCAGGCTGGAATGCCTGAAGGCCATCCTGTTCTCATCCCAAAAATCCGCAAACAATTTCCTCTTCAATACCGCAGCCTCCTCCCCGTACCGCTGCCCCGCCACACCATCCCCCGCCAGCCCCGCACACAACGCCATCGTCTCCAGGCTCCTTACATAGAGCAGCTGCTCAAAGCTCACCTCGCCCTTCTTCGACAAGCCATCCGCCCAGTCGATGAACAGCCAGTCTCCCGGCAACCCCACCAGCCATCTGTTCTTATTCCTACGGCCCTCGATAAAGTTCATCAGGCTCACCATCCTCGGATAACAAAGACGGATAAAGGAAGTATCCCCCGTATACTGATAATAATCATAGATGCCCAGGTACCAATAGAAGCTATAGTCCATGATGGTATTGATATGACTGGTCACCGGATCCTTCCCTCTCAACGCCCACAAGGTCCGCGTCACCGAAGCCTCATCGAAGAACAGATAATAGTTCATGAGATAGCTCTGATAAGCATCCCCCGACCATATCCACCGGTCCCGCTTGATACCGTCGATAAAGAATTCCCTCGTGTTCAGATGCAGCGTATACGCCGCTACATCATATATCTTATTGATCTCCTCATCCGAACACCGGAAACTGCCCCGCTGCGCAACCGGCAGATACTCGAACAGCATAGAGGCCGAGTCCACCTGCATCCCCTCCTCCCACTGGATATTCACATACCGGAAAGCCCGCGACCCGGTCAACACGGTGTCACCCACAGCCTCGAGCCGATCCAGCACCTCACAGCTGTCCACCGACAACGCCTCCTCCTTCGACTCCCCATAATATAGGGACAGCTTTCCCCTACCCTTCACACCATGCAACCGCACATACCCGAACGACTCCTTCCCAAAATCCACTATCAATGACCGGGAACCCCTCTCAACATGCACTGCCTGCCGCGGAGAAATAGCCAGCCTCCACTGTGAAGGCGGAACCCCAAACCGCAACACTTCCACCGGCAACCAAACGGTTCCCGACTTGTCCGAAGCCTTCCCCGAAGCATCGATCCACTCCTTGTCCTCAAAGGTCACCATCCAGCCACTATCCGCCGCACAAGACCGCGACCGCACCCTCAACGCCGGCGGCGAATCCTGGTTATAAACTTTTAATTCCAACACATGCTTCCCCTTCGCCAGATGCAGCCAGCGCGGCGCCCCGCTGACTAGCTGACCATCCACCTTGCAGTTGTATTTCCCCTCCGTCAGCACCTCCACGTCATCGTCCGACAAACACTCCACCTCCTTCCGAAAATCAACCAACACATAGTGGTTGTCCAGTCGCCAGAACGGCGGAAAGAATGTCCCCCTCTCCGTCCTCCTGTTCTGCATCTTATTCCCCATCCAAACCTCAAAGTCCCCGGGATACGTCATCCACTTGTCCTGAGCCTTCGCCACGTGCCCATTAAATAGAATATAGAGCACGATCATCACCCCCGTCAACACACCCCAAAACACCTTCACCCTCCTCGTAGGTCGCGAAGCGACCACGACCACCGGAGCCACCACCCTGTGCCTGCACAAGTCCTCATTCAGATCACATATCTTCTTTAATTCCCATTTCGGGCTGTTCAGCGCGGCAGACATCGTGCTCCTGCCTTCACCCAGTCCTAATATCCCAAGTCTTAACATAGTTTATTGCTTTTGAATTCCTGCTGCTCTTTTAATACGGTCGCTTACCATTGGCCCGTTGTCCTCCCAGGTATTCCCCGGCCCGTTCGAATTCCGCATGAACTTCTCCTCCGGACACCAGTTGTCCCGGATCGTGATATAGGAAGAACCTTCGTCAAAGTAAAAATAGAACCAGTGCTTCGGATCATGCGCATACTCCGGGTGATAGATCGAATCGATACAGTTCTCCGCGATCAGCGTCCCCGGCTGGGCCGACAGCGTATAGATACCGCCCACATCATACATATGTTTCGCATAGTGATGCACATAGTTCCCGATAATTTTGTTATTCTTCATGCAGTTGACCGCCCTCGTCCATCCCCATCCCACACAGATACCTGAATAAGAGACCTCGCTGACTTCGTTACGCTCGATCCGAACATCATGTACATACCCCGCGCTGATACCGACGCATCCCCAATCTTCATTCGTACAATCAGTTATCAGGTTGTTACCTATATACTCATCATGACATACTTCTCTGTCATCCGCCGGTGCATACGGCAGATGTGTCTCAAAAGACGGGTCGCTATAGACCCCCATTTGTATCCCCGTCCCCCCGATATCCCTGAACACACAACGGCTCACGCTATCCGAAGACGTCCCCCGCACAAAGTCCAGCCCCGTCGAAGCCAGATGCGAGAACGTACACCCCTCGAAACGCACGCCCGAAGCATAGCTCACCTCCACTGCGCCCGACGGCCTGCCGATCCAGGCCTGATTCTCCAACCCTTTCTTATCCGGTGTCCCCGGTATATTCAGTTTATAGGCGTCCAGCAGATACATCCCCGCCTGCAAAGGCACATGGCCCCGCTCCGAAGGCCGCATCCAGGTCGAGTAAGAAAACCCGATCCCCCGGAAACAAACATCCGTGACCGGGCGATCAATTGTTCCTAGCACCTGCATCAGCGTCGTCAACGACGGTGCCACCACAGCAGCAGCTCGCATGTCCTCTCCCGCCCTCGGATAGTAATAGACCTTCCCCTTCGTGACATCCTCATACCACTCCCCCGGCTGGTCCAGGAACTCGATCGCATTAGTCAGATAATAAGCCGAATTCCCATTTTGTTTATGCGCGCTATCCATCACAGGTGCCGGCCATGGATGCTCGAACTCGATATGCCCCTCCGGCTCCCAAAAACGTAACCCCCACCGGTCCCCCACTTTCTCGATCGTCTTCACCCGCAATACTGCGATCGCCCACATCTGGTGGATCACCATCTCCAGTTGACCGACCTTCGAAGGCATCACCTTCCCCGCAGGCACCCACATCACCTGCTCCTTCTTATCCACCCCCAGTATCCTTGGCATACCCTCTTCCCTGGCTCTTACCGCCTTCACCCCGTTCACCCACAGCTGCCGGAACCCCAGCACCCTCCCCCCAACCAAAGGCGCATCCGCCTCCCATATCCCACCGCGACTCTTCTTCCATCCACTAATAGTCACTCCCCCACTAATGGTAACTTCCCCCACTCCTTCTATCGTTACACCCGAATCTTCCGGTCTGACAAACAACGGCTCCCTCAACACATATTCACCCCCGCGAACCAATATGGCCACGGGCCCACTACCCAACCGTCTCATCTCCCTCGCCTTCCGCAACGCCGCCCCGATCGTCGCCATCGGCGCCTCGCGCGTTCCATCCGCGCCGTCATCTCCGTGAATATCGACCCATATATCAGCGGCATTCACCCCCAGCACACACAACAAAAAAGCCAGGACCAATCCAATCCTCATTGAAATATTAGTTTAACATACCGGGCATTCGCCCCAAAATTTGACTTCACATTGTGCACATCCTTCGCGTCCCTGCTCCTCTCCACCACCAGCCATCCGCTCCACCCCATGCTATCCAGCGTAGCCCTCACCTTCCGCATGTCGATCGCCGTATCATTCTGCAGCCACACCCCATCCGTATTCGTACAGTGTATCTGGCAGATCCTGCCCTTACCCAATGTCCGCAGCTCCTCAGAAATATCCCGGTGCCCTTCCACCGCATTGGCGAAATTGAAATAGCTCTTGATACCCGGCGACCCGATCTCATCCAGCAGCTTCACCTCCTCCGCAGCCGGCAGCGTCGTCTCTATCCCGATCACAACCCCTGCGTCAACCGCCATCTTCCCCGCCACCTTCAGTCGCGCCACAACACTGTCCCGCAGCTCCGGGTGCTTCCCCGGATCAGCATTGACCCCCAGCGGCAAAAACCCGACCCGAACATGCATCTTCTTCATCGTCTCGATACAGTCGGCAATATTCTTCTTCCATGTCGGCCGTACAGCGAAGTTCTGCGAATAAAAACCCGTCATCGCCAGCGAACAGAACTCCAGCCCCAGCCGCGACGCGGTATCTAAAAAACGCGCACGCACCGAGTCCGACACCAGCGCATTCTCGAAGGTCTCCCGGTTCCCCAGACCACCCATATCCAGCTCCAGCCCATCTGCCCCTACCGTCCGCGCCAGCGGCAACGCCCCCAGTTTCTGCCGCTTGATCAGCATCAGGTCCACCACAGCCACCTTATATCCCTCACCCTTCCCATGCAGACCCGCCCACTCCCTCTCCAACCCGGCAAACCCGATAATAGCATCTGCCGGCAGCCCCTCCCCATGCGCCCCAAAAACATACAGCACAGAATCCGGCTCCACCACACAACGCGACTCATCCACGCCGTTCGGGCCAAACACCTTCGACGAATCCAGACCCAGATGCCGGATCATGAACCGGTACATCGGGACCCTCTTCGTCACCCCATAGTCGTGCTTGTCCTCCGGCAAATGCACATTCTCCACATTCGAATCAGCCCCATAATATCCATACATATGCTGCAAATAAGGGAAATCGTGCTCCGGCATATGATCCGTCCAGTCATGCCCGTCCGTGATCACCAGCTGCGGCCGCGGCGCCGCCATCGCCGCCAGCTCCACATTATTCGTCCCACCGGCACAGGCCTGTACCGGCACACCGCTCTCACAGGGACAGCCGCCATAAAAATAGGCCGACAGGTTCACCACCGGCACGCTCACCCTGATTCGGTCGTCCAGCGCGGTCATCATTACCGTCTGCGTGCCGCCCCCGGAGCCACCGGTAATAGCTACCCGATTTTTATCCACCCCCGGCAACCCCAATAGATAATCCAGTATCCGCATCCCCGCCAGCAGCTGCAGCGACATCGCCAGCCCCGTCCGGTGATCGTCCGTCTTAAATTGCAGCAGACTCTCCCCCCACGCGAACAGGTCATAGCTGAACGCTACCGCTCCCATCCTCGCCAGCGCCGCACAGCGTATCTGGCAATCGGCCCTATACCGCTGCCGCTCCCAATGCCCGTCCGGACAAAGGATCACTGGCACCCGGCCACCCTTCAAGGGCTTATACAACGACCCATTCACATACACCCCCTTCAAAATTTCAATGGCCACATTCGAAACGGCATATCCATCAAATCTCCGCCATGGCGTCACGATGGGCTTCGACCTCGGTCGCGCAGGCATAGGCGACAAGCCCAGCTTCTGCAAAGCACACCGCCTGATCTCACCCTTGCGGGACTCCCACTCCTTCTTATTGTGATACCGCGAAGCAATACTATCCAGCATCGCCTTCCCCTCTTCATACGTAAACCTCACCTTCTCCGGCTGCTGCGCAAACCCCCTGACCCCACACAGGAAAAATACCAATACCATTGCCACTACCCTCAGCTCCGCCCGCCGGGCCTTCCTCCAACCACTAAACAACAAGCTCGGATCAATATCCGGCCGCGGGAAGAACAACGAAGCCACATACCCAACTACGATCACCACCAGGTGACTATATACCCCCAGCATCAGCTTATGCTGTGTAAAATTCCACTTCCCCATATCCAGCAACAAAGTCTCGTGATCCCCTACCCCCACCTTCGTCGACGTCAAAAAAGCATAAGCGGTAAAAAGGATACAGACCACGATCGCAATATTCATCCCCTGTCTGTTCGCCTTCGAGCTCAGCAGCCCCAGCAAAAAGATACCCGAGATACCGCCCGAGAAAATAGCATACAGCGTAAACACCACCCCCAGCACGCCGTCCGATCCGGCATTGACATAGAGCATGGCGATAAGAATGCTGATTACCCCCGCTCCCACTACGATCAGCTTCCCTGCCAGCAGGTACTCCCTGTCCGGCCGGCCACGACGCAGCTTCTTATAGTAGTCTTCCACCCCTACCGCACCCAGCGAGTTAAGATCGGCGCTCATGCTGCAGATCGCAGCCGACGTCATAGCGGAAAGAATAAAACCCACCAGCCCCGTCGGCAGCCGCGTCATGATAAAATAAGGGAATACGGCGTCGGCCCGCATTCCCGTGGGTAAGGGGTGAAGGGTATAGTAGACGAACAGACCCGTCCCGATGAACATGAATAACACCCAGACCGGTACAGTGAGCAACACGCCCATCAGCGAAGCCCGGATAGCCGCCTTGTCCGTCCTGGCCGTCAGGTACCGCTGTACCACGGTCTGATCGGTGCCGTATTTTTGAATGGCATAGAACACGCCATTAATAGCCATCACGATAAAGGTCAGCCGGGTAAAATTCCAGTCATAGGGACCAAAACCGGTACGGTGATTCGCAGCCGCGATCCGCCACACCTCGGCCGGACTGTCCGCCGCCGTAAACAGCAGGATACACAAACACGTGATCCCGCTCGCAAAAAGAAGGAAACCCTGAAAGACGTCCAGCCAGATAACAGCCTCCATACCCCCCAGCAGGTTGATAAAGATGATCACAGCGCCAATGGCCACGATCATCAGCGTCGTATTACAGCCGATCATATTGCTCAACGCCAGCGCCAGCAGAAAGAAGATCGTCCCCATCGCCGAGAACTGCCGAAGGACAAAGGCAAGCGAAGAATAGTACCGCGCGAACGTCCCGAACCGGCGCTCGAAATATTCGTACGTGCTCAGCCCGATGACCTTCCTGTACAGCGGCACCACGAACCAGATGATCCCCAGCAATACCACCGGCACCATCAGACCCTGCACCAGCAGTATCCAGTTGGAAGAATACCCTTCCCCGGGATACGCGAGAAAGGTCACGCTGCTGATCATGCTCGACAGCAGCGACATCCCGATCGCCCAGGCCGGCACCTTACCCTTGGCCAGAAAATAAGACTGTGTAGACTGCCCCTTCCGGGCATAACGCAAGCCCAGATACAAGGTCACCGCCAAAAAAACGGCTATAATAATAATATCAGGTAGATGTAACGACTGTTTCATATGGTCAATTCGTTCATTTAATAAGTTAAACCCTCCGGCCAGGGATAGCTCCCGGGCTTAACGGTCACATAAAATCCTGCGGCACGCATCCTCACTACCCCCGGCGCAAACTCCATCTGCGGTATCAGCCGCTCGATACCCAATCTCTTCAGTATCGCATACGCCGTCGACCCGCCCTCGATGACAAGCTCCCCCACCGAAATCCTCGACAATATCATCTCCACAGCCTCAGCCAGCTCCTCCTTCCTTCCTGCAATAACAGCCTTACCCCCACGCAGCATCTCCACCGCTCTCTCCACATCCAACGAACCCTGCTCGTTAGCCCAATACGTCGTCCCGCTCACATATAGCACCGGCGACCTCCGCAGAGAAACCAACGCATCAAAAAAACCCGAAGCCCCTGCCAGCAACATCCCCGGCCCAACAGCACGAGCCCAGGCCGCAAGATCATCCACAGAACCAACCTCGCCTACAACAATCCCGGTCGCCGGCAGTTCCTCCCCCGATCGGCAAACCACCACCGAAGCATCACCCAGCATCTCCCGCACATCGCTGCTGACAACCGGAAAATCCGGATCGGTTGCGAACGAGCTTTCATTCACCGGCACCCCGTTCAAAAAATAATGTCCATTGACGATCGTCCTGCCCAAAATTGGATTCGCTGGCACCAACAGAACCCTTCGAAAACCCAGCACTTCCATCTGCACCCGCAGCTCAGCCACCACATGCCCCCGTAGTACCGAATCCGTTTTTTTATACACCCACTCAGGCCCCAACCCCAGCACGCCGGCAGTAATGGTCCGCATTTCCGCAACAGCCGCAGCCACTGGCCCCGACCTCGTGTCGGTCGCGACCACAAGCAGCCCCCCATCAAAAGCCGGTGGCACACCCCTCCTCACCTCCGTCATCATACCATGACGAAGACCTACACCGCCCAGTTCCGCGGCCCCCGTAAGATCATCTGCTATAACAGCTATCATTGCTTTTTATTCTTGCTCAGCTGCACCGCCGCCTCGATCGCCAGCACCATCGCATCCGCGCTCGCAATCCCCCTCCCCGCGATCTCGAACGCCGTCCCATGATCCACCGAAGTCCGGATGATCGGTAGCCCCATCGTAATATTCACCCCCTTCACGCTGTCCATCCGCTGCTTCTCCGCATTCCACTTGAAACCCTTCAGCTTAAAAGGTATATGCCCCTGGTCGTGGTACATCGCCACAACCCCTCCATAATGTCCCGTCGCCGCCTTGGCGAACAGGGTATCCGGTGGCACAGGACCATCCACGTCATATCCCAGCTCCCTCGCCGCCAGCACCGCCGGCAATATCTCCATATCATCTTCGGTCCCGAACAACCCCGAATCTCCCGCATGCGGATTCAATCCCGCAACTCCGATCTTCAGATTTTTCTCTCCCAGCGAGACCAGGCCATCCTTCAGCAGCCCGATCACCGCCAGTACCCTTTCCTTCTTCACCAGATCGCAAGCCTGCCGCAACGAGACATGCGTCGACACATGTATCACCTTCAGGTTCTCCTCCACCAGCAACATCCCGTACCTGGCGGTATTCGTATAGTGCGCATATATCTCGGTGTGACCCGCGAAATGATGCCCCGCATCATTGATCGACTTCTTATTGATCGGTCCCGTCACCGTAGCATCCACCTCGCCCGCAAGCGCCAGCTCGATGACCTTCCGCACCGCCTCGAAGGCCGCATGCCCCGCCATCGCCGAAACCTCACCCATCATCAGCGAACAAAGGTCCACCGTCTTCATATCCAGCACGTCGATCACCCCCGGCTGAAAGACAGCGTCAGCCACCCTCGAAACACCCCGCACCCCGACCGGCAGCCCCAGCTGCCGGGCAGTCTGCTCCAAAACACCCGCATCCCCAACCACCAGCGGCCGGCAGATACCCGTAACCCTGTCCGTCAAAAACGCCTTTATCGCGATCTCCGGTCCGATACTCGCCGGATCGCCCATCGTAATTCCTATTATCGGTTTCTGTGACATACAACTGTTTTATAAAGGAGGCATCATACAGGCCTTGCAAAGCCCCTCCTTTTCCATGATCCGTTTCAATGCCGCCAGCGACTCACCCAGCGTTCGCCCCTCCTGGTATGAATTCCCCAGCTCATCGGACAATGCCTGTAAGACATTCACCTTCTCTACATCCCGCCGCTCAGCAGCCTCCATCATATCGCGATACACCGCCGGTGAAAAGTTTGCGGTGCTCGGCACCAGCCCATCACCACCACAAAGCAACGCCTTCCCGGACTTTGCCGCCCATCCCAGGAAATAGCTAAAATCCGGACGTTCAGACCACAGATTCAAGGAATCCGTCATTCTATCCATATCGCGCTCTGAATCCTTTATCCCGACAATGTTCTGAAGGTGGCTCAATCGGTCGATCACCGGCAGCGGAATGGAATGATGCGTCGTCGCTGGAATATTGTAAATGATCAGCGGTCCGCCAACCTGCGACGCGAGCTGTTCAAAATAACGCTCCATCTGCGTCTCTGTCAGTTTGAAATAAGAAGGTAAGGTAGCCACTACGACATCCACCCCTGAGTCAAATGCGAACCTCGCCGCCTCCACCGAATCGGCCAGACAATTGGACCCAACCCCGGCATACAGCACATCCCCCGTCTGTTTAGCCTTGCCCGCTGCCTTAATAAACTCCTGCTTCAAACCCACAGGCAACGAAGGGCCCTCCCCTGTAGTCCCCAGGACAAAAGGCTGCACCCCATGCTGACGAAACAACAGCAACAGCCTCTCAACTGCGCCGGCGTCGAGCGAAAGATCGGCATTCAATGGCGTGACCATCGGCACGACCACGCCCCTGTATTTCTTGTTCATACGCCCGGAAAATATATCGCCATCATATCGGCGGATCCAACGGCATTTTATTTTTAATAAGCTTCCCCGTCTGCACCGGCTGAATGCCCAGCCGCTCACACCAACCGAGAAAACTATAATGTATATCATCCAGCACCTGCTTTTGCTGTACGGTCAGCTCCAACGCATGCGCCCTGCTGATCGTACGCACCGGCAGACCCCGCTTTTGCAAAAAATACTTGGCAGACATCGGATAGGCGACATGTATCAGCGGATCCACCCGGCTGAGCTCGCCCTGCAGCCAGCGAACATCCTCCTGCCTATCCGGATCATTCGCATGGTCGCACATCCAGACCAGTATTTCCGGATAAAAATTCCCAGAGATCGAAGACATCCCCTTCGCCCCCATCTGCAAAGAATACATCGCATTCGGCGTATGCGCGTCATAGAACTCCAGGCCGTAGTCTCCTTGCCTAAGCACATCCAACTTTGCCTTGACCTGCTCAAGGTCGATAGAAGTATCCTTATGATATACCAGCCGCCCTGTCTCCAAAAGCGTCTTAAAAACTTCCGGCGCAATGATCCGCTTATACGGAGCCGGACATTCATAGAGCCCCATCGGGATATCCTTCGTCAGCCGGAACATTTTGTCAAAGTTGCGCAGCAGAACGCTATCGCTGTCCTCCACATTCGCATAGTGCCCGGTGATCAGGATCACGGCATCAATTCCCGTATCATAGATACGACCCGCAAAGTCCGCCTTGTCCTCTATCGTCAGCCCGAACGATCCGGTCGCCACTATCGGCACCCGCCCATCTACTACCCGGACGACATGCCGGGTCAGCTCGAGCCGCTCGTCTTCGGAGATGCTATACATCTCGCTGCTGAGACAGTTGGCGAAAAATCCTTTAACACCCGCCGCCAGGTAGAACTCCACCAGCGTCGAGACAACGTCCAGGTCCACTTTCGCCTTCAGGTTGAAGGGAGTGATCATCACCGGGACAAACTTCTTTTCCAGCGTAGTCATAAATTTATTTTTTTACAGTTTCCGGCCAGACGCCGTTCTCAATTTTTTTCAATGCCAGCTTCGACGGATCAATTTCTACATACCTTATCTTCTTCCTATGCCAGGTGTAAACGATATGCACCATCCCATCCTTAGACTGGATAACAGACGGATAGGAATACTGTCCGGCATGGTCATCCTCCAGCACCAGCGCCGCATACCACTCCTTCCCGTCCGGAGAGACGGCCACATTCAACGGCGAGCGCTCACCCTTGGTCTCGCCGGCCGGAGGCAGCACATGATTATAGACCAGCAGCTGACGCCCATCCGCCAGCGTGACGCCATCGATACCCGAGTTATTATTGGGCAGCTCGGTAGCCACCAGCGGCGACCAGCTGAGCCCCCCATCCTTCGACTCGGTCGAGAGGATAGCCCTGTTCTGACTCCGGCTCAACGCCTGTATCGTCCCGTCCTTATGCAATAGTATCGTCGGCTGTATCGACTTCAGGTCTGCAGCAGCAGGCACCGCACCAGCCATTTGATAGGTCTTTCCACCGTCCCTGGTCAGCTCGAAATGGATCTTCCATCCGTCTCCTTCCACACTCGTCGGACAGATCAGCGCGCCATTGGCCAGCGCCACAGGCTGGTTCTTTATCGGCCCCAGAAACCCTTCCGGCAAAGCCACCGGCTTCGACCAGCTGACGCCCCCATCCTTCGACCGGATCAGCCATCCCTTCCACTTCGCCGGGCTCGGCCCAACCTTATAATATAATAGCAGATCGCCCCCGGGTATCTGATACAACACCGGATTCCAGCAGGCATAACGGACCCCATTCCCCTGAATGCCATTCGCCACATTCATCGGCGCCGTCCACACCTTTGCCCCCTGGTCCTTCCTGCTCACATAGATACACACATCCGGATTCCTTTCCTGCGTCCCCCCGAAATACGCCGCAACCAATCCCTTCGACGTCTCCGCAATAGTCGCCGCATGACACTCCGGGAACGAAGCCGTATCATACAGGAATTCCGACACCACCACCATCTTCTGGGCTCTTACCCCAAACGTCATTATCATAAAAAAAAACGCGACAACTATTCTCATACCTTTTATTTTATATCGTAATGATAACTTCCCGACCCAACCTCTATCACCCTCCCATCGGGCAGACAAACCTCCGCTCCCGAATTGAACGGGACTTCAATATCCCAATGGATAACCCCTCCTTCCCGCTTCCAATAACTTGCCACCTTCCCATACGGTGTCTCGTACGAAGCCTTCACAAAATTCAACCCCACAGGAAACACCGGCTTCATCTTTATCTTCTTAAACCCCGGCGCAGCAGGCGCTATCCCTCCCAGGTCCTCAAAACACCAGGTGACCAGATCACCCAGCAACATCACGTGATTCTGCGAGTTCATCGCCGGATCAGCCGTATTCCCGTTCCATAGCTCCCAGATCGTCGTAGCCCCCTGCTTCACCATATACCCCCAGCTCGGATAGTCCGTATTCGACGCCAGCTTATAGGCAAGATCAGCCCTTCCATTCTCCGTCAGCCCCCTCATCAGCCACTGCGTCCCGATAACACCCGTGCTGATATGTCCGCCGTCCCGATCGATCCTGTCCGCGATATGTTTAAACACCACCACTTTTTTATCCCCCGGCACCATTCCAAAGTACAAAGGCAGCAGATTCGCCGTAACAGTATTATTGGAATAGCCCCCACCAACAGCATCAAAAAACCGGCTGTTAAAAGCCGACCTCACCCTCTCTGCCTTCCCCTCAAACACCACCGAATCCTCCCTCTTCCCCAAAATCCCCGCAAACTCCTTCATCAGTCCCAACAAATGATAGTAATACGCCGTCGCTATCAGCCTCCCATCTGTCATCCGCGATGAATCCCGCGAATGGATCAGCCGCGGCGACTCAGGCGGCACACACCAGTCGCCATATTTATCCCTGGTCATGATCCCGTCAACTTCATACTTCGCGCTCATATAATTCATCCAGCGCTTCATCGAAGCATAGTGTTTTCTGGTCGGTCCCATATCCGCATACTGCCTGTACAACATATCCGCCACCAGGAGATATACCCCCGGCCAGGTCATATTGTCGCTATAATAATTCCAGTAGGCCGGCGCAACATCCGGCAGCTGCCCATCCGGCTTCTGCGACTCCTCGATATCATCCAGCCAATTGGCATAGAACAGTCCATTATTGAAGAAATAGCTTTCCCCCAGCGAACCCGTCGCCCGGTCACCCAGCCAGGGCATCCGCTCATTCCGCTGCGGACAGTCGACAGGCATCCCCTTATAATTCGCGCCGATCCCCCACCAGGCATTCTTCAAGATCTTATTCAAAACTGTATCCGAAGTCTCGATACTACCCGCATTCTCCATCTTGTCATAAACGACCTCCCCGGCAAGATCTTCCATCGACGGCGTCCCCGGGTAACCGGTGATCTCCACATACCGAAAACCATGAAAGACAAAAGAAGGCCTCCATTCCTCGATGCCCTCCCCCTTCAACGTATAAACATCCGTCGCCTTCGCATCCCTCAGATTCGCAGTATACAAGCCCCGATCATCCAGCGTCTCGCCAAATCTCAACCGCACCGTCGTCCCCCTCGGCCCCGACACCTTCATCCGGATCCAGCCCGCCATATTCTGCCCCATATCCAGCATCCACACACTATCACCCGCCTTCCATATCCGCTGCGGCCGCAATACCGCCTCCACCTCCTGATCAGGATACATCTGCGCCCGCAGCTGACCTCCCGGAGAAGCAACCACCTGCGGCTTCATCCAGCCCTTCAACGTCTTCCGCGCATCACACTCCTCCCCGTCATACTCATTGTTCGATCGTATAGGCCCATCCGCCGTAAACCTCCAGCTCGTATCGCTGACGATCACCCGATCGCGGCCGCTGCTATCGGTAAGCTCCAGCTGCAGCAACAGCTTCGGAAAGCCAAACTCCTTTATTTTCTGCGGCTTGTACTTCGGTCGCATCGTAAAGAACCGCCCATTGCCCAACACCACGTCTATGACATTCTCCCCTTTCCGGCACGACACCGCAAAAGTCTTATAAAGCACCGACTTCGTATAGTCCGTAGGCGCCTGCGCCAATACCATCCTTTCCGAAACAGGCTTCCCATTCACCCTCACCTCATAATGTCCCAGACCAGCTATATAAAGCGTCGCTTGTCGTACCCCCTTATCCGAATAAAATACTTTTCTAAAATACCGCGCCGATAGCCTTGAGAACTTCGACACGCTGTCCCACGGAAACGCCCCGTCATACCCGATCCACTGAGCCTTCCAGTCCGTCGGCGAAAGCAACCCCATCGTCCACAACGCCCCCTCGCTCCACGGACTTTCCCCCGCCTCCGTCCAGACCTTCACCTTCCAACGACAGACCTCCCTGCTCTTCAACGGCTTCCCCCCATAAGGCACCATCCAGCTCTGATCGCTCCCCACCTTCCCCGAATTCCACAGCTCTTCTCCTCCACCCCCCTTCACAATGATTTGATACGCCGTCTGCCGCAACCCTTCCACTCTCCAACCCAGCCTCGGATGCGGCACGTCGATCCCCAACGGCGAAACCCGTTGCTCACACGTCAATCCCTCTACCCCCTGTGCAGCCACCGGGCCGGCGCCCAACAAAATAACAATGATATAGTACCAGCGATACTTCATCTATTTCCCGGAAAGATCAAAATACAATTCGATCACCTTCGCATACTCCCTGCTCCTCCCATAATCATAGTACATATTCTTCGCACCCGACGGCCCCAGCTTCTCCGGCTTCTGCGACTTCGTACCGATTGCCGGTATCCCCTGCATAAAGGAGATATTCCCGTCCGGAAAAGGCGGCGCCACATTATAGGTCTTCACCGGATCAGCCGGCGTAAACAACCGCAGATATACATCCTCGTTAGCACATACCACCGTCAACGGCTGGCCGGTCGTCTCCATCCGCATCCAGTAAAAATTGGAGAAATACCCCTTGAACTCCGGATAGATACACTGCCCCTGCCCGGTGATGGTATTGTTATAGGCCTTGTCCCATACCCCCAGCGTCACCCCCTGCATCCGGTTCTTCCATACCCGGTATGGCCCGTTGCCCATCCAGCGAATGCCCTTCACACCACTCTCGGGATAGGAGAAATTAACACCAAGCAAACTATATTCATACTCCGGAGGAAAATAATGGATCTCCATCTTCAGCCACCCCGAGGGGTACATCGTCCACCTCAGCTTTTCTATCAAACTCTGTTTGTTATAGCTCACCTCGATAAAGACATTTTTCCCCTCAACCCCCTGCTTCAACCCCAAAAACTCACCGGTTCCCGCCGCCAGCGTCGGCCCGTCTGCCAACGGGATCAACCCCTTTCCATTCTCCACCCGCCTCAGTAAACCCGACCTCGCCCCAAAAAATGCCCTCACACTGCCTGCCGACAACACATAACAGGTATCCTCCACCTTCACCTCCACAACACCACCATCCACCGTATCCACCATCCGCGAAGCAACTACATCCTGCCGTACGATCGGCCAGGTCCAGCTATATATTTCTCTCCCAAACTTATCCGTAGCCGTGAGCCCCAGGATATCATACGTCCTCCAGTTCATCGGCAACGACAACCTGATCACCCCCTGCTGCCCCGGCGCCACATCCGGCGCGTCCACCGCACCCGCAACCGCCGCTCCCTTCATCGGCGTCAACCTCCACGAAAACCGGCAATCCTTCAAATTCGTATACAGCCAACGGTTCTCCACCGGTATCCTCCCATCAAACGCCGCTGTTATCTCCTTTCTGAAAATTTTCACCGGACTCCAAACCTCCTTCACCGCATAATAGCTGCCCTCCTTCTCCCTATGCGGCCCCAATATCCCATCCGGTCCATGATCCTTATCCGTATCCAGCGAATCATGCCAATCGCGACGCACAACCGCCTCGTCCGAAAGATCCCACAGGAATCCTCCGGCCGACAATGGCTCATGATACATCAGCTCCCAAAAATCGGCCAGCCCCGCACCATGCCCCCCATCATAGAGGCCATGCAGGAACTCCGTCGGAAAGACGATATCATGCCCGTGCCAGTACGTACCGTTGCCATAGTCATAGTTGATATAATGCTGTGTATCCATCCCCCGGAACACAGCCCAGGGATGTATCAGCGGCCGGCCCTGAATATCATACCGGTCAAACAGCCCATCCAGGTCAAAATTAAATCCCCCCTCATTCCCATTGTCCCAGACGACAATGCTCGGATGATTGACGTCCTTCTCGATCATCTCCTTCACCAGCACCGACCCGACTTCCGTATCATACGCATGATGCCAGCCCGTCAGCTCATCCAGCACGAACACACCCAGCGAATCACACATATCCTGGAAATGGTCGTCCGGCGGATAGTGCGACATCCGGACCGCATTCATATTCATATTCTTGATCAGCTGCACGTCCTCCAGGCTCAGTTCTTTATTCATCGCCCTCCCCGACTCCGGCCAGAAGGAATGACGACACACCCCCTTGAACTTTATCTTCACCCCATTCACATAGATGCCATCCCGCTGCCGCAGCTCCACCGTCCTGAAGCCAAAACGTTCCTCAACCCGGTGCACCACCCCACCACTACCCGTCAGGCTATAAACCACCTTATAGAGATTGGGCGCCTCGGGATCCCAGGTCAGCGGCCGCGCAAAAGAACTCTTCAATCGCGCCACCGAATCTCCCCAGTGTACCGGCGTGGAAAAAGGCTCTCCTACCTTCTCCCCACCCAAAGTGAACACCTGCGCCGACAACGAACTGGCACTCGTCACGCCCTGCAGATGCACCACCGCCGAAAAGCTCCCGTCAGCCCGTGCATCAATAGCCTGGCTGCTGATATGCTGCGCCGGCAAAGCCTCCAGGAATACCGGCCGGTAGATCCCGCCAAATATCCAGAAATCACAATGCCGCTCGGCCATATTCACGCTCTTGTTCGAAGATTCCTTGCTAACAGTAACCTCCAACCGGTTCGTCCCGCCATAATGCAGCAACGAAGAAATATCATATTTAAAACGGTAAAAAGAACCCTGGTGCTCCTTACCCGCCGACTTCCCATTGATCTTCACCTCCGTGTCCGTCATGCTCCCGTCAAAAACGATATTCACCCGCCGTCCCTTCCACGCCGCAGGAACAACGAACGAATACTTATACATCCCCTTCTCATGGCCCCTCACCGAATCCTTGTCCAGGCCATAATTATATTTCCCAAAGCCCTGCAGCTCCCAGTTGGAAGGCACAGGGATCGTCGTCCACTTACCCGAATTGCGTCCCTCCGTACAATAGAATTGCCAGTCCACCGTATGATCACTACCGGTACCGGACAGAAATACCTTTTCCGTCTCCTGACCGCGGGCCGCCACCAGGCAACCAAAAGCCAACATAAAAAAGATCACTTTTTTCATCCGCATATTTATGTCTTTTCAATGGTCGATGGAACCTTTCGGTTTCATCGATCAACATTTATCCGGAAGGGCATCGCAGGCAGCCCTTCCTTATTGAACAAATTAGGCTGTGCCGCTTCATTCCACCCAAACCGAACCACCCTCGGATCCTTCACCGGCGAAACAACCGCTACTTTATCCGATCCCTCTATCTTCGCCTTAGCCGCCACAAATCTCCCGTCAGCTCCCGCAACCTCAAACCAGTCCAGGCCCTTCCCATCACGGCTCACCAGCCCGCTGCCCACCTCGGAAAAGCCCAGCTCTACTTTCCTCCCCCGGACAACTGCGCCGCCAAACACCGGTCCCGAATACACCACCGGCAATCCATAATCCTTCGCCAACGCCCATAGCGCCAGCCGGCGCCCCACCTCTCTTTTATGACCAGGATGCAGGTCCTGTAAACTATCCACCAGGTCAGACGTCACCACCATCCCCGTATGCGGAAGAGCCAGCGCCTTCTCCTGCGCTCCCCAGAAATCCGCCTCCGACTCCACACTATGCGCCTGGTTCCCGCCGTTGCTCTTCGAATAGTAAAAAGGCGCTAGCTGCACAAAATAGAACCCCAACGCCGAATCCTCCCAAAGTCCCCTCCACCCCTCTATCAATCTCCTCATCTTCCCCGGATAGGCGACCGTATCATTCAGCATACAATTCGTCTCCCCCTGGTACCAGCAAAACCCCTTGATCCCATAAGGCGCAAGCGGCCGGACCATCGTCTGATAAAATTTGCCGCTATCCCCTAAAAAAGGCTCTATCGCGCTCCCCGGCACCGCGTTAGAGATCACCCCCACCGGCACATGCAACCGGGCATACAATGATTTTGCAAAAAAATACCCCGGCGCCGAGAACCCGCGCAACGCCTCACCCACCGCCGGACTCCACACACCTCGCGTCTCCGGCTTACTATAATGCGTCCCCACCAGGAAAAGCCGTATCTCCGGATTCCCCGCTTCCTCCACCGTATCGAACTTGCTATTCTTCCGCATCGTATACTCCATATTCGACTGCCCGCTGCACAGCCACACCTCCCCGACCAGCACATTCTTAAACTTCACTACCTCCCCCCGATCATCGCTCACCACCATTTCCTTCCCTTCTCTCAACACATCCATCGCATCCAGATCACACCTCCACTCCCCCCTTCCATTCGCCACCACTTCCTTTCTCTGTCCCCCGAACCCGACACTTACCCTCGCGCCAAAAGGCGCCATCCCCCACACCGGCACACGCCGGCCCCGCTGCAACACCATATTGTCTTCAAATATCTTCGGCAATGACAGGCTCACCGGCGCTACCCCCTTCAGCCATATCGCATACTTCCACGCCGCCGCGTTGCTATCGGGCTTATGCGCAGCATCCCGGTACCATTTCCCGATATTCGCAAACGGATAAACCGGCATCGTCACCTCTTTTCCACCGGAAAGCACCATCGGAACTTCATACCCCGGCCCCAATATACCCGCAGGCGCCGCTATCGGACGAAACCCGGCAGCCGGCGCAAGCACATACTTCACGCTATCCAGACTTCCGGCAAATTCCGCAGTATCCCCCTTATACCAGATATCATCCATCGCATATACTACCGGCCCCCGCTCCAACGCATACGGCGCATCCGCATCGGGAGCAGTCTTATACGGTTTCCTGTCCGACGTCTTCAAATAGTGCTCATGCCTAACCCAGTTCAGCTCCATCGGCAGCAAGACATCGATCTTATCCCCCCTCTTCCAAACCCTCTTCAACACCACATATCTTCCCGGCACAACCCCGGAAACGACCTCTCCATTCACGGCAACCACCGGTGCCTTACACCATCCCGGCACCCGCACACGAACAGCAAACGCCGCCGGCGCCGCCGGACTCACATAAATTACAACCTTTCCGTCTTCCGGAAAATTCGTTTCCTGCTTTACCTCCACCTTACCGATCTTCACCGTAGAGGGAATAAACTGATTCACATAGATATCCCCTCCATTACCCATCCCATAAATAAACGCCGGCAGCATCGACAACAACCGATCTCCACTCCCCATACAACAATCCGGCTCCCGGAAATATCCCCTGGGCGTAACCCCATTTGGGGGCGTAAAATAATGATTGGCGTCCCCATCTATCGTCTGCTCCGCAAACACCTGGTTCCAACAGATCCGCTCGATCGCATCAGCATACTTCGGGTCCCCCGTCAGCTCGAGCAGATACTCCGACAGCTGTATCCACGACATCGTAGCACAGGTCTCCATCATCTCCCCCGTCAGCGGCTTGATATAATCCTTCTCATAGTGCTCACCCACACTGACCCCACCCGTTATATACAGCTGACGCCGGCTGATATCATTCCAGCCGCCCACCACCTTCCTTAAATAATTCGTATCCCCACTCACGGCATACATCCGCAACAAACCCAGAAAATTCATCTGAAAAGTATGCGCATGCACGTATGGCTGCACCTTGTCGATCCCCATCACCCCATCCGCCACCTTATCCAGGTTGGAATAAGCGTCCCAGCCACTCCACTTGTCGATATTGCTCACCACCCACTTACACCAGTCAAAATATCGTTCGTCACCGGTCAGCTGATATAACCGCATCATCGGATCGATAGGCAGCGTTCCCTCCCACGAATAATGTATGCTATGCCCCGCTATCTCCGAATGCATCGTCCCCTTCAAAACCTTCCCTTTATTCTCCGGGTAATGCACAGACGAAGGCCAGAATTCCGCCTTCCCCGGCCCGATATGGTTTAAAAAATAATCCCCCAGCCGTCGGGCCGCCTGCAGTCCACGACGATCCTTCCACACTTCGTAAGCCGTCAGCAGCGCATGCTGCGTAAAATACAGCTCATAGGCATCCATCCCCCGCAGCGGCTTCTCGCTAACCCCCAGGTATCCATCAGCCGCCTGCGCTCGAAGCATACGCTCAAACACAGCATGTGCCTCTGGCAGCTTCGAAAAGATCGCCGACTCCAGCCATTTCCCCGGCTGCTCCCCCTGCCTCCAGTCCCACGCCACATGCTTCCGCTCCTCCACCATCGCCACATACTTCCCGATCGGAAAGGTCGTTAAAAAATTATCTCTGTTCCGGGCAAGCCTCCCTCCCACAAAACCACCCACCTGCTCCACCTGCGTAGCGGGCACCGGCCTCTCCTGTCCCAAAGCCACATTCCACAAAAAAAACAACCCTATGATCCCTTTAAATTTCATTTACTGGTTTTCAAATACGAAATAAAAAACTCCGCCGCCGCAACCTTATCCCCCGCACCCTTCACATCCTCCCAGGCCTCCGCCGGAGAATCCGTGGTAGGATAATGCCGCGCCTCACCCGTACGGAACACAATATGCCCAAAGGCCGGCACCGGAGCAAAGAACAGCTGCGTGAACATGTCCTTCCCGTTCACATTCACCGTATACATCCTGGTATCCATATCCAGCGCGATACGCACCACATAGGTCTGCCCCGCGCCATACTTCAATACATTCTTTATCCTGGCGCCCGCCTTCGCGACCAGGTTCCCGTCCGGCTCAAAGCTCAATCTCATCGACGGAAGATTCCGCTCGCTTTGCACCTCTATCTGCAGCTGCCCATGGTCAGCCTGCGCCGGCGTCACCGCAAATTCCACCTGCATCTTCCTCGCCACAGGAAATACCCGCTCCGCCTTCGCAAAATCATACGGGTCCTCATCCTTCAGCACCAGGCAACGCGTCCCATGCGCGTCCTTACCGATACCAACCGGCGCCCACAGCGGGCTATAGACATTCCAATACTGCAGCTCCTTCCCCGCAGGCAGCCGGTCGAATACATCGTCCACATCCTTATCCACCGTAGCAACAACCGGCACAGGTATCTCACCCACCCAGATGTCCTCCTTATTCATACTATAGGTGATCCACATATTCCCACCCGGAACCACTCCATTTCCCTCCACAATACCCCGCGTATACTGCGGACCGTAGTTTTTATAGGCGCCGCCATACCGCGCAGTCGATATCTCACCCTCCACCAGCAACAGGTTGGTATAGTCCAGCCCATCCTTACTCGTAGAGATAGCCAGCGGCCAGCGAAACTCCGATGGATTGTACACGACAGCATACCGCCCGTCCGACGTCTTCTGCCCCCATATCTTCGCATTGGCATTGACAAAATGCGGCGCCCTCCCCACAGAAGACCAGGTCTTTCCCTCATCCCTGCTGATCGACGTCAGCGCATTCTTCCACAAACCCACAACCCGCCCGTCGGGCAGATGATAGAAATTAAATGCCTTATAGTCCTTATGCAATGGGATCAACGGGTCTTTCCTGTCCGTCTCCTCCACCCACTGCATCATCATCAGCGGAGTAGCCATCAGCTCGTTACAGTCTGCAACAAATCCCTTGTCCTCACTCGACGTATAATAGGGAAAGGACGTGTTCGCAACATTCCACGCCGGATTATAGTGTATAAAATAGATCGGCCCCCAGCTGCCATCCGCCCGTATTTCCCGGACCACCCTCCCGATCCCCTTCCCGTCATTCGGGTCATCATGCGGGTCCAGACAGATGCCGTAAAAGCCCAGCGCCAGCAGACGCCCCTTCTTCGAAACATAAAAACCCATCCGCTGGTGCATCACCGCCGACAGGTCTTTCGCTACTCCCGGATGCCCCTCCTTTGTCGTCCCGTCGGGCACCCTGTACGGAGGGAACAGCACCTTCGGCCTGGTCCACACCTGCCCATCATCCGAGGTCAGCAGCAAAGTCTGCCCCGGCGGCACGCTCTCCCCTGAACGATCGCTCAGATATTCCAGGTAAAATTTCTTGTTCCAGTACGCCAGCATCGGCGCATGGTTATAGGTCCACCCCGAATCCTCCGCCAGCTCAGGGTGTTCCCTGTTCGCCCGAAACACCTGTATATTATGCACACCCACTACCGGCGCAAGCTCCCCATGATGATAGTCAACATTCGATATCGTCGTCCCGCTATAATGCACCCCATCCTGCGCGCGAACCATCCCCACCCCAAACACCAAAACCAACAAAAAACTCACCACCTTCATCCACGCTTCCGCCATCAACTTGGCGCCTGCCAGCGTCGGATGTACACCGTCCGCCGTCCAGTAGCCGCCCGGCGCCGACGAGGCAGCTTTATCATAAACCTCCTGATAAGGAATAAATGCCGCTCCATACTCGTCCGCGATCTCCCGCGCCGCCTGCTGGTACTCCGGAAAAGCCGGATACTCCTTATCATCCTTCTTCCTCCTCGCATCGGTGATCGAATCCCCCTGAAAAAGGATCACATCCCCTTCCGACAACCTAACCCTCTTCTTCCCAAACTCCAGCTGGGGAACAACCAACGGCCCCAAAGAAGCAACCTTCAAAAAATCACGGCGTGTGCTCATGTCTTTCTTTTATTAATTTTTCCACTACCCCCCAGTCGGCGGCAACTACCGTCCCATGCTTGTGTCCCACAGGAACACTTACTTCCTCAGATGCATCCACAAACGTCTTAAAATCCGAGGTCTTAACCGCCCCATATTTCTTCGCCCGATAACTGTCAAAATAGATGTAATACTCCAAACCCACCTGAGCCACCGTCGGCCCCTCAGTAAATTCCGGCGTAAATGCCTTCGATTCACCATGAAAAGGTCCCCCAGCCCCCTCACTGAACGCCACCTTGATATTCCGCTGCAGCCTCGTATTATCTTTAAAAACCAGCACAAGATCACGATCCCCCCTTTGCACGATCATGGCATCGATCACGCTATACCCCGGATCAAAGAACAGCCGCGCCGGCGAAAAGGTCCTGAAATCCTTCGTCGTCGTACAGTATAGCCGGTGATTGTTCTTTTCATCCTCCAGCCCCTTTGGGAACCGATAGGGTATCGTGGTAGCCCAAACGATTATGAACCGCGCACTGTCCTTCTCATAAAAGATCTCCGGCGCCCAAACGTTAACCGCATCCTTCTCTCCCTCCATCACCGGTATATAACGCTGCTCGCTCCAATGTACCAGGTCCTTCGAATCGGCATACCCAAATCCCTTATCCCCATTCCACCCCGAGGTCCACACCAGGTGCCAGACCCCATCCGGCCCCCTCGCCATCGATGGATCACGCATCAGCTTCTTCTCGCCGATCGCTGGCTTCAGCCACGACCCGCCCAGGTCCGTCCAGTGCTTGCCGTCGCCGCTGGCCAGAAAATAAAGCCCATCTACCGCCGGCTCACGAAAAGAAGTGAACAAATAGGCATGCGCCCCCGGCTTCTCCAGGACCAGCACCCAGTCATTCCCCGGCGCCGGACGCCCCGGCGGGTCGACCGTCAGCTCCTTCTTCCCCTGAAACAAGCCGATCAGCTGATAGCTCCCGTCACGAGGACTATACCACGAAGCCTCCACCTGCGCCAACCCCAGCACCGAAGGATTGATCACCAGCTGCCGACCCGTATATGTATACACAAAAGCATACCGCTCACCCCGCGTGCAGGCAGCATAGTCATATTTCGATCCCTGATTGACGACCAGCGACTGATCCGGCCGACGCTCGAAATAGGGCTTCGACAACATCAGCTTTTTCAAAAAACCCATCTCCCCCGCCCCCGGATCACCCAAAGCATCGAACCAGAACTCCTTCGCCCCATATGCGCTTCCCTTGTCCGTCGGCCGCAGCATCTGCATGACAGAGTTATCGCCATAGGTAAATCCGCACGCGCCCGCAAACACCGACCAGTACGCATAACGACGCACGTCATCCGCACCCCAGCGCGGCTGCGTGGTGTCGTGCAGCCCATGCGGTATCCCCTCATACGAAGGCTCCGCATCCAACACCGGCTTTACCGGCTTGCGCCCATAGTCCGCCTGTATGTATCTCCAGTTGTCTTCGCCATAATTACGCTCCCCCGCCACCGTATCCTGCTCATAGCTGCGATGCCCCGACTGCACGCTATTGAAATCCAGCCAGGGCTGCTGATGAAACCAGAAGGAAGAAGAGGTTCGCCCATACGGATGATAGGTGATCAGATGCCCGGGGTCTCGCGCCCTTAAGGTCGCCCCGATCATATTCCACGTGCTCTGAAAATCCGAACCCTTGATATCCCCGCCATTCATCCACACGATATTCGACTTTCCCTTATACCGCCCCGCCAAAAATTGCGCATACACCTTCCCGACAGCCGGTCCGATCTTCCCCTGCTTCACGACACCACCCCACACCGGCACCAGCGCCACATAGATACCCTCGGAAGCAGCCTTGTCGATCACATACGAAAGATGATCCCAGTACCCACCCTGCACATCCTTCGGGGTAGCCAGATCATGCCCCGCCAGCGCGCTGTCCCCATAGGCATCCACATCCCCCAATCCATGCACCACCATCACCTGGACCACATTGAACCCCTTGCCCTTCCTGTCTTCCAGGTACTTGTCCACCTCCTCATTCTTCAACCGGCTCAGCAACAGCCACCCCGTGTCTCCCAGCCAGAAAAAAGGCTTCCCATCTGCCGTCACAAAAAACCGCCTGTTCGCCGAGATCTTCAAGACCGGCAACGCCTGGGGTACAACCAACCCCGGCAGACTCACCATCAACAACAACAAAACAACGCTCCTTCTCATGTAAATTATTTTTCGATCCACAACACCTTCGCCCCGTTGCCTGCATCAATTCGTTCAACCTTACCCTCTAACTTCGGCTCCTCGCTCCCGGCAGCTACATAAACAATATATCCTCCCTTATTATCACCCAGGGCATATACGCCCTTCGGCGAACCAGCCAGATCAACCGGCGCCATCCTCGCTGCAGCCGCTAATAACCGGGAATCACTTACCGGGATATTCGCCAGCGAACCCCCGCCGATAAACACCGCCCACCCGGAATTATCACAGCCTTCCGCCGAATAGATCACCGCCTTCCCGGGATACCCCCGGCGGTATTCGCTAACAGCCCTGTATACCTGCTCAAAAGACGGACGCTTTGGCTTCAGCAGCCTTTCATGCTGCCTCGGCGCCAGGCTCTGGCCCCCCAGCGGCGCATAGACCTTCCCGTCCTCCTGGTAGTACCAATAACGGATATCGATCACATCCACCACCGGAGCCCTCAGCGGGTCCTTCAGTATCGCATCCTGCACATCCTTCGTCGTTGACAATCCAATGATTTCCCTTACACCTTTCTCCTTCTCCCAGGCACGGATATTATCCAGCCAGAAATCCACAAAATGCAGCGGCCCCGTGAACTCCGCCGCCAGCTCCTGGATCACCCCGCTATTCCCCGAAAAATTCTCGAGACACTGCCTGATAAAGGCCCCGTGCAGCGCCTTCCTCACGGGATGCGTAGTATCATAGAACTGTTCAGCCATGAATATCCGCTTGTCGCCCGCATAAGGCGGCGGCTCGGGAAAACCCGTATGGTTGATATTGTTGGCCGGACGCCACGGGAAATCCGCATAGTGCGCCCCTGCCTCGATGATATTGTGCTGAAAATAGTTTTGATGTATCAGGACCAGCCCATCCGCATCGGCCAGATCGGCAAACTTCCGGAGCCTGCTCCAATACCATGGATTGTACTTCGTCAGGTCATACTTGCTAAGCCCGTCCCAGGCCGTATCCTTCCCGCTGCGCGCAAAAGGCAGCTCATAGTACGGCGGCCACACATCCCCATCCATCCTCCTGATCCGCTCGTGATCGTCCCGCCTCCGGTCATACCACAACCCATAGTTGTGATCCAGCGCGACCACATGCTTCGCCTTCATCTCATCCGTAACCGAGACCAGGTCATCGGTCAGGCCCGTCCCCGTCCTTCCCGGCACCCAGCGCGTGATCGCCGGCTTCGCTTCCGCAATCCCATAAGGCCGCACATTTCCCATCCACCAGGGCTCATAATACCGGCGCCCCACAAGCACCCCGCCCCGCGTCAGCCAGCCATTCACCACTTTCATGGGCGCCGCCTTCAGTACCATTTTTTCGCTATAGGTCGGTATAGAATGTATATCCCCCGGCACATCCACCGGTATCGGATTCCGCTGCGCCGCCTGATCGATCCACTCGGTCATCTGCACCCGCGGCTTCTTCGACAACGCGATCAACGCCTCCGCCTGCGCCACCGTAGGACTGCTCGACGCCTCGGTCTCCATCGGCAATATCTGTCCGTCAACCCGACGCCCCAGCCTCTCGGCCAGCTGCGTATAATAAAAGCTTCGCGGCTGTATCACCGCATTCGACTCATTCCAGTATCCATCCCCCCCGAACTGCGCCCACGAACCATACGACCAGTTCTCCGCACCCGGAGGCCGATAACAGTTGATCCGCGCCGCCGTACAGTTCCAGAACAGACTATTGGCCGCACACCATCCCGCCCCCTGCCCATCCTGCTCCCTGTTCTCAAAACCCAATACCTGGGCATCCACATTCACCACGTCAAACAACACCCCCGACGCCCAGCTGTCGATAGCCCCGCTCATGCCATAAGGATAATAGGACTGACACTGCACAAAGGCATTCGGCCCCGGCGCACAATACCCAACCGCAAAATCATGAAAAGCCCGCTCGGAATACAGTCGCTGCATCAGCGTCTGCCCCCCGGTCGTTATAAAAGCATTCCGCCGCTGCCCGCCGATCTCGGATACCGGCGCAAGATATTTACAGTCTTCCACGGTCACCCTGTTCGCCGTCTCCAGCACATCCACCGCCGAACCCGCAAAATGCTCAGCTACGACCTGCCGTACCCACGCATCCGAAACATTCTCCAGCGTGATAGCCATCCAGCTATGCGCCTCGTCTTTAGGATTATTACGATCGAACGCAGACCGGCATCGCAGGTTCTCGACACCAACCTGGCTGATCCTCCCATCCCAACGATAGGAAGCCACCTTCCCACCGCCATAGGCCGTATCCAACGCCGTCGTTATCGGCGCATCCAGCGTCACGGCATCCCCATTCACCGCGACCACCCTTCGATCCCAGTAAATATCCCGCTGACCGGGCTTCCAGCCCAGCGCCGAGATACCACCGCCAAAGGTCTCCATCCCCAATAATTTGATCCACTCCTCCGTAGACGGCCGGTGCACAAGCACCGTAGCGCCAACGGCAAACTCCCTGCCGGAGCCGCTGACATGCAACACCCGCGACCCCACCGGTACATACCCATCCGTCACATCCACCTCCTTACCCACCTCGCGATTCGCTGAACCGGCAACCCGTATCAGCGTCCTCCGGTCTGTACCCGCCGCAACCAACACCGTCCCATCTTCCCCCATACCACTGCCCCGGAGCACAACACCCGAAGCCTTGATAACAAGCCCCCCCGAGACAGAATAGGTCCCCCGGGACAGCAGCACCGCCCCGCGAAGCCCATGCGAGTCCATCGGTAACCCGCCCACATAGTCCAGCGCCCGCTGAATAGCAAAAGTCGCGTCGCCATCCATCGGACGGATAACGACGCGAACCCGGGCCGTGGGTATCACGGAGTCTCCTCCCATGTATCCACTATAAGAAAAATCGGGGATCTGATCTCCCCTGTCATCAGGGGTGTACACCAGGCGACCACCCTTTGCCGCCACAGGAGGAGGCGGCTCAGGAGCCCTGGGCTTTTTCTGAGCTGTCACGGGTCCGAATAAGAAAACACCAGCGACAAATACATATATGAACTTCATTACTTTATGGGCTTTTCACCTCTCAAAGCCAGCGTATTGAGATAGACTTCTATGTTCGAATAGCCCCCACCGTTAACAGCAGGCTTCGCAGAATCCGTCGGATCCTTGGGATTCAGACCATGCTTGACCTCATATTCATCAGGCAATCCGTCATTGTCGGCATCCTTATAAGGCGTACCCTGATAATTGGGATAGCCGCCCACCTCGAAGATTTCCGTCACAATGCCCAATTTGTAAGAATCCTTCGGCAATTTACGAACATGGAACTGAGGCAGGGTATCGGTATTCACCTCCTTGTAAGCTATCTTACCCGTCCGGACCTGCTCCACTACCCGCGCATCTACCGCATCCCGTTTAGGCAATGTAGCTCCTACATTCGTCAATACAAAATTAAAAGCATCCTGTGCCGGCAGTATCTTCACCGGCGCCATCGGGAAAGGCTTGTCAGACTTCATGTAGTCCATATAGGGACCCGCATCCTTGAGCTCTTCCACCTGGACCCCGCCGGCCCAGTTGTCCTTCGTAATAGCAGGATAGCCATCCATGATATTGCCATTCACATAACAACGACCAAAATACTTCTCCTTTAATTTACTCCTGCCGCTCTCCGGCTTCAGGATCCTGTGCCCCACAGCCTCGTCCTTCGGCGTGACAGGCCCCGGCTTGAAGTAATTGTTGATGATATTGAACAGACTGGTGTAGTCTCCGCCGTCCATCGAACGGTGGTGCCAGTTGAACACGACATTGTTCACGAAATTGAATACCCCATTCCAGCCCACCGACGGGTTACGACCCGTATTATCAGCCCACAGATTGCGGACGAGCATACAATTCTCGCCGCCCATCGTCGTGCCAAAAGCGTGGTTCCAGGTATCCAGCGACTCCGCCGAGATACAGTTCTGGATAGTGATATTCACCGTCCCTAATTTCTCTTCTTTTGAACCATCCATCGGGTCATACATATGCCGGTACAACGACATATTCTCGTCCAGCCCCCAGCTCGTACTGACATGGTCGAGCACGATATTCCCTACCGGATTGCCGCCCAGCGCATCGTCACGACGCCCGACATTGGTCTCTCCGCGACGGAACCGCATATACCGGATAATAACATCATGCGTGTTGATCCAGAACGACTCCCCCGCCACACAAACCCCATCACCGGGAGCCGACTGCCCCTCGATGGTAATATAAGGAGCCCTGACAATGATCGGGCTCGTCAGATGTATGATACCCGCTACATTAAAAACGATGATCCGCGCTCCCCCCTGCTCACAGGCCCAGCGCAACGTGCCCGGACCACTGTCCCCAAGGGACGTCACCACATAGACCTTCCCCCCATGTCCCCCGTAACTGTGCGCGCCACCACCCTCTGCACCCGGAAAAGCCAGCAGCGAAGACTGAGGCAGGTCCGTCGGCCGCGCCGCCCAGGGAATATACGGCTTCCCATGCCGGGCGTCGTTGTCTACGATCGGAAAAGCTACCTGCCAGGCGCTGTCACTCCGCCGGTAAGTCTCCTTCAGCATAGCATCAGCGGAAGCCTTCACATCGGAAGGGATATCCGGATACTGCGCCAGCACAGGTTGACAAAATCCCAACGAGACAGTAAGAGCAGCGACCAAAAAACGTTTCTTCTTCATGAGTATCTGTAATTTAAAAAAAATCCTCTACACCGGGGCACAGCGCCCCAACCTTACTTCAACGGATCGAACGGCCCGCCCCACGTGTTATTCTGTTGTAAATTCACGTTGTTCTGCAGCGAGCTCAGCGGTATCCCGAAGAAATAGTCGGCGCTCTGGACGGCCAGGTTATAAGTATCGGCCGTCTGGATGCTGACACTGAAATTGTTGATATAAACACTGTCCAGGTTCGTATTGGCCGCCGCATCCCTCGAGCTCACCAGGTAGTCGGTATAGGACTTATTGTCCTTCAGCGTGACCACCATCTTATTCCTCATCTTCCCGTTGAGCGTGCTCTCCAGGAGCTTACGGCGACGCAGGTCGAAATAGCGCTTGCCTTCGAAGGCCAGCTCGATCCGCCGCTCCAATAGGATCGCATTGATCATCTGGTCATGATTCATCCCCGCCGCCAGACCATAAAGATTATCGGCACCCGCATCGATACCCGCCCGCTTGCGGATGGCGATCAGGTTTACATAAGCCTCCTGCACCTGTCCCAGATGCCCGATCTCTGCCGCTGCCTCAGCCTGGTTCAGCAGGACCTCGGCATACCGCATCTCGATCCAGTCAGTACCCGCATTCTGCATCGACGCCAGCGTATAGGAAGGATCAACTCCTTTGCGCAGATAGAACCCGGACGTGCTGGCAGAACTTTCCGTGCTCGCCGTCTTCGTAGGACTGCTCTTGGTATTTGGATAAAAATAGGTCCAGAGACGATAGGTCGAATTGCCGTTGAGACCCCAGTTGCAGCCATTGTAGGCAATGGTTTCATAAAAACGGGGATCCCTGTTCTTATAAAAGGTCTTGAGACTATACGCATAGCTGGATGTCAGGGTGTCCTTCCCATCCTTCATCGGGAAGGCTGCCGCCAGTTCCCAGTCCGGGGTATTTGACCCGCCGGACGTCGAAAGATACTTCGGCCTGCACGCAGCGTCATAGCTCTCATTGTTCAGGTCATTGTCCACGCTGGAAGTATTGTACTCCGTCACCCACACCGCCTCGGGATTCCGCGGAGTGCTGCCGCCGGCACTACCCTCCGTCGTCCACATGGTATAATCCCATTTCTTATAGAGACCAAACCCATTCGCGGTCAGCGTCGTGATAGCCGCCGTATTGGCGTCATACGCCGCCTGCCACCTGCTCTGGTCATTCGTGGGATTGAATTGCGGGCTGGCCCAGGTCAGCAGCACCCGACCCAGAAAGGCCTGGGCGGCGCCGGAAGTGATACGACCGTAGTCGGCATTATTTCCCCACCATACAGGCAGGTACGCAATGGCGCTGTCCAGGTCCCTTACGATCTGGTTGAAGGTCTCCGTCGTCGTATTCCTCGGCACATTCGCAGCCGCCTTCGCATCAGCACCCACTGCCGGCAGCGGCGTGAGCACCAGCGGCACGCCGCCATATAGCTTCACCAGCTCAAAATACCGGTAAGCACGCCAGAAGTAGGCCTGACCGTTAAAATGTTTCTTTACGCTCGGATCCAGCGTCCCCGCATTCATGTTCTGGATGAACATGTTGATGGTCCTTATCTTGAAATAATTGCCGCTCGTGGCCTGCGTACCGATATCCGTCACAAGATCGCTGGTGACAGTCCCCTTTACATAGGCATTGTCCCCGGCCTGCTCGTCGCTGATCACAGAATAAGAGGTACCCAAAGTCCCACCGGAATTCCCAAACCACCCCGGCTGATTCTGGCTGTAGATATAGTCGATATCCAGCTTCGCCACGGTGGAATCATTGAATACCTGGTCAGGCGTAAAGTTTCCCAGGTCCTGCTTATCCAGCACCTTATTGCAACCGGAGCCAACAAATACCCCGATCGCCGCTATCATTATAATTGAAGAAGTCTTTTTCATGCTTTGCTTGATTTAAAATCCAACATTTATACCTGCCGTGATCGTCCTGAGCGTCGGATACGTATACAGCGACGTTGCCATATCCCGGTAGTGGTTAGGGAAAGGATTGATGAACTGCACCGGATTGGTCGCAACCACATAGAGCCGCGTGCTGGCAATACCCACCCTCCTCGTCCAGCCCGTAGGCAAGCCATAGCTCAACGTGGCGTTGGTGATGTTGAATGTCGTACCCCTCACCAGCCAGAAATCGGTCGTCACCTTGTAATCGTTCACGAAATAAGGATTCGGATAATGGGCGCCTAAGTTCGCCGGCGTCCAGTGGTCTTTCCAGTAGACCGGACGGTTATCCGTGATCGAGTAACCCGAGGAAGCATTGTTATTGCCCGGCACCTGACCATCGATGGTCGTCCATCCACCCCAGGATGCTCCCATGATCACATTCAGGCTCAACGACCCATAGGTCACACTCCAGTTAAGACCCAGACTGTAGTGGTTGCTCGACTTCTTCGTCAGGTATTGCTGATCCTTGTTATCGATAACCCCGTCTCCATTATAGTCTTCATAGTTGATCATACCCGGCTGAACCGGCGTGTTAAAGATCAGCACATTCTTGGTGCCTCCGGCCGCCTGCGCCCGCTGGTTGATGATCGCCGTCGCCTGATCCTGCGTTCGGATGATGCCCAGGGATTTGTAGCCATATACCCCCGCATCGCTCGACTTGCCGGTCAGATCAAGAGGTCCACCCTTGTTGCCCGACGCCACGTCGATCAGGACGTTCTTGTTGTCCGACCAGGTAAAGAAGGGCGTGAAGCTATAGCTGAACCTGGGCCCTATATTGTCCCTCCACCCCGCAGATATCTCATACCCGAACATGTTCACGATGCTGTAGTTCTCCGTGGGCGCGCTGGCGCCGATCGTCACAGGGACCGACGAGCTCAGCGTCGTCAGCAGGTCGTATCCATGACTCCAGAAATAGTCGGCGGTAACATTGAGATGATTATTGAGAAAACCCGCATCCAGGCCATAGTCCAGCTTCGTCACGTGATCCCAGGTAACACCCACATTGGGGATGGCGATATTCGGCTTGACCCCGATGCTCCTTGCTCCCTCGTTGAACACAGCGCCGCCGCTGCTTCCCGTGCCCAGATTATAGTTCGCCTGGTACTGGTAAGGCTTCGTATTGTCCGTGCCCGTCAACCCCGCGGAAGCCCGTACCTTCAGCTGATTGATCCAGGGATAATGGTCGCGGATGAATGGCTCTTCCGACATGACCCAGCCCACAGACGCGGCAGGGAAACCACCCCAGTTATGCCCCGGGGCGAACCGCGAGCTGCCATCCGCACGGTATACCAGCTGCAACAGGTACTTGCCGGCATAGCTGTAGTTCAGCCTCGAGATGAATGCCTCAAACCCGAACTGGCTTATCTGGCTGGACTGCGAGGACGACTGCGCGCCCGTCGTAAAGGTCTGATAAGGCAGCGCCCCGTTTACCACACCATCGGATTCAGCAGCAACACCCTCCGAGTTCTGTCCGCGCTGCTCGTACAAAGCAATAACAGAGATCGTGTGCCTGCCAAAGCTGCGCGTGTAGTTAAGACCGGCATCCATCTGGTAGGAATTCGAGAACAATGGATTGAGCCGCACCCTGTCTCCGTTCTTTATCGGATAGGTCTGCAGCAGCGTCCCGCCGGGAATATGATTGTTCTCCCCCGTGCCGCCGTACTTGGCGTACTGAAAGGTAGTGCCGAACTGTTTTCCGTTGGCGCTGTTGATATTCTTGTTGATGGTGAAGGTACCCGATAGCCCCTTCACACCGGGTATCTCATAGGTGATCTTACCCAGGATATTCGTCGTAGTGGTGCTCGCGCTCGTGAAGTTATTCGAATTTTGTACCAGGAACAGGTTCACGTTATCATATCCACCCGTATTGCTGGCCCCTGTTATGACCGGCATACCGTTGATATAATATTCCTGCCACGGCTGTACGGTCTCCAGCGAAGCGGCATCATTGTCCAGGCTCTCCGTCGTGCTGTTTAGCTTGTACCAGTAGCTCGTGGAATTGTAAATGTCGTCGCTCAGCGAAAGCATGACGTCCAGCCCCTTGGCCGGCTTGGCGTCTATCGTCGCCCTTAGCCCGTATTTGTAAGAATTGATGCCCTTGAAGTTCGAGGTCTGGTTGACAAAATCACCCCCTACAAAATACGTCAGCTTATCGGTGCCGCCAGAGAGATTCAGCGCACCACGCTCCACATACGCATTCTGGAAGGCCTGCTTTAAATAATTGTGGCTATGGTTGGCAAAATAAGCCAGCTCATCGGGCGTATACCAGCTGCTGGTACGGGTGGTCGCAACCGTGCCGTCCGATTTATGCAGATAGCCCGCGGTATCATAGAACTGGTTCACCGGCACCCCAACCCCCGTAGAGATCGTCTGCTGATATGCGGACGCCTGCGTATAGTCATTCAGCAAGGTTGCCAGCTGAAGACTGTTCAGCATCTTCGGCAGCTGCGTAGCATTCGACATACCGACCGAACCGGTGAAGTTCAACGCCGGCGCACCCGCATGCCCCCTCTTCGTACGAACGATAACAACACCGTTCGCGCCCTGTACACCATATATAGCAGCCTCCGCATCCTTCAGCACCGAAATGCTCTCGACCTGCGTTACATCCAGCAGATCGAAGTCCGCCTGCGTCCTGATCACGTCATCGATGACGAACAGCGGGTTCGTTCCCTGCCCGCCGTCCTTGGCAAACGCCACAGGATTACGCACAGTTACCGTAGTTCCCTGCCCGGGACGCTGTACTCCGCCGCTAACGCTCAGGCCGGGCACCGTACCGCGCAACGCCGCCGTCATGCTCAGCGCCGGAACGTCCTCCACTTTCTTCAGATCGATCGTCGCAACCGAACCCGTGAGAGAGCTCCTTTTCTGTGAGCCATAACCGACAATGACCACATCATTCATCGCCTTGTTGGAAACCGCCATAGCAACGGTAAGTATCTCATTGGGAGGAGAAGAGATCTCTTTCTTGTCATAGCCGACATAGGAGAAGACCAGCGTAAGATTCCTGGACCGATTGGCCACAGGAATGGAGAAAAAACCTTTAGCGTCCGTTACGGCCGCCTGGTTGGTCCCCCTAAGGGTCACGGTAACACCCTGCAAGGGTTCATTGTTGTCCTGATTGACAACCGTTCCCGACACAGCCTTCTTCGCCAGCTGAGTGCTCTCAGCCAATTTCTGCGCCTGGACAGGCAAGGCCCCACCCACATAAAGAGAGAGCAGTAACAAGCATTTTGTTAAATGTTTCATATAGCAACCAATTATTAAAGAATAAGCAATTAGTCCTTCTTCTGGTCATACCCCTGCGCAGAGAGGTAATTGTTGATCCGGCCCTTATACTTCCCGAACCATGCGTGCTTTTCCTTCGAGCTGCCTCCATCCATCGCATGTTCCCTCGCTTCCACAAGAGCCTTCATTATATATGCCTTCTGTTCATCCGTCAGAGCGGGATATTTCTCACAGTAGGCGTGATACGTTACCTCCACCACACCATAGGTCATCCCATCCTTCACCTGGTCGATCTGCTGCGGGGTCAGCGCCGTCGCCAGCTTAGCCAGATAGGCACTGTGCTGCTTCGCCAGATTCGTGTCCTTCCTCTGCGACATGGCGTTCAGGTCCCGATACTGATCGGCGACCATCGTACGAACTTGATAAAATTTTGCGGAATCGGGTAAGCCCAATTTGGCTACGATCTTTCCTGCTCGCTCCGTAACCATCCGGACATAGGCGGTATCTTCGGTCTGGGCAACCAGGCGCTGACCACCCAGGAGAATTAAAAAGAATATCGGCGCAAATGCAAGCAAGCTTCTCTTCATATGTCTTAACCGTTTTGAAAAATGGCAGAAGTATCAGGAACTTTCGAACTAAAGGTACAGGCAGCCCCGACCGTAAACAATGTAAGGTTTAACTATAATGATGGAATATTTTACTATTTTTCGTACCTTTTAGGCAATCAAAACGATTTTTATGAACAGGCTAACCATTGCTTTGCTATCCTTCGCCCTCCTTTGCAGCGCCCGCTGCGCCATAGCCCAGACCGACGCCGAAATGAAAGCCATGATGGCATATTCCACCCCCGGCGAGATCCACCAGATGATGGCTAAGTCCGCAGGTACCTGGAAGACAGATATCACCATGTGGATGCAGCCCGGCGCCCCTCCCGTGACCTCAACAGGCGAAACAACCAACGAAATGATCCTCGGCGGCCGCTACCTCCAGTCAAAGAACAAAGGCACCTTCATGGGAGCCCCCTTCGAAGGCATCGGCATGATGGGCTACGACAATGCAAAAAAGATGTTCGTCAACTCCTGGGTCGACAACATGGGCACCGGCATGATGTACCTCACCGGCACCTGGGACCCCACCACAAAAAGCATCAACCTCACCGGCTCCATGGTCGACCCAATGGCCGGCGGTGATGTTAAAGTTCGTGAAGTTTACAAAATGGTCGATGATAATACCCAGACAATGGAAATGTACTCAATCGCAAATGGAAAAGAATTTAAAAATATGGAGATCAAATTCACCCGCCAATAACTAATTCCACCACAGCCGGCGCCAGCCCTTTCCCCCCAACCCGGACAAGGACCCTGCCGGCTTTCTTTTTGCCCTTAACCACAATGAGACACATCCCGTTAAAGGCCTTATGCCGGTCCCCCCTGAACGACCCAAGGTCGGCCTGATACCCATTGTCCATCCCCGCCACCTCGCCCGGACCATCCACGCTGACAACCAATTCATTCCCAGCATCCGGCACCAGCTGCCCCGTCGCGTCCACCACCCGCGCCGTGATAAAAGCCATCCCACCCCTCACCCTCCTGTCTACACTCAGCTCAACCCGCGTCGCCTTCCCCGCCGTCCGGACCTCCCGCTGCAAAATCGTTTTATTTCCCTTCTTTGACACCACCTTCAAAGTCCCCGGCTCCCATTTCACCCGCCAGCTGACATGCAGCTCATCCCCCGACTTCCTCCGCACCCCCAGGCTCCGCCCATTCAAAAACAGCTCCACCTCGTCCGCCTGGCTATAATACGCCCACACATCCACCACCTGCCCCGGCTTCCAGTTCCAGTGCGGCAACAAATGCAGCACCGGCTTATCCGTCCACTCGGACTGGTACATATAGTAAGCATCCTTCGGAAAACCCGCAAGATCGACGATCCCATAGTAAGAGCTGCGCGCAGGCCAGGGATAAGGTACCGGCTCGCCGATAAAATCCCATCCGCTCCATACGAACAGCCCCGATACCCAGGGACACCGCTTCACGACCCTCCATGTCTGCTCGTGCGTCGACCCCCAGTACGCAAACACATTGTCATAGGCCGACACCGTAAGATCCGGGTTCCCGCCCACCAATGGCTGCTTAGCCGCCGGCGGCCACTTCCGCAGACTGTCCGCCGGCCCGTCATAATGCCCCCTCGTCGCCAGCGTCGACCCGGTCTCGGAGGCAATAAAAGGCTTCCCCGGATACTTCACCGGCACAGAATCATACTTGTCCTGGTTGTAGTTGAGGCCGATCAGATCGAGCGCACCGCTCTTATAGATAAAATTTTTGGACGTATCCGTCTCCGTCAGCGCCGACATCACCGGCCTCGTCGTATCCAGCTCACGCACCGCCGCAGCCAACATCCGCGCAATGCCGATACCACTGCTGTCGAACTGCTCGCGGATCTCATTCCCGATGCTCCACAGGATCACCGAAGGATGATTCCGGTCCCTCCTCACCTGGTCCTGTATATCCCGCACACCCCACTCCGGAAAATCCAGCGAATAGTCATACTTGTTCTTTTTCTTCTTCCACATATCGAACGCCTCATCCATCACCATAAAACCCATTTCGTCACACAGGTCCAGCAGCTCCGGCGCCGGCGGATTATGCGCCGTCCGGATCGCATTGCAGCCCATCTCCTTTAAGATCGCCAGCTGCCGCCGCATCGCAGGCTCATTCACCGCCGCCCCCAGACAACCCAGGTCATGATGCATACACACCCCTTTTATCTTCGTCGGCTGCCCATTCAGAAAAAAACCTTTCATCGCATCCCACCGAAAGCTCCGTATCCCAACCGCTATTTCATCTCCTCCCACCCGCAACCGATACAAATACGGACGCTCCGGCGACCATAAATGCGGCCGCAAAACCCTCAGCTCTCCCACACCTTCGGCCACCTGCTTCCCCATCGCATCATACAACCCCAAACGCCGGCCCTCCACACCCGTAACACGCACCACCGCCTCAGCAGGAGACCGCACCTGCGTCGTAACAACCACCTTCCACAGATCGACACCCCCATCCTTCTCCACCCACACATGCCGGTATATCCCCGACCCCGAATACCACCTCGAGTTCGGCTGCTTACTGTTGTCCACCCGCACCGCTACCACATTCTCCCCCCCGGTCAACCATTTCCCTATCTCATACCTGAAAGAAATATACCCATACGGCCGCTTCCCAAGATAATGCCCGTTGATCCAAACCTCACTATTTCGATACACCCCATCAAAATCGATCCATCGATAATCCCCCCTAAAGGTCTTCCTATACCATCCCACCCCCGCGGGCAATCCACCCTCCTGCTGACCCGTCGAATTAGCCGGATCAAACTTCCCCTCGATACTCCAGTCATGCGGAAGATCCAATACCCGCCAGCGCGAATCATCATGATCCGGCCGAAAAGCCGTCGAATCATCCCCCAGCATAAACCTCCAACCCGCATCAAAATTCTCCTTCTTTGGCTCAACAAAATCCAATCCACTCTTCCCCATATCCTTCGACGTCGCCACCGCGATCCCCCTGTTCCCTTTCTTGTCCACCCCACAATAAAAATGATACACCACCCCCTTATAATTTACCACCGACGACTTATGCGCAAATACCTCATCATACGGCTCCGATGACTGTATAAGATCAGACCCCGTCCAGTCCGTCCAGTGCACCAGGTCATACGAGCAGGCAAATCGGTTGAAAGCCCCACCCTTCCCCTGCCAGAACGCCCCAAAATAGAACATTACATAAAGATCCCCGATCTTCTGAATATACGGATCTCCCGTAATACCCGTCAGATGATCCAGCACCGGGTCTCTACCATACCGCTGCCAGTGCACCATATCATCAGACACGGCCATACCTATCCGCTCAGCACCCCGGCGCTTATCCAGGCTGTCCCCGTTCGCATTATAATACTCGACGAACCGATGCCCCGTCAGCCGCCTCTTATCCTCCAACACCCAGCTCTTGTACATCGTATGATCGTCCCACCACGAAACGCTGCTATCCTTCGGACTTAAGATCGGCCTCCCAAGCCGCTGCCACTCGTGCGGCACACCCGGATCACCCGCAGTGAACGCCATCCCCTCCGACAAAACCCCAGCCTCATACCCCTTCGTATTCCCGCCAAAATAAGACATCCAATACTTGCCATTATATTTTCGTAGTTGATAATCCCCACCCCAGTCATAATCCTCCAGCGCCGCATACCCCGCCTTCTGATTCCCGTCCCACATCGTACTGTCGCCAAAACTCATTATCCGGCCTTGCGTCGTCCACTTCAACAGATCAGGACTCTTAGCCAGCCACGTCTCATACCCCCTCCCGTCAAATATTATATAGATCATATACCAGGAGTCCCCCTTCCGGAACACCGACGGACAATCCATCTTCTTCGAATGCTCCGGCGGCACCACCACCAGTCCATATTTATACGGCGTCTTCACCCGCTCATAGACCTCCTTCATCTTAGCTGCAGACACCGCATTCCCACGCACGCTCCTGAAATTATAGCTGCCCGACCCGACCTCAAAGACCGCCTCCGCCGAATCCCGACGCACCAGCCTCAGATCCGGGCGATTCTCAACGCTTCTCCACCCTTCCGTGATAACCGCGTCCATCGCCGCCGGCAGATATACCGTCGCCGAAGCATTTCCCGGCACGACAACGCCCAGATCAAAAACTCCCCCCACCTTCTTCCAGTGCGAAGCAACCGGCCCGTACGGACTATGATAGTCCGCCTGCGCCCACTGCACATCCCCCACCGGCTCCGGCCGGATCACAATACGACGGAATGCGACACCGCTATCCGCCATCCGGAGACCCGCCAGTCCGGAATAGAACCACTCCATAATATGCCCAAGCATCAGGTGATTATTCGATACCGACGGATATGCCTGCCAGGACTCCGTCAACGCCGTCGCACCCTTCGCCAGCTGATACCCATAGCCCGGAACATCGCTGCGGCTGTTCATGTCATATATAAGGTCAGACCTCCCCTCCTTATCCAGCACCTGCACCAGGTACCTGAACCCGATATCACCCGCCGTCAACGCTTTGTTCCGCCGACCCAGATCGGCAACAATACCCGCCATCACCGAATCCCGATATTCATCGGGAACCAATCCCATATACAACGCCATCGCGCTACCCGCCTGGCTTCCGCCACTGAGCAACCACGACAGGAATTTCACGTTAAAAGCATCCCTCACCGATCTGCCCCGGGCCTCAAAACCCTCCGACTCCACATCCTTCCCCAACATCCTCGCCACCCGCGCAACGATCCTGAGATCATAATAATACATCGCCGTAGCAGTCACCCCCTTCGGCGTCATCTGCGCCACACCAGGTCGCTCCGGCCCGATATCAAACCAGTCCCCCAACCCCTGCGAAAGAATATGTTCCTTCGCCTGACTATCCAGGTAAGCCAGATACCTTGTCATCATCGGATACGCCGCAGCCAGCGTCTCCGCATCCCCATACCAAAAATATAGATACCAGGGCACCAGGATACAGCTGCTCCCCCACTCCGGCGAATCCCTGAACGGTGCGCCGAAAACGGTAAATTCCGGGGCGATCTCCGGAACCAGCCCATCCCCCGTCTGCGCATCCATCATATCACCGACGATCTTCCGGTAAAGGGCCGAAATATCATAGCCATACCGCATCGAGCTGCCCATCAGGTGCGCTTCCTCCAGCCAGCCCAGCTTCTCCCGGTGCGGGCAATCGGTAAACACGCTGGCCATATTGCTCCTGATCGCCCAGTCGATCAGCGTATCCGTCCGGTTGAACAGCTCATTCGAACACCTGAACTTCCCCGCCGCTTCCATCGAGTTACGCGTATGCAATCCCGTTATCTCCACGACCTCAGCATTCCCCTCCACCTGCAAATACCTGAACCCATAATACGTAAATCTGGGTTCCCAGACCTCCACTCCATCTCCTTTCAACGTATATTCCCAGTAATACGGTTTCCCCGTCGCCTTCTGATTGATCGAATCTCCGCTCATCAATTCCGCCGGCGTGATCCTTACCACGCTGCCCCTCGGCCCCCTCACCTTTATCCGCGCGATCCCCGACGCATTCTGACCCAGGTCATAGACATTCGCCCCTATCTTCCTCCGCACCTTCAGCTCCTCCATGATCTTCAACGGCTCCGCCTCCTGTGCTTCCAGTACCGGCGGCCCCTTCACCACAACCGCGCTGCGCCATCCCTCCCCGCCCTCCAGCCGGGCATCATAGTCTTCCCCGCCATAAATGCTCGAATAGGTCACAGGCCCCGCCGCCGCCTTCCACGACGCATCGCTCACAACGTCTTCCGTCGTACCATCCTGGTATTCCAGTAGGATACGGGCGATCATCTTCGGATATCCATAGGCCGTCAGCAGCTTGTGATACCGTTCGCGCGGAACATAATAAAACCCATTCCCCAGCATCACCCCGACCGCATTCTTCCCGGGCCGCAGATCGCCCGTAATATCAAAGCCCACATACAAAGCCTTCTTATCATAAGCGACCCAGCCGGGATCAAGAAAATGATCCCCGACCTTCTTTCCGTTCAGCTCCATCTCAAAATGCCCAAGCCCGCTCACAAAAGCCACAGCCCTCCTCACCGGGCCGCGCACGTCGAACTCCTTCCTGAATATCGGCAGCACATCCCGCACCGGCCCCGTCTTCCGCTTCGAACCCGGCAGCATCACCAGGCTGTCCGGCATCTCTTCATACCCGATCCACTTCGCTCCCTTCCAGTCCTTCACTCCCGTGGTAAAATACCCGATCCGGCTCCACTTCGAACTATCCTTCCTCGCCGAATCCCACACCATCACCCGCCAGCCATACCTCTTCCCACCTTCGAGCGCAGGACCACCATACAATACACCAATAGACATATCCGACTCCACCTTCTTCGAATCCCAAATCACAAGGCTGTCAGCCATCACCTCTACCCTATACGCCGACTGCACTACCCCCCGCTTCGACGAAAAAAGCTCCCAGCTCAGCCAGGGCTTCTCCCGACGGAACTCACACCGCAGATTCTGCAGCTTGATCTCCTGCGCACCCGCAGCCACGGACACAAACAAGAAGAGTAGAAATACCAGCCTGCCCATAAATAAATTTTTTCTTATTGCACCTGCAATTCATCAACCGTACATCCCTTACAAACAAACTTCACCTTATAGCGTCCCGCATTGATCATCGTCCCCGTTGACGTAGTAAAATAATTCCATTTCCCCGCAGCCGTCGCCAGCAACCCCACCTCCTCCTCTTTGATCAACGTCCCATCCTCCATCCTGACCACCAACTTCCCCTTAGCCGGCGCCGAAACCCTGTACTTCACCGTCAGCGAATACATATCTCCCACCCCCACCGAAATAGTCCAAACCGAATCAACGGCCTTATACTTCGTAACCACCTTCGCATCATAAGCGGGCTCAATAGCCGTCACCGGCTTAACGATCACCGGAACCGCCGCCACCACCTCAGCTCCCGCCGGAAACCGCCTCCTGCCCCTCATCCCAGTAGTATCAAAAACATCGGCCGCCTCCCGCACCCTGAACCGAACGCTATCCCCCCTTCGACCCCTCACCCACTCGGCCCCATACAGCTCCGGCGCAAGCCAGCTGAATTTCACCCCCTCTCCATCATATATCGAATCCCCCGTATCCAGCCAATACCGCGCTTCCACCCCTTCTATCAACCCCGCCGCAGGCGGCACAGCCTTCAATCCCCCATCACGGGAAGCCACCGCGATCGCCGCTATCACCGCCTGCCCCGACTTCACGCGTGGAAAGCCGATTACCAATTTCCCTCCCTTTACATGCACATTCACCACTTTCTTCAGCGCCCCGCAATACCCCGCCTCTTTCCATATATCCAGATCCTTCAATACCGTATTCCCATTCACCGCCACATCGAACATCCTCCATCCCGTACAATCCACTCCGCCACCCCTCCCAAGCCAGGGCTCCGCAAAATACAGCTCCACCCGGTAATCCCCATCCTGTACCGGGAAGGTATAACCGAGCTCATTCAACCCATACCGGAGATCCTGGAACAACGGCCAGTCCGCCGTGCCCCGGATCGGCTCACAAGGCGCCTTCCGCTGACTCGCAAACATCGCCGGCATCCCGGGATAGGCATCGGTCCACGACACAGACCCCCACCCCCTTCCATCATAATGCCTGTCGGCCATCCAATGCCCACCACGACTATCCATGTAATCGCCCCCGCCACAATTCACCCTGTACAGATAGTTATAGCCCGCCGCCGGCGCAGTGATCATACCAGATCTCGTTAGATGCGGAGCCGGGGGCAGATGATGCAACACCACAATGTCCTTCGCCACCGCCTTCCCCCTTACATATCCCACCGCGTATAAGACATTGTATCTTATATCCACACCATCCCACTGAAAATGCGTCCCCACCCCTCCTCGACGCCTGCGCCCCAGAGAGTTCCCCTCCACATCATTGTACAATTCCACTTCATCACAGTTCGAATACACCTCGATCCCATCCTTCTTCCCCGGCTCTATCCATCGGTCCGGCCAGGTATGTGAAACGATATACACCATCGAGCCCCTGCCGAAATTACTCCTGTACAGATAATAAAGATCGGTCGGCTCCTCCCATGACGTCATTAACCCCTTATAGTTGACCGGCCCGATACGATCCATCTCCCGCAATCCTTCCCCCGACTGCACCCTGCCTGGATTATCATGCGATGCATACAGCCATGCAAAATGCCCCGCGACAGAATCCGCAACGCTATCCGCCAGTCTTATCTTCAGCTCCATCAGACGATCCAGCCTGTCCTCACTATTGGGCACATCCCCATGCAGCCCGATCGTCCTCCATCCCCCGTATTCCCCCACCAGCACCTGCCGCTTCAGATCGGCCCCATAAGTAGCCGGGTTCCCGCCATAGGTACCCGTCCAGTTCTGCGGCACGTCCCAGTCTGTACCCGTCCCCCCATTGCAGGTCGTTACCTTCCGCTGGTCGACACTCGTCGGATCAAGCTTCCGGATGATCGCTACACATTCCCGCGCAAAATCCTCCGGCAGCTTGCTCTCATTCTGCAAACCCCATAATATGACCGACGGACTGTTCCTGCGCTCCCGTATCCACTCGGTAAGTCCGACCTTAAAATTCTTACGAAACTCCGGCGAATCATACCAGATATGCGCCGACAGCTGCGGCCACCAAAGTATCCCAAGACTATCCCAATAGTGCTGATATCGGAGGTTATGCGGCTGATGCGCATCCCGGAAAGCATTAAAACCCGCCGCCCTGATCTGCCCAACACGCGCCCTTATCTCCTCCTCAGAAAACGCGTGACTCCCACCGATCCGATGCTCGTACTCGGCAATCCCGTTGATAAAGACCGGCTTGCCGTTCAACAACAGCCGGCTCCCGCTCCACTTCACCACCCGCACCCCAAACGATGTCTTCACCCGATCCACCACCTTTCCCCCAACCACAACATCCGTCACCAGCGTATACAGAAAAGGATCATCCAATGACCATAACCGCAAGCCCTTCCCCTCCATCTCCTGCTTCACAACCCCACTGCCGCCAAACCCCGAAGTAGCCCTCCTCACCTCCCGGCCAAGACGATCCACCACCCGGTTCACCACTACCCCCCCGCGTCCCACAACCTCCGTCTCCACATACACCCGCTTCGCCGTATCATTCCACACATGCACCCCAAAAGGCACGACTCTCGTCTCATTCGTAACGATCAAATGCACCGGCCGGAATATCCCCATCGGTTGCGAACCCTCGGAAAATCCCCGGTCATCCGAACACCCGCCGCAAACCCACGGCAGATCCTTAATAAAAGCCGGATGGTCGGCCCTCACGGATATTACATTCCAACCCCTACGAATAACCGAACTAATATCGATCGTAAACGTCGTCCTCCCTCCGGCATGATAACCCACCCGACGACCATTCACCCACACCGTCGCATACGACCCCACTCCCTCAAAAAAAAGAAAATACCGCTTCCCCGGCTTGACTACCCCCATCTGCAAATTCCGTTGATACCACGCCTCCCCATGCAGATTTCCATGCCTCAGCCTCCTATATCCCCCATAATCATCCCAGTTATGCGGCACATCCACCACCTTCCACTTCGCCGAATCCATCGACGTCCTCCACCCATCATCCAGCAAAATATCGGTCCTCACCGGCTGCGCCGTGGCCCGCAGGGCCACCCCAAAAAAAAGCAACACCAACCACCTCATATCGATCTTAATTGTCCATCAAATACCTTTCTCGTCCCCTTCGGCATTGCTACCTTTACAAGCTTATCCCCATATTTGAACACCCCAACACCACCCGCCTTCGACAGCACGTCCACCCGCTGCAAAACCCCACCCGACCAGCTCATATCCAGCACAAACCCACCCCTGGCACAGATACCACGCACCTCACCGTTAGCCAGCGCCGACGGCAATGCCGGCAATAGCTCGATCACGCTGTCCTGGCTCTGCAGCAACAATTCGCTGATACCTGCCGCCCCCCCAAAATTCCCGTCGATCTGGAAAGGCGGATGCGCATCGAACAGATTCGGATAGACACCACCCTTCTCCCCACCCTGCGTCCCCGACGCATCGGAGAGCAGCTTATCCACCAGCCTCAACGCATGATCCCCTTCCCTGAACCTCGCCCAGCAGTTGACCTTCCAGGCCAGCGACCAGCCCGTCCCCTCATCCCCCCGGTAGATCAGCGACTGCCTCGCCGCCCTCATCATAACCGGGTCCTTCCACGTGATATCCGTCCCGGGGTATACACCCCACAAATGGGAGATATGCCGGTGCGTATCCGCCGTATCATCCTTATCCTCCATCCACTCCTGCAGCTGCCCAAACCTCCCCACCTTATTCGGCGCGATCTGAGAATATTTCTCCCTCAGCTGATGCAAAAACTCCGGATACAACCCCAACACCCCCGTCGCACTGATGCAGTTCTTCAACAGGTCCCTGATGATCTGGTGATCCATCGTCGGCCCCGCCACCAGCCCCCCATGCTCGGGAGAGTTCGACGGCGTGGATATCAGCCACCCCGTCTTCGGGTCCTTCACCAGAAAATCGACAAAAAAGGACGCAGCACCCTTCATCACCGGGTAATACGCCTTCAAAAAATCCAGATCCTTCGTATAACAATAGTGATCCCAGATATTATGACAAAGCCAGGCCCCACCCGTCACCCAGATGCCATGATTCGACGCATTGATCGGCGCCGTAGCCCTCCAGAGATCGGTATTGTGGTGTAAAACCCACCCGCTGGCCTTATAATTTCGCTGAGCCGTCTGCTGCCCCGTAACCGACAGATCACGCAGCAGCCTCCACAACGGCTGCGCACATTCCGAAAGGTTCAGCACCTCCACCGGCCAGTAATTCATTTCCAGATTGATATTCGTCGTATACTTGCTGCCCCAGGGCGGAGAGAGTAATGGATTCCACATCCCCTGCAGATTAGCCGGCATCGGCGAAGACGGACGCGAACAGCTGATCAGCAGATACCGCGCATATTGCACATACAACGCCAGCAACCCTGGATCACCCTCCGGACTAAAATGCACGATCCGCTCATCCGTCGGCAAAGCAGAACCGTGTCCCCCAAAATCCACCGAGAACCGGTCATAAAACCCCCTATACTCTTTCTCATGCGCCGCCAGCATCGCTCTATAATCCGTTACCTTCCCCAACACCTCCTTGCACCTCGCCGCCGGATCACCCGATACATCATGATAGTTGACAAAACTCGTCGCCGCCGCCAAACAGAACACCACCTCATCAGCCCCCTCCACATTGACATACGCTCCCGAATTTGACACCTTTCCTCCCACCGCCTTCACCCGCAACCAGCTCTCTCCCTTCAATACCCCGTTTCTTACCTTTACCGACAACGCAATCGTCCGGTCATCCACCTTTCGAACACCTGCCTGCCTATGCTCGGCCCCCAATTCCGCAGCCACATTCACCGCTCCCGCCTTATCAGCCGTGATCCTCACTACGATCACCCCCTGCGGCTCGCTCGCAAAATATTCCCGCTTATACCTCACCCCACCAACTACATAAGACACCGAAGCCACAGCCCGCGAAATATCCAGCTGACGACGATAATCCGTCACGCCCACACTATCCAGGAACCGAAAATACAGATCGCCGAAAGGCAGATAGTCCGCCTCATACTTCGGCAGCAACGGCGCATCCATATCCTGTATCTTATACTTCCATTTCACCGGCAGCGCTGAGCCGCCAAACGTCATCTTCTCATCCCCCTTATACCCGATCAAACCTCCCTTATCATCATAATTGATCACCTGTATCGCGATCACATTCCCCCCAGGCTTCAATAACGATCCCTTCACCCGATAGCTGCGCTTCTTGCTGATCCCCTCATCCGAACCCACCAAAACCCCATTCACATAACTATAGTCCACATCCCTTATCCGACCCAGGTCCAGCACCACATCCTTTCCATCCCATCCCGCCGGCAGATCAAAACTTACCCTGAACCATACCGCCCCGTCCAGCCCCTGCAGCCCCGCGGCCTCCCACCCATCCGGCGTAGGGATCACCATCTCCTTCCAGTCCCGGTCATCCAGCCCTGGCGCCGCCCAGCTCGTATCCCGCCGGACCTTCTTCTCCCACGCCTCCCTGGCCGCCACATACTCCTTAACATCCGGGTCCTTCAACCCCATAAAATGTTCCTCCGCCAGCTTCTCGGCATCCGCCTGTTTGCCCTCGGCCAGCAGCTGCCTTATTGGCCCCAGATAGGAATATGCATCCGGACGCGCAAAGGCCCTCGGCCTCCCGCTCCACAACGTAGATTCATTGAATTGCAAATGCTCCTCACCGACACCCCCATAGATCATCGCGCCGATCCGGCCATTCCCGATCGGCAACGCCTCCGTCCACTTGCGGGCCGGCTGCCGGTACCAGAGCAAACTATCCTGGGACCAGGCAGAGAAACCCAATCCCAATAAAGCAACAGCAAAAAAGGTCCTTTTCATGTAGTATTATTCAAACAACCAATCTAAGTCTTTTTTCCCGGCGGCATTCAGCCCCGCATCATAAGTCCTTGCCTGCGACATCGGCCGGGCAAAACCCAACACCAGGCAAAGCCCCCTCCCCAGCTCGAGGCGATGCTTACCCGCCTTGAACGACCACGCATGCACATTCACCGATGGCATCCCGTCCACCACCAGCGCATTGGCGATCCGCGGCTCAGCCTGACCAAAGTCATTGGCGCTCGCGTCGGTCTCCAGCTGCGGCGGCTGCAGATAATCCGATCCCTTTTTATTAAAGAACCCGATCAACAGGTCAACCGGCTCGCTACACGTAAATTCGACCACTGTTCCCCGTTCACGCTGACTAACCACCGATTGCCGGATACCACGAAGACCCCTCAGCGGCACAGCCACAGCCCGTATCACCAATCCGCTATCGCTAAAAGGCCTGGCCGCACTATCCACAACAATATCCCCCTTCCCCACATCCGCCGGCTGGTAAGCCTCCATAACATTCCCCCCGGAACTTCCCAATGACGCCAAATGACTCTTCAGCTGCTTCACTTCATTCTCATACACAGGCAACAGCTCATCCCACCGTGTAAACTTCCCATTCGCCCCCCTGATCGGTATCTTCCGCTGCGCCGTCTGCATGCTGTTCGCATACCGGTACGCCGGCCCCGCCAGCCGCGTCAGCTCCCTGAACGCAGCCACGCTCTCCTCCAGCAGCCCAAGCGCCTTCACCAGATCACCCCTATCGTTCGAATACTTATAACGCAACACCGCCAGCGCCGCCTCGGCCTTCGCCGCATAGCAGTCCGCCAGCGCCTTATAACAATACATGTCATTGCGAAGCCTCGCGAACTCCGCCTCATCCCTGCCCGCAACCACTTTATCGATAGCCTCCACCGCCAGCCTCCCCTCCTCACGAACGGCGCGGGCCACCTCCACCGGCGTCTCCCCCTCGTGCGGCAACCCCTTCCAATCCCGCTCCGCATACTGGCTCAGCATCTCCCCCGGAGGCCCCTCCGACTCATACAACAACGTAAACAACCCATACCGCTCCGGATCGATCAGCTGTGTCATCAACATCCCCAGCGTCAACGTCTGCCGGTTACCGTCCGTTATCCCATACCGCCGCAACAGCTTCGGCGCTATCTCACCCGACTGCTCATACGCCGACAGGATGTCCCTCCCATGAGCAGCATCACATCCATACTTGGCCGCCAGCATCGCACTCCAGTATTTCTCCTCCGCCCCACGATCCCGCTGACAGTTCCACGCATAGCGTGCCCATTCCTTATACCAGATCCAGTCCCGCTCCATCTCCAGCAGCTGGCCCCCGCCGGCAACACTGTCTGCCGAATACGGCCAGTCCCAGTAAGAAGCCTGCGGATAGAGATGCAAACTGTTCGCGCCGTAAACACTATGCATCGCCTGCACACATCGCTGTATAAAATCGGCCGACCCATACCGGAACGGCTCCAGGTTCGCCATAATATGCACGTTCTCGATCAGGCCCTTGCTGATATGGCTCAGCTGCCGGTGCAGATCAGCCCAGGTCCCATGCGGCGTATAGGTCGTCAACGCTTCCCCGTTGAACTTCGCCTCCACATAAAGGTTCTTGTACATCGGCAATGCCGCCTTCATATCCGCAGGCCCGTCCGTATCATGCGCCCGCAAGACCACCGGCGGCTCATCCGTCCGCCCCAGCGCCCGCAGCCCATCCTTGATACCCGGAATGATCGTCTTCGTCAGCCAGTCGATATCGTCCTGCCCGACTCCTTCCATCGCCTCGCCTAAAGTGAACATCAGCCCCACATTCGGATATTTCTCGACGAACGCGGCGATCGACTTACGCGTATAGTCGGCAATGACCGGAACGATATGTCTGTTCCTGTCCTGCGTCTTAAGCCCGTTCTTCTCCGCAAAAGGCTTGGAAACAATAATATTGTAGAACAGCTGGATGACCCATATCCCCCTCCTGTCAGCCTCCGTCGTCAACCACCTGTACATCTCTTCATTCTTCTTAAAGGTCGCATCATCGACCTCCACCGCATAAGGATAGTCCTTCAGCCGCACCAGCGAGGCGAACGGATGACCATTCCACAGATAGAGCGTATTCATCCTGTTCACCGCCATCGAATCGAGATACTTCGTCCACAACGCCTTGTCATAGAACCACGGAAAATTGGCAGGCGTATAAGGGTATTCGTAAGGCCCCCGCCCCGGCAGCAGCGTCGGCTTCTGCACCCCGATGCAGGCGCCCCGAAGCACCATCTGGGGACGATCCGAGAACCGCAGCCCGGTTGGCCACCCCGATCTCGAGATACGCTCCGCCAGCTCCAGACAACCATAAAGTGCCCCCGAAGCATCCGATCCCACAATATGCGCCACACCACCATTCTCGGTAATTGTAAACCCCTCCTTCACCGTATCAGACTTTATGCTCACCTCGAACTTTCCCCGGCCATACGCCTTCAACACTTCCTTCAACCGCGCAACACCATACTCCACCCTCGGCGACTGCCCCCAACTAACAACAGGGATCAACAAAAAAATAATCTTCCTCATGGCCGCACCCCTCCCCTCTCGCTCGATATATAAGCAGCCTCCACGCACGCCATCGTCCTGATCGCATCCTCAACCGAATTATCCGGTCGGGCTATGCTCCCCTCCGCCGCCAGCATCACCTGCGACATCGATCCGATAAAGGCATGCGGGAACCATCCCCCCGCGATATCCAGCGTCTTCCACACCGGCGCCTTGCCCTTCTCCGTGATCACGTATTCAAAACTGTCTGCCACTCCCTGCGGGTAGTTCTTCAATACCCCAAGCGTCAGCTTTATCGCCCCCTTCGTACCCTCGAACTTCACATACGACTGCTGCTGCTGCAACCCAAAATCATGGTTGTGATTCGTCAGTATATTCGCCCGCTTCATCATCCCGTAATCCATGATGATGCTGGTCCGCACCGAGGCCAGCTCGGCCGTCGACGGATGCTTGATCGTCCGGGCATAGATGCTCTCCGGATCGCCCAGAAAGCTGCGGACGAGATCGATATAGTGAATGCTGTGGTACAGTATTTCCACCCGGGGCAGGGAATAGAGGAACTTCCACAAATGCCAGGGCGTATATACATTGACGTTCACCTCTATGTCGCAAAGCTCCCCGATAAGGCCCTGGCCGATGATATGCCTCGCCGCATTGATAAATGGCGCATAGCGCAGCTGAAAATTGACGGCCGCCGTCATCTTCCTGGCCCTCGTCAGCTCGAGGATCTCCTTCGCCATGGCCAGGTCCTCACCCATCGGCTTCTGCATCAGCACATGCGCGCCGTCCGGCAGCTGCCGCAGCACGGACAACAGCTGGCCGCCCGGAACAGCCACGTCATATACGACCGACCGCGGGCTGCGCGCCAGCATATCCTCCAGACTGTAATAGACCAGCGGTATATCGAACCGCTCCGCCGTCTGCAGGGCGCGCTCCCTGTCTATATCATAAATGCCCGTCACCCAAAAACCGGCGATCCTGTACGCCGGCAGATGCGCATCGTTGACAATGCCACCCGCACCGATCAGGATGATCGGCCTCGGATTCCTGGGCAAAGGACTATTTGTCTCGATGATCATAATTCTTTTTATTTTAAATACCCCGCAAGTCCCATCAATAGCCCCGCGATGACCAGCACCCCTATCCCCACATTATTCCATCGCACCGTCGCCGCGGAAGCGCCCTTCCATTCCTTGAAAAAATACCCCCAGAGATTGCTCGCGACGACCATAAATGTCATATGTATCGACCAGTTCGCATAGCTGAACGGTCCGGTAAAAAAAGCCGCCAGACCATAAAAGATGAACTGCGCATACCAGAGCGTCCCCACCAGCGCCGAATAGAGATAGTTACCATTCACAACCTTATAGTCTGCAAAACTCTTATTCTTCGCATTCATCACCAGGCAGTACAATAAATTGATCGTAACTCCCCCCAGCAGCTCCACAAAAAATACCGGCGAAGTCGCCCACATCGGCGTTGCCCCCGCAGCGATCGCCGCCTGCTTGATCGGCTCACCAGCCGCTATCCCGAACGCAAAACAGGCCGCCAGCACCCCCGCAACCAGGGCGATAAAGATCCCTTTCCTGAACTCACCCGGGATCGCCTCCCCCTTCTCCCTGTCCCTCATCATCCCCGCCCTTCCGCAAATGACAATACCCAACAGAGAGACACCAACGCTCACCAGCATCACCCGCCCGGGGACCGTCGACACCATCTCCGGCAGCCGACCCGCAACTATGATCGGGACCATCGTCCCGAGCGAAGAAAGAAAACCGGTAGCAATGGAAAACCCAAGCGCCAGCCCGATATAACGCACTGCCATACCCCAGGCCAGTCCGCCAAGACCCCAGAGAAAACCAAATGCCCAGGTAGCCGATAGAGTAGAGAAAGAGACGGAATGAAGCACCTCCCACAAATGAGGCGTAGCCAGCAAGGCCAGCAACAGCGGCAGCAGCACCCACGCGACGATCCCCTGCACGGCCCACAGACTCTCCCAAGCCCATCCCTTCACCCCTTTCATGGGGACATAGCTACTGCCGGCGGAAAGCCCGCCCATTATCAGCAAACCCAACCCAATAATGATATTCATATCGCATAAAATCGTTTTGCATTTTCATATAGCAGCCGATCGCTCTTCCCGATAACCCGCAGATATCGCCCCCATATCTCCTCATAGCTGCCCGTCAGCTGCGAGACCGGCCAGTCCCCCCCGCAAAAGCAACGGTCTTCCCCGAACTGCTCCAGCACAAAGGCTATTGAGGGCTGCACATCTTCAAGCCTCCCCAATCCCGAAATTTTTACATAAATATTGGAACACTTCGCCGCCTCCTTCATCAATCCTTCCCACTCGCTCCCCCGGATCTTCACCGGAGGCTGGTTCAAATGATCCAGCACCATCCTCAGCCCGGGTACCCGCGAAGATACGTCCAGCGCCGTCCGAAGATGCTCCGGCACGATCCCCACAACGTCATAAGGGATATCCCTTTCCGCCAGCAACCCCAGACTCTCCAGCACCGGCTCCTGCAGCAGCCACCGGGGATCGGCCTCGTTGTGGATAAGGTGCCTGACTCCCTTCAGCAGGCTGCCCCACTCAAGAGAAAGCACCCGCTCCGTCGTGGATGGCTCCATCAATGGCACCCACCCGACCACGCCTTTTATCCAGTCATGGGCTCCCGCAACCTTCAGCATCCACTTCGTATCCGCCCAGTTATTCGCCGCCTGCACGAGCACCCCCTCCGTCACACCCGCCGCTCTCCGGGCAGGCTCCAGCTCATCCAGCTCGTACGTCCTGTTCAGAATGGAAGTATCGCCCTTCAGCCAGCTATACTCCACCTTCTCCAGATCCCAGACATGAATATGTGTATCGATCAGTTTCATGACATGAAGTTACCTAATCCAAACTGCTCATCAATGAGAGCATTGTGCTCCCCCAGCAGCGGCGCCCCCCTGTCAGAGAAGGCAGTTCCCCCATCCACTCTTATCGGACAGCGCGTCGTCTTCAACGAAAGCCCATTGCTCGTCTTCACCTTCAGCTCCATATCCAGTACTTTATATCCCACCTGGTCGAGCAGGTCCTTATAGTCCATCACCTTGGCGCACCATACATCCGCCGGCTGCAGAACGGCCAGCCACTCGTCAGCGCTACGGCCCAGCAGATGCTCCGTCAGCACCCCCTTGATCTCATCCCTCATGTCGAACCACTCCGCCTTATCGACATAACGCGTCAGCGGCTCACATTCCAGCAGTGTTGCCAATTTAGGGATATCCCCCATGGCCAGCGACAGGTAGCCCTCCCGGGTCTTATAAATACCATAGGGAGCCGGGATATAGGCATTGCCATTGCTCAGCCGGCTCCGCACCGGAAGCTGCCTCCCGTCGTTGAAATGACAGGTCAGCACCTCGAACTGAAAGTCAAGGATAGCCTCCATCATGCTTACCTGGACCAGCACAGACCGGCCGTCTACCCCCCGCCGGTACAAGGCCGCCAGTATCCCCTGCGTAAGATAGGTGCCGGCAAGAATATCGACCACCGAAGCGCCCATCGGCGTCGGACGTTCGTCCCTGTTATTGCTCAGCCAGGTCAGCCCCGACAAAGCCTGCACCAGCAGATCCTGCCCCGGCAGGTCTTTCCACGGCCCCTCAGAACCGTAGCCGCTGACCTCGCCATACACGATCTTCGGATTGAGCGCCTTCACGGTCGCATAATCCAGCCCTATCCGCTCCATCACCCCCGGCCGGAAATTGTGGAGCACCACATCCGCCTGCCGGATCAGCTTCTTCACCTTCTCCAGATCATCCGCATTCTTGAGATCGGCCGCATAGCTCTGCTTGTTGCGGTTGATCGCATGAAAAATGGTCGACTCCCCTTCGATCCGCGTATCAGAAACATATAGCTGCCGGCAGATATCCCCCGTCCCGGGCTTCTCGATCTTGATCACCCTCGCCCCCATATCAGCCAGGCGCAGACCAGCCGAAGGCCCCGAAAGGAACTGACTGAAGTCAACCACAATTATATCCTGCAATAGATTCATCTTCTCATTTTAATAGTTCCATTACTATCTTTTCATTATCCTCTCCCAGCCGCGGAGCGGCCTTCTCCGAGAACAACCTCTCCCCATCGATCCGTATCGGACACCTCGTCGTCAGCAGGCTCTTCCCCCTCTCCGTCGTCACCGCCTGTTCCATCCCAAGCACCTTATATCCTTCATGCGCCGTCAGCCGCTTCCAGTCCAGCACCTCCATCGCCCACATGTCCTCCGCGTGCAGCCTTTGCAGCCAATACGCCGAAGACTGCTTCATTAAGTCCTGCGACAGCAGCTGCTTTATCTCATCCCGGTGACTGAACGCCTGCCCCTGGTCGTAGGCCGCCAGCGCCGCCGAATCAATGGCCCGCGCCAGCTGCGGAATATTCACCATCGCGATGGCGATAAATCCGTCCAGGGTCGAATAGATGCCATAAGGAGCGCTCAGCAGCGGATTCCCGTTGCTATAACGGCTGCGCCTCGGCAGCTGCCCGCTGCTATGATAGGTGGTCAGGAACTCGAACTGAAAGTCCAGCAGCGACTCCATCATGCTGATCTCCACCAGCGCACCCTTCCCCGTCTTCTGCCGCCGCACCAGGGCCGCCAGTATCCCCTGCACCAGCTGGGCGCCGCAAAGACTATCGGCGATCGAAAGCCCGAAAGGCATGGGATTGTCCTTCTCATTGCCCGTCATATACGCCAGTCCGCTCATCGACTGCAGCAGCAGGTCCTGTCCCGGCAGGTCTTTCCACGGCCCCGACGTACCATAGCCGCTGATAGCGCCGTAGACGATGCCCGCGTTGATGGCCGCAACATCCTCATACCCCATCTCAAAGCCCTCCATCACCCCCGGCCGGAAATTATGCGTCAGCACATCGGCCCTCGAGATCAGCTTTCGGATCACCGCCCTGTCGGCAGGTGACTTCAGATCGGCCGAAAAGCTTTCCTTATTACGATTGATTGTATGGAATAACAAAGAGTCTCCATCGACCCACAGATTCTTTATCGAAAGCCGGCGACAGGCATCGCCTACGCCCGGCCGCTCGATCTTGATAACGCGGGCCCCCAGGTCCGCAAGCCGCAGACCGGCCGAAGGCCCGGATAGATACTGGCTGAATTCCAGTACAGTTAGTCCGTTCAGAGGTAGCTGGTTCATACAAAAAGGTTTATTGGACTGTTTTTACTCGCCCTGTATAGCTCGTTCATTTTGTCGATCGCCCTGCCGGCGTCGAGCCCACCCATTAGATACTCCTGCAGAGGGTTCCCCGCGTGATCCTGGAAGTATAGATAACCGTCAAACCGCGGCCGCATATACCCCCGCTCCATCGCGGGCAGAACAGTATAGAAATAATTATGCGTCAGCCGGTTCGCCCTGTCATTGGTCCAGGCCAGCCGGTGCCCCGGCTGCCCCCCGTGCTCCATATAGAAGGTCGACTGCACTTCCGGCGAGACCACCCATCCGGCAAAGGCCAGCGCCTCTTCCCGATACCGGCAATAAGCCGATACCGCCAGCCCCGTCCCGCCGATCGTGCTCCGCAGACGCCCCTTGCCAAATCGCACCAGGTCTGCATAGACCAGACGCCTCCGGGCATATCCGTCCCTGGAATAGTTGGAATAACCATACGCAAAGGGACAATACCAGTATTGGTCGGTGGTCGTCATATATTCGGCCACCGCAATGGGATTGGCTTTGAAGAATTTCCTGTCGATCAGCGAATACAGCTCCCGCATCGTCTCCAGGGCCGCCCTCGCCGTCGCTCCATCCACCACCACTCCTTCCTGCTGGAAGGGACGGGTCCCATGCGCTATACAGAACATATAGAAATTCATCAGCAGGTCGATCGGGATAGCAGGTATGGCTAATCTACCCAGCCGCGCAATATGCAGCACCTCCTCCCAAGTCTCGGGAATACGCAGACCCGCTGCCTCCAACAGCTCAGCCCGGCAGCTCGCGACAGGCGTCGCCGCATCGATCGCCAGCGCCCACTGGTGCCCTCCATAATGATAGCTGGGATGGGAATAGCCGACGGACCCCTCCGCCTGCTCCTTCATAAAGGCTTCCGGCATATGGACGTCCAGCGGTAGCACGCAATTCAGCGTCGCCGCCCTCCCTACCCAGGGATGATCGATGATCAGCAGGTCGTATTCTTCAGTTAGCTTCTCGATGGGATAGTCCGCAAACTGCTGCAGGCTCCTTTTCTCCCACCGGATGACCACGTCAGCGAACAGCTCCGACCATCGCTGCGCCGCAGCGGCCAGCGGCGTAAAACCCCGGCTATGTCCCCAGGTGATCCCCTTCAATTCTCTCATAGCTCTCGTTTTTGCACCAACAGTATATGCTCACACACCAGGACAATCTCCCGGTGCTGATTATAAGCCTCTACCTGCTCGACAACCAACCCAAACCCCGGCTTCTTATGATCCGACCTGCTCTTGATCTTCACGTCCACCCTGATCGTATCCCCAATAAATACCGGCCTGACAAAACGCAGCCGCTCATAGCCATAGGTCATCGCCACCTCATTGATCTCGCCGGCGGTAAGTCCTACAGCTATGCTGAATATAAGAGTGCCATGCGCCATCCTCTTCTGAAAAGGCTGCGCCTTACACCACTCTTCGTCCATATGATGCGGGAAAAAATCGCCGGTCTGACCGGCGTGAATGACGATATCGGTTTCTGTGATCGTGCGACCCATCGTCTGCCGGCTCTGCTCCGGCTCAAATTCATCAAAATACTTCTTCACCAGCTTTCATTTTAGCAAATAA